>Ga0055479_10000014_pt1 | contig 19530 bp, 14 predicted proteins | sample Muzzi_PWC_D1_FD_57941 | JGI IMG/M metagenome (GOLD analysis project Ga0055479, IMG submission 57941) | Wetland microbial communities from San Francisco Bay, California, USA, that impact long-term carbon sequestration - Muzzi_PWC_D1 | ecosystem: Environmental > Aquatic > Marine > Wetlands ...
CTGTGTCGGGCGACGAGTGTCACGACCCGTCCGGGCGCACTCGGGACCCCGCGATGATCGGTCGAGCCCTGCCAGAATCGTCTCGAATAGCCGCGGATCACACCGGCGTGCTTCTCCTGGTACGCGAACGCCGGGCGCCACACGAGAGAGCCGTAACCGAACACCCACAGTGATCGATGCGGCTCGTCGACCGATGGGTCTGCGGGCGCGCCCCGCGCTGCTGTGTCGACCATCGCGACATCCTATTCGAGGGCCTGCCCGGTCGTCGAGTGGGCAGGCTGGTGTGTGGACGCGATATGCCAGCGCGCATACATTCGCCGGATGTCGACCTCACAGGCCACGACTCGCGATGTATGCGTGGAAGTCGAGAGCCGCTATTCACCCGAGCACTCCGATCCGTCTCGTTGGTTCTTCCTCTACACGATTCGGATCTCCAACGGCGGGGCCGAGCCGGTCCAACTGATCTCGCGTCACTGGATCATTCGCGACGCCACCGGTCGCATCGAGGAGGTCCGGGGCGACGGTGTCATCGGCGAACAGCCGGTGATCGAACCCGGCGAATCGTTCGAATACACATCAGGGTGTCCATTGCCGACCCCGTTCGGAACCATGGAAGGCACCTACCAGATGGTCACCGCCGGCGGAAGCACGTTCGACGCCGAGATCGCGGAGTTCGTGCTGCGCGAACCCGGAGCGATTCACTGACGGCGCGTCGCGTGCCGGTCCGCGGTCCGACCTGCCCGCGATCAGGACACCATCACCTCGATCAGATGCGGACCGGGTTCACGGTTTGCGTGCGCGAATTCGCGGGCCAGGCTGTCGACGTCGACGACGCGAACACCCGGTACACCGAATCCCCGAGCCAGCTGTGCCCAGTTCGGCACCGGATCGAATCGGGTCAGCGCGCGGGCCTGCGGCCCCGGGACGACGCCGGTACGCGCGAGTTCGAGTTCGAGGATCCGGTATCCGCGGTTTGCCAGGATCAGATTGGTCACGTTCAGATTCTCGCGAGCCTGAGTCCACAGCGCCTGCAGCGTGTAGAGGGCGCTGCCGTCTGCCTGGAATGCAATGACCGGCCGTTCGGGGCACGCAATGGCCGCACCCGTCGCACACGGCAGCCCCTGACCGATCGCACCACCGGTCAACGCGAGGTAGGTGTGCGACGGTGCTGATTGCGCCGCCTCGAAGTACGGAAGCCCGGCGGTCAAGCCCTCGTCCATGACGATCGCTCCCTCGGGTTGGAGGTCCGCGACCACCGCTGCGACATTTTCGGGTGTCAGCCGGTTCCCGCTCGCCCGTGCGGCTGACGGGGGCGGTCTGGCAGCGTGGTCAGCGCGGCCGGAGCCGATCGCGTCGGCCAGCTGTTCGAGAGCTGCGCAGACATCGTCCGCGGGTTCCGCCAACCGGATCGAATCCGTCTGCGGATCGGTGAGCTGGCTGGGTACGCCCGGGTAGCCGAAGAACGACACCGGCGGCACGGTGCCAGCGAACACGATGGCGCGAAAAACGGCGAGGCATTGCATCGCCTGCTCGGGGAAGTACGGCAGGCGTTCCACCGCTGGCCAACCGCGGCCGCGCTCCAACCGGGCCGGAAACGTGTCGCACAGGATCCGACAACCCGTGGCGTCGGCGATCCGCCCGGCCGCGGCCAGCCCCCGTGACCCGAGACCGGAGCCCCCGAGAAACAGCGCGCAGGGTTCATCCGTTCGCAGCCGTCGTGCTGCCTGTTCGACCCTGGCTTCCTTGGGCTGCGGCCGCACCGCGCGGGCCGTCGACGGCTTTTCGGGACCACCGGATGCCGCGCCGAGCTGGACATCTTGCGGGGCGACCAACGTGGCCACACATCCCGCTCGGGCCGCGGCGATCGCATCCGCAGTGTCGCGACCGATTCGGTTGGGTTCCGTTGCGGCGCGCAACCAGCCCGAGACCGGGCGGGCCAGCGACATCAGGTCGGATGCCAGCGGTGGGTCGGCCGCTCGATGCCAACGCGCGTGGTCTCCGATCACGTTCAACAGCGGCGAACGCGCGCGGCGCGCGTTGTGAAGGTTCGCAATCGCGTTCGCCAGACCGGGGCCGAGGTGCAGCAGCGTCATCGCGGGTCGTCCGCTCATGCGCGCGTAGCCGTCTGCCGCAGCGGATGCGACCCCCTCGAACAGACACAGCACCCCGCGCATTCCGGGCACCGCGTCGAGTGCCTCGACCAACGGGAGTTCCGTCGTTCCCGGGTTCGCAAAACACAGCCGCACACCGTGTGACACCGCCGTCGATACCAGCTGCTGCGCGCCGTTGCACCGCTGGATCCCGGATTGCGTGTCGTGGTGATTCAGGATGTCGCCTCCGATACACGTGGCGCCACGACGGTCAGGTCAGAAAGACGATCAGGTCAGAAAATAGAGAACGGCCGGGATCGTCACGAGGCTCGTCAGTGTGCCGAGCACGACGGCGGAGGCGACCAGCGACGGGTCGGTCTGGTAGCGCTGCGCCATCATCACGTTGATCACCGCCGAAGGCATGATCGATCCCAGCACCAGGACCTTGCGCTCCACGCCATCGACACCGAACAGGCTGACGAACAGCAGGGCGAACAGCAGACCGCCACAGATTCGAATGCCCACGATCACCACGCTGTGTTGGTAGTCGTCGATCGACAGATTGCGCAGCTGCATGCCGAGATTCAGCAGCATCAGCGGGATCGCCATCGCGCCGAGCATCTCGATCGGCTCCATCAACATCCGCGGCAGCGTCTCGCCCGACAGCGCCAGCAGCAGACCGCCCACGCTCCCGTACACGAGTGGCATCCGAACGACCTCCGAGAAGCCGTTTTCTCCCTTCGCGATCCACAGCCCGACCGTGGAATTCAGGATCGCCATCGTGACGAAGATCACCGCAGCCGCCTGGAGCCCGGGCTCGCCGAAGGCCAATCGGGCGAGCGGAAGCGTCAGGTTGCCGGAGTTCCAGAAGACGGCCCCGAGAAAGACCCCCCGTCGCCCGTTCGTTCGGTAGTAGCCCCAAGCCAGCAGCGCGGTTCCGGCGACCACCCACAACGCACCCCCGACCAACATCCCCCAGGCTCGCAGGTCGACGTCCGATCCCGCCAGCACCGAGAACATCAGCGCAGGAGAGGTCACCAGCAACGCCAGGTCGGCCAGCGTTGCCACCTGCAACCGGCTGCGGGCCGCCAGCAACCAGCCCAGCAACACGATGCAGAAAATCGGGAACGTCGTGTCGATCAGAACTCTCAATGGCGGCAACTTAGGCGCAATCCGGCTGCAGGGCTCCAGAGATCGCTCTCCGACCCGGCCCCGCAATCAGATCAAGGCGGTTGACATGCCGGAATTCTTGTACAACACTGCATCCGCATAAACGGATCAATTGGCTCGTTGCGCCTCAGCCAGCCTGTCGAAGCTGCCGATCACGGACCACCTGGGATTTCCGAGCCAATCGAAGACCTTCCATCCACGGACTTCCACCCACGGATTTCAATTCACGGACCTGCATCTCCAGGCCTTCAACCCAAAGCGGAGCCACGACATGACCAATACGCCCGAACGTCCCCCCTTCAAAGTTGCCGATCTCGACCTGGCCGAACTCGGCCGCAAGGAGATTCGGCTCGCGGAACACGAGATGCCCGGCTTGATGGTGTTGCGGCAGCGGCATCGCAAGGACAAGCCCTTGGCGGGCGCAAAGATCATGGGCAGCCTGCACATGACCGTGCAGACGGCCGTGCTGATCGAAACACTGGTCGAACTGGGCGCCGATGTCCGCTGGGTCAGCTGCAACATCTTTTCGACGCAGGATTCGGCGGCCGCGGCCGTCGCGGTGGGACCGAACGGCACACCGGACGATCCGCAGGGCATTCCGGTCTTCGCGTGGAAGGGTGAGACGCTCGAGCAGTACTGGTGGTGCACGTCCGAAGCACTCGAATGGCCCGACGGCAGCGGACCCGATCTGATCGTCGACGACGGTGGCGACGCCACGCTGCTGCTGCACAACGGTGCCGATTTCGAGAAGGCCGGCAAGGTCCCGGACTTCGACGAGGACAAGGATTCGGAAGAGTACGGCGTGGTGCTCGAGTTGCTGCGCCGCGAGCAACTGCGCAAGCCGAACCGATGGACCGAGGTCTGCGCGAGCATGAAGGGCGTTTCCGAAGAAACCACGACCGGCGTGATGCGCCTGTACCAGATGATGGAGAATGGCAAGCTGCGCTTCCCGGCGATCAACGTGAACGACTCGGTCACCAAGAGCAAGTTCGACAACGTCTACGGCTGTCGGCACTCGCTTCCCGACGGGTTGGCGCGCGCCACCGACGTGATGCTCGGTGGCAAGATCGCCGTCGTGTGTGGTTACGGCGAAGTCGGCAAGGGCTGCGCGCAGGCACTCCGGGGACAGGGCGCTCGGGTCATCGTGACCGAGATCGACCCGATCTGCGCACTGCAGGCGTCCATGGACGGCTTCCAGGTGACCACCGTCGAAGACGTCGTCGGTGAAGCCGACTTCTTCATCACGACGACCGGCGATTTCCACATCATCACCGCCGAGCACATGGCGGCTATGAAGAACAACGCGATCGTCGGCAACATCGGCCACTTCGACAACGAGATCGACATGGCCGGCCTCGCCAAGGTGTCCGGCATCAAGAAGGTCAACATCAAGCCGCAGTACGACGAGTGGATCTTCCCCGACGGACACAGCGTGCTGATCCTGGCCGAAGGGCGCCTGCTGAACCTGGGCTGTGCGACCGGGCATCCCAGCTTCGTGATGTCGGCATCGTTCACCAACCAAGTGCTCGCCCAGCTCGAACTCTGGCAGAACCCCGACAAGTACGAAAAGAGCGTCTACGTGCTGCCGAAGGCACTCGACGAAGAAGTCGCGCGACTACACCTGGACCAGCTCGGTGTCAAACTGACGATCCTGACCGACGAGCAGGCGGAGTACCTGGGTGTACCGAAGAACGGCCCGTTCAAACCGGACAGCTATCGCTACTAACCCGGCACCGCGTCTCTGACGCCCGGTCCACCAGGGCCGGGCGTCAGGTGCTTGCGGTGGGCGCATCCGGCTGGCGCGCGAAGATCTTGTTGCGCAGCCCGGGATGGAGCATCGGCAGCACGACCGCAGCCAGCAGAATCGCCGTGGACAGGTAGAAGTCCCGCGAACCGATGTCGGTCAGGCTCGCTCCGAAATACGAACACGCGCCCGCGCGCGCCAACGCGGCCAGGGTGAGTGCGACCAGGAAGCGCCCGGCCCGGATCGATGAAACGCCGGCTGCCCAGTGAAACGGCGACATCGGTCCCATCGGGTGCGCGGTGGTCAGGCCGATCACCACCGGTCCGGCCGCGCCCAGCTTCTGCTCGAGACCACGGAAACGCTCCGGCAGCTGACGGCGCACCCAATCGCGACCGATCCCCCGCGCGACGAAGAACATCATCGAACCCGAGATCGTGATCCCCAGGGCGCCCAGTGCGGTTCCGAGCGGCCCGCCGAACACCACGCCGCCCACGGTCAGCACCAGCAACGAAGGAAGCAACAGCAGCGAGCGAAACGACATGATCCCGACGAAGATCATCGGCGCCAGCGGCCCCAGACCCAGGAAATAGGCGTGCAGGGATTCAGGAGCGAACTCGATGCCCAACTCTCCGCGAAGGGAAATGCTGGCGAGAATCAGTGCGACGACCAACGCAGCCAGGGCCAGCGGGAGATAGGGCTTCATCGATCGGCCAGCGTAGCCACTGGTGGACGCCCCGCTACTGCAATCAACCACGGCGGCCTTCACTGCGATTGTCGCTCCACCCTTCGAGATGGCCCCCTGGGGAGCAGAATTTTCCGCTCGGGGTCTCAACGTCCCGTCTGGGCCGAGCGCGCAGGTTCCGCCGAGCTGGGTTAAAGGTATAGGATGCCCGATCCGAACTTCCAAAAATGAATTCCCGAAGGATCCAGCTACTGGTCTTCCGCGTTCTGGCGCCCCTGGCGCTCGTCCTGTGGATCGCGCCGAGTGCTGCCGCGGCCCCGCTGTCGTGCAGCACGATTCCGAAGTTCGTCGATCGATTTCTGGAAAACCACATTCGGAGCCGTGAACTCACGCCGGAATTGGAACGCCGCACCACGGATGTCTTCATTCGCAGTTTCGACCCCTCGCAGTCCGTGCTGTTGGAAAGCGAAGTGGACCAGCTGCGCAAGAGCATGGTCGGGAGCTTCGCGAAGATCAACGCCGGCGACTGTTCGGCGATCAAGCATGTCTACGACGTGTTCGTCGAGCGCCACGGGCAGGTCGCCGTCGACGTGGCGGAATTCGTCGGGGCCGAAGACTACGCGATCGATCCCGAAGTCGAGTTGATGCTCGACGCCAAGAAACGGGGATATCCCAAGACGATCGAGGAGCGAGACCAGCTGCTTCACAAACTGGTCCACTTCCAGATGTCGACCTACCTCAGCGGCGACACCACCCTCGACGAAGCGAAGGAACTGCTGATCCACCGCTACGACAGGAGGGCCAGACGGCTGAAGGAACTCGAGACGGTCGATCTGCTGTCGAGTTTTGTCGATGCGTTCGCCAGCTCGCTCGACCCGCATTCGAACTACTTCTCGGCCGATGTCTACGAGGACTTCCGGATCCAGATGTCGCTGTCTCTGACCGGGATCGGTGTGGCGCTCTCCGAACAGGACGGGTTCGCCGTGGTCGAGCGGGTCATCGACGGAGGCGCCGCGGCGCAACTCGACATACTCAAACCCAAGGACAAGATCATCGAGGTCGCGCAGGGAAACGAAAAGCCGGTCAACATCATCGACATGCCGCTGCGTGACGCCGTGAGCCTGATCCGCGGAGAGAAGGGTACGACGGTGCGACTCACCGTATTGCGTCAAGCCGACAAGACCGAGCGGTTCGAAGTCCCGATCGTTCGGCAGGAAATCAACCTCGAAGACCAGGCGGCCAGCCTGCGCTTCGAGGAGCGCGAAGTCGACGGCAGGAAGCTCAAGCTCGCGATCCTGGATTTGCCCAGCTTCTACGGCGACAGCGATCCCAGCAAGCGCCAGTGCACCGATGACGTCGCCCGCCTGTTGCGCGAAGTCAACGAACAGAAAGCCGACGGCCTGGTGTTGGATCTGTCGCACAACGGCGGGGGGCTGTTGACACACGCCGTGACGGTTTCCGGCTTCTTCCTGCGCAAAGGAGAAATCGTCAAGGTCAAGACGTCGAGCGGCCACCAGGAGATCCTGTCGGACCGCGATGAGTCGATCCTGTACTCGGGTCCGCTCGTCGTGCACACGTCGCGGATCAGTGCTTCGGCGGCCGAGATCCTGGCCGGTGCGCTGAAGGACTACAAACGTGCCGTGATTGCCGGCGACGATCATACGTTCGGCAAGGGAACCGTGCAGACCGTTTCCAGTCTCCCTCCCGGGCAAGGCGCTCTGAAGATCACCACCGCGATGTTCTATCGGCCCGGCGGGAAGTCGACCCAGCACGCCGGCGTCGAAGCGGACGTCGTGATTCCCTCGTTGATGTCGAGTGACGATTTCGGTGAGAAACACCAGCCGTACTCGATCGAAGGCAGCGTGATCGAGCCCTTCCGCAGCAGCTTTGCGAACGCCAACCCGGAATCAGCGCGCTGGACCGTCGTGAGTGATGACGTCGTGAAGAAGCTCGCGACGGCGTCCCAACGGCGCGTCTCTTCGAACCCCGAGTTCGAAGAAGTGGCCCACGAACTCGAGGAAGCGCGCGAAAACAAGGGACGGATCAAGCTCGCGGACCTGATGAAAAAGCGGGAAGAAGAGTTGAAGGAGGAAGGTGAGGAAGCAGCCGACGGCGACACGGAAACCTCGGAATCGGCCAAAGGCGAGGACGAGAAGATGTCACCTCAACTCACCGAGGCCACCAACGTGCTGGTCGATCTCGTCGCGATGAATCATGGACCGATCGAAACCACCGTGACCGGAGTCTCCCCATGACGCTGCAGATCTTGAGTTCTCCGAGTGAGCAGACCGAAAAAGTGCTGCGCGAAGCGATCGAGGCTGCGATTCCCGATTCGGCAGTCGTCGTCACCACCGGCGGAGCCGGCCACTTCGAACTCCGGGTAACCGCCGCAGCATTCGCGGGAAAGAGCCGCGTCGCCCAGCAGAGAATGGTCTACTCCGCGATCGCTCACCTGATGTCCGGCGATACCGCACCGGTTCACGCCATCGACAAGATGGATATCCGCCTGCCCGACACGGACAGCTGAACTGTTCGCACGCCTCACCAGTTCGCTGGGCGCCGTTGGTTGCATCGCCCTCGCTCTGATCGCTTGCGGAAACGAACGGCCGGCTGAAAATTTTCGCAGGCTGCTCGAATCGGGCACCGCAGCGACGTTGGGGCCACAGACCCGAATCGCGACCGGCCCGAGCGGGACCGTGCTGTTCACCCAGTCGTTCAGTCCCGGCGAGCGACTCCCCGAGTTCGTCGGCCTGCCGGATCGCCTCGCCGCGGACCGGCTGATCCTGAACGTGCGGATCTGGAACCATCCCGAACACGTCGCGCTTCCGGGCGTGCGCGTCGCCCAGTACAGCTTTGCGCCCACCATCGACACCAGCGGATCGCCTGCACGGGTACCGCTGAAGCTCGACCTCTCCGCGTTCGATCGCAAGATTCAGCTTCAGGCGATCGGCTTTCCGCTCCGCGAGGACCCCGAGACCGTCCACGATTTCGCGCTGACCCTCCCCGAATCGCCGGTCGCCGAGTTCGGATACGGACTGCGTGAGGAGAGCTGGCAGGGCGACGCAGAAGCCACCCGGTTCCGACTGGTTCTCGACGACGGGGACGAATCCGTCCAACTGCTGGACCGAACGGTCGATCCCCATCGGATCGCCGACAGGCGCTGGTTCGACGAGCGAATCGACCTCGCTCGCTGGGCGGGCAAGCCGGTGACGCTGCATTTTGCGACCACCCGACAACAACGGGCCGGGCGGCATTCGCTTCCTGCCTGGAGCGATCCGATCGTGTACAACGCCGCCGCCGTCGACCCGCGCCCCAACGTCGTCGTGGTGTCGATCGACACGCTGCGTGCGCGAAACCTGCGAGCCTACGGTTATCCGCGCGACACCGCTCCGTTTCTGGATTCGCTGGTCGAGGCGGGAACCCTGTTCGAGGACGCGATCACCACGTCGGTCACGACGGCGCCGTCTCACATGAGCCTGTTCACGGGGCTCTACCCGGTCCGACACGGGATTCGGCGTGGCAACGAGATCAAGCGTGCCGATGCGCATACGCTGGCCCAGTCGTTCCGCGAGGCCGACTACCAGACGGTTGCGTTCACCGAGAACGGCTATCTGGTCCGACCCCGCGGGTTCGGTGACGGATTCGCCGCGTACACGGAAAACCGCTCGGCCACGGCCGGGGCGGGAAACGCCACCGAACATGGGCTGACGGACGCACGGGTCACGTTCGCGCAGGCACGCGACTGGATCCGGAACAATCGCCGCCGCCCCTTCTTCGCGTTCATTCACACCTACGAGGTGCACACGCCGTATCGCGCGCGCCCCCCGTATGTCTCGCTGTTCGCCGGTGATGGGCTTCCGGGTCCCGAGGATCCGGACATCCTGGCAGAGCGCGACAACTACGACCGGGAGATTCGCGTGGTCGACGACGAGTTGCGCGCCCTCGTCGATACGATCGAAACGAGCGGTCTGAAGGACCAGACTATCCTGGTGGTGCTCGCCGACCACGGCGAGGAGTTCCAGGAGCACGGCCTGCTGCAGCACGGTGGACATGTCTTCGACGAAACGTTGCGGATTCCGCTGATCTTCTGGGGTCCCGGTCGGATTCCCGCCGGCCAGCGGATCAGCGGCCCGGTATCGTTGATCGACGTCGCTCCTACACTGCTCGACCTGGCGGGGGTGCCGACGCCCCCGGCGCTCGATGGCCGAAGCCTGCGAGAAATGCTGTCGAACGACCAACCCGTCCCTCCACGGCAGCTGTTCGCTGAAGCCGTTTCGCCCAGGCGCTGGGTGGACATCTGGAAATTCGACGATTGGAATCCGCCGTTGGTCGCCGTTCGTTCTGCCCATTCGAAGTTCATCGTGCATCGGCCCGCCCGTGGCGAACGCCAGCCGACGCTTCGGTTCGACCTGATCGAAGACCCGCTGGAACGCCAACCGATCCCCGTCGCAGGTGCGGAGTTGGCCGAGGTCGAAGCGCTGGTCGACGGCTATCTGGGCAGCGAAGATCCGACGCATCCGCTGCCGGCCAGTCCCGACGTGGCGGAGCGTCTGCGCGCGTTGGGCTACGCCGAGTAGCCCAACCCAGCGAGCGAGCGCGAGTGTCAGCCCTGCGACGCTTCGGCCTGCGTCATCAGGCGTCCGGTACCACCGAGAGCGCTGCAGCACAGCGAAGCCGCTCGTACTCCCTGCTCGATGGCTTCGCGAGCGGACGCGCGGCCTGCCAGCGCGGCGGCAAACGCGCCGTGGAACACATCTCCCGCACCGGTCGTATCGACGACCTTCACACGCTGTGCACGAAAACGCCGCACCTTCCCGGCTTCCCAGTAGATCCCGCCCTGCGCGCCGAGCGTGATGATCGGGGTGCCGCCGTAGCGGTCTGCGAGCTCGCGCAACGCGCGCCGCGCGTCGCCGGCGGCGAAGTGATGGACGAACTCCGCCGGTACGATCGGGTAATCGACGAATGGAAGCAGCCGACGCACTGCGGGGCTCGGACGGTGGAAGTCACCGACCACCGTCGCCCCGAGTTTTCGGGCGCGACGGACCGCGCGTAGTGCCTGCGCGGGGAAATGCCCGTCGACCATCAGCACGGATCCCGCTCGGATCGGCGCCAGGTCGAAATCGGGAACACCGCGTTCCAGTGCGCGGCGATCCGGAACGATGAAGCGCCGTTCGCCTCCGCGCTTCGCGACCAACACGACCGCCACGGTGGTCTCCGAATCGGGGGACAGCCGCAAGCGGCGGGTGTCGACTCCGAATCCCTTCAGGGTCTTCCGGATCAGGCGCCCGTCCGCGTCGTCGCCGACCACCGACAGCACGTGGGCATCGCTGCCCAGCACCGCCGCCTGCGAGATCGCGGTTCCCACCATCCCACCGGGTGCGACGAGCCTCTGGGTGAACCGTGTTCGAACGTCGGTGAAGTCGAGCTCGCCGACCAGGTAGAAGTGATCGACGACGCACAGCCCGAGCCCGATGACACGCACCCGCTTTCCTTACCCGAACGCGCCGGATTCCGCTACGATGGCGGCGATTCTTCCCCCGGAATGGTTCAACCGACGAAGCCGGGTCTGCGGCGATCGAGGCGTTTCGCAGGTTCGACTTCGAAACACTGGCTCGATTGCGACAAGCACCGGAGGGATCGAGGATCACGATGAGCGCGCTGCTACTTGGCACGATCGCGCTGCTGATCGGTTCGTTGATCGGATCCATCGTGCTGTGGATCCGCAGCGGCGAGACGCGCGTCGGCCTGCTGGGCGGCATGATCGCGGTGTTCGCCGTGCACCAGGGCATCGAACTGTGGTCGCACTGGGGGACGTCGCTGGCGATCGACGCTGCCGGCGCCTCGGCGATCGCCGGGCTGTTCGTGAGCCTGCTGTGTGTCGGAATCGTGGTCGCGTTGTCGCGGACGCTGAAAGAACGCGACCGCGTCGAGACGATCCACTGGGACAGCATGGAAGCCGTCCGCGTGATGAACGAACTGTCGGCGAACCCGCAGCTCCCGTTCGAGACCAAGGTCGCGAAGCTGCTCGAAGCGGCGAAGAAGCGCTTCGAAATGGAAATCGCCATGTTCGCGAGCGTGAGCAACGAGGTCTACGAGGTCCTCGCGGTCGATGCCCCGCCGGACTTTCCGGTCGCGCGTGGAGCCGTGTTGCCGCTCGCTGCGACATACTGCGAAGTGACGATCGAAGCGGAACGGCCGATCGCCGTCGAGCGGATCACCGATGCGCTGTGGATCGGCACGTCGAACGAGACGGCCTTCGACTGCGAGGCGTATCTCGGTGCCGCAGTGCGGGTCGGGGGGATCCCGTACGGGACACTGTGCTTCGCGAGCTCGAGCGCGCGCGAGGGTCGCTTTTCGGGAACGGAGAAGGACCTGATCCAGTTGATGGCGCAATGGCTCGGCACCGAAATCGAACGGCGGGACGGAGCACACATCTATGTCGAACCGTTGCCCGGCACGCGCACGGCGACCGCATCCCCGACGAACGAAGCGAACGCTCCGTCGGAAATCGCCGGTCCATCCGCCGGCCTGGTTTCAGCCACCTGGGTGCACAACGCCCGCGAGCTGAATGCGAACCGGATGTTGCAGCGGGTCGAGAAGCAGCTTCGCACCGCGCTGGGAGACGAGATCGCGCTGAGTCTCAAGTTCGACCCCAACCTGGGCCTGGCTGACGTTTCCCGCGTGCCGATCGATGCCATCATCCGGACACTGGTGATGAACGCGAAAGATGCGATGGGAGGCCAGGGCGAACTCGTGATCGAGACGGCGAACCTCGAACTGGCGGCCGGCGAACCGGGCGTGATCCCCGCGGTCGCGCCCGATCGGTACGTGACGATCACCGTCTCCGATACCGGGCCCGAGCCCGATGCCGACACGCTGGCGCGATTGTACGAACCGCCACCGAACACGCACGATCCGATCGACATCCGCGACCCGCGTGCCCGCATGTCGCTTTCGATCATCTATCGACTGCTGCAGAGTTGCGGCGGCGATCTGTCGGTCGATGTCGAGAAGGGACGCGGGTCGACGTTCACGGTCTACCTGCCGCGTGCGAAACCGACCCAGGACGCACCGTCCGTGGCACCTTCGCCTGCGACCGCGACGTACCACTGAGACGATCGTTGAAATTCGCATTCCTGTTGTGCGCAATTTCGCTCTTCTCGGGTGCGCTCGAGGCATTCGCCGGGCAGTTTGCGTCGGGTGTCGTGTTCCATGACCGGAATCGAAACCAGCACCAGGACCGATTCGAGTTCGGGATCCGGGGTGTCGCGGTATCGAACGGACGCGAAGTCGTCACCACCGACTGGCACGGGCGCTATCGGATCCCGGTCGAGGACGACTCGTTCGTCTTCGTCGTCAAACCGGGGGGTTGGCGCACCCGGATCGACGCCGATCAGATCCCCCGCTTCTACTACCACCACAAACCCGCCGGTTCTCCCGAAGGGCTGGTTTTCCCCGGTGTCCAACCCACAGGACCACTGCCCGAACACATCGACTTCCCGTTGGTTCGCGCGAGCGAGCCGAAGCAGTTCGACGCGATCGTATTGGGAGACCCGCAACCCTACACGCTCGAACAGCTCGGCTGGCTCGAGCGCGATGTGATCGCAGAACTGATCGAAAGCGATGCGCTGTTCGGAATCTCGCTCGGGGATCTGGTCGGCGACGACCTGGGGTTGCTGGAGCCCCTGAACCGCTCGATCGCGCAGATCGGCATCCCGTGGCACAACGTGCTGGGCAACCACGACCTCAACTTCCGATCCGCCGACGACGAAGGCTCCGACGAGACGTTCGAACGGGTCTACGGCCCGCCCAGCTACGCGTTCGTGTACGGCAGAGTGCACTTCATCATTCTGGACGACGTCGTCTACGACGGGTTCGATACGGAATCGAATCGACCGGGTGGCTACGCGGGCGGGCTGCAACCCCGCCAGCTCGAGTTCATCGCGAACTATCTCGATACGGTGCCTCCCGAACGATTGGTCGTGTTGGCCATGCACATCCCGTTCGACAGCCCGCCCCACCAGGTGGAGAACAGGGACCAGTTGTTCGAAATTATCGCGCGGCGCCCCCACACGCTGTCATTGGTCGGGCACACGCATTTCCAGGAAAACCAGTTCTTCGACCGCGACCGGGGTTTCGACAGCGACACGCCGCACCATCAGTTGATCGCCCCGACGGCATCGGGTTCATGGTGGTTGGGCGCCGTCGACGAAACGGGCATTCCGCACTCGATGATGCGCGGTGGTTCACCCAACGGCTATTCGATCATCCACTTCGACGGGAACCGATACACGATCCGATTCAAGGCAGCGCGCCGACCTCCAGACTATCAGATGAATGTGGTCGCACCCGACTCCGTCGACGCAACGGCGGCCGCCGACACGGAGATCGTGGTCAACGTGTTCGCCGGTTCGGAGCGAAGTCGGGTCGAGTTTCGGCTCGACGACGGTGGTGGAGCCGAAGACGGCTGGATCCCGATGCAAAAAGAACTCCGGCCAGATCCGATCTACGTCGCGGCCGTCGAACGCGATCTGCTGCGCGATCCGCGACCCCCCTACTACCTGCCGCCACCGATGCCGTCGCCACACCTGTGGGTCGGCAAGCTGCCGGAGAACCCGCCGCCGGGAACCCATTCGATCGTCGTGCGGACGGTCGACATGTACGGCCAGACCTTCGAGGCCCGGCGCCTGATCCGAATCGACTGAGACGCGACCTCCCGGCGTCGCAATGCCAGCCGGGGGCCGCCGACTTCAGGGCGGACTCGATTCGCCGCCCAGGTAGCCCAGCGCTCGAAGTCGCGCTTCGACCTCCGCGTCGACACCGTCGAATTTCGCTTCGAACGCCAAGCCGTGGTTTCCCGCCATGAGGCGGAAATCGTCCGCCGTCGGCGCACCGTCATCGGGCACCGCGCGGGTTTCCCTCGGATCGTCCTCGAGATCGAACCGGCGCTGTTCGAGCAGCGCACCCGAATCGATGTCGAAAAACCGAATGACCTTGTAGCGGCCGAACAGCACCGCGTCGTTGAGCTGACCGAACGCCGAATTCCGCGCATACAGGTAGCGCGGCGCGGCGATCGGCTGACCCTGGCGAATCGACGACAGCAGACTTCTGCCCGGCCGGTCGACTTCGTCCGGGATGCCCAGCCATTCCAACAGCGTGGGAACGACATCGATGTTGCTCGCCGGGCCCGACACCCGAACGGCGTGGTCGACGTGGGCGCTGGGAAGAATCGCGAACGGAATGCGCAGGTTGTAGTCGTGCACGCTGTGCTTCTGTCGACGAAAGCGTCGGCCGTACCCCACGCTCATGTCGTCGCCCAGAGCCCGTCCGTGGTCGGAGGTGACGACGAACAGCAGATCGCCGTCGTAGCGACGCATGAAGTAGTCGTAGATCTCCATCACCTTCCGGTCCATGTACGTGATCGCTTCGGCGTAGGTCCCGCGAAAGGGCGCGCCGCGCCAGGGACCGTGGACGTCGATGTAGTGGATGTAGGTGAATTCGGGCGCGTCCAGCGGTTTCGCGTCGAAATGCCGGCGCACGGCCGGGTTGACCGTGTTGGAGAACATGGTTTCGGGAGACCAGACGGACTCGTCACCCCAGTGGTTTCCCTGCGTCCCGACGAAGCTTCCATCGAACGTGTCGAAGCCGACGTGAAAATCGTTCCAATCGAGCAGGAACGGGTTCGTGATGAATGCCGCGGTCGAGTATCCGGCATCGTGCAGGCGCCTCTGCAGCAGTGGAACACCGGGCGCGATCCGGGACAGCGTGTTCTCGTGCAGGTGTCCGTCGGCCCCGTGTTGCTGCGGATACAGCCCGGACATCAGGCTGATTACCGAGGGATAGGTCCACGGCGCCGCAGAGCGCATCTCGTCGACGACGATGCCACGCCGTGCTGCCGCATTGACACCGGTCATGTACTGATCGGCCGAGTCCTTGCGCAGTTCGTCGATCAGGACGATGACCAGGTTGGGTCCCGCTGGTTCGGCACCGCAGGCGGATACCATCGACCCGACGACGACCAGCAGCCAGATTCGCACGAGGATAGAAGCGGTTCGCATCCCTGGTCGAGCTTATCCCAAGATCAACGCGTCGCAGCAACCGGTCACCGGGTGGAACGCCGGCGCCCGGTCGAGCGGATCGCCAGGGCGAACAGCAACGCACTGATACCGCTCGCGGCCGCACCCGCCCAGAGGCTGATGGGTCGATACTCGAAGCGAACACGGTGGCGGCCCGCCGGTACCGGTACGCCGCGAAACAGATGGTTGGTCGGATAGATCGGCGCGGGCGCGCCGTCGACGCTCGCCACCCAGCCGGGATAGTACGAATCGGCCAGCACCAGCAGGCCCGCCGCGTTCAATTCGGCTTCGACCTCGACCTCGGTCATGCCGTCGCGAACGATCGCTGCGGAATGACCGGCCTTCCCGTCTCCTTCGTCCCCCCCGGCGAGCGCGAAATCCGCTTCGACATAACTGGCTTCGAGCGGATCGAACGTCGGATCGGACAACCGCGCAAGCAACGTGTCGACATCGGGAGCGGCCCGTGTGTTGTAGGTGACGAATGCGCGCGGGATCGCGTGCGGATTGCGTGCAACCCCGAACGCTCCGATCTTGCGAGCTGGCGCGAGCTCGGCCGCTGCCGCGAACGCTGCCGCCGCAGCGTGTTGGAGCCGTGCGATCCGATCGGGCGTAACGAACAGCGCGACCGCGGCGATGTCCAACAGACGGCGACGCGACGCCATCTCGGCCATTTCCACCTCGAGCTGCGCTCTCGGAATCCGACGTTCCGGAATCACGGCACCGGCGAAGTACCGCTTCGCAGCGGGATCGCGGCTTCGGCCGAGCTGGAAGTACGTGAAGTACTCCGACTGCCGCTTCAGATTCAGCGGTTCGAAGTCGTCGAGCCGGCGCAGACCGTAGAGGCCGGCCAGTTTGAGATCGTGCGATCGGGTCAGCGGCAACCACACGGCTCGATCCGTGCCGAGTTCGGCTGCGAGACGACGCGCGAAATCGGAATTGACGTGGTATGCCGCGGCCGACCGCTCGTCGTAGGGCAATCGCCCGGACAGGGTGTTGGCAAAGGAGAGATCGATCACGGCCAGCACCAGCAGTCCGACGCATGCAACGCGATGGACGCGGTTGCTTCCGCGCCAGCTGCAAGCGGCGAGCACGGCAACACCCGCACCCAGCGCGGACGTCACGACGGCTCCCCCCGAGCTCGCTGCGGCCGCGAGGCCGGACCCCGCAACGGCTGCAGCGGGCGCAGCAACCCAGCCGGTTTCGCGGTTCCACAACGCGTCGAGGCCCAACGCAGCCAGCAGTGCGACACAGAAATTGGACAGAAACAGGATCCGCCTCGGGCTGCGGAACCACCCGATCCCCGGAATCGCGCGATACAACTCGACACCCGTCTCGGTCGAGACCGAAGCCAGCGCCCAGGTAGCGACGCCCAATGCCGCCGCCCAGAACGCCAGCGCCCGATGGCGTCGCGCGATCAGTGCGGATGGAACCAACGCCAGCGCGACGACGCCCGACGAGAACTGGCTGCCGGACACGGCGTCTACGAAGGATCGAAAGCTGCCCACCCCCATCGTGAGCACCTGAGGTACCGGGAGCGTCCCCATCTCGCGGGTGCCGGCCAGCGTCAACTCGAACGACGGAACCCATTGGATCGCCGCGATCCCGGCTCCGAGCAGCAGCGCGAGTCCGAACTGTGGCAGCAATGTTGCGGGGGCCGTGCGGCGCTGCGCGATCCACAGCGCACACAACAACGTGCCCCACGTCCACAGCAGGTATCCGGCGACCTGGACGTGACCGGCGAGCAACGTCATCGCGACCACGAACGCGAGCAGGCAGATTGCGCGAAGGCCGCCACCGTTGCACAGCGAAACCACTGCGATGCAGCCGAGCGGCAGCCACGAGCCGGCCTCGAGCATGGCCGGCCACAGCAGCCACCACTGCACGGCGCCACGCAGCGTGAACACCAGTGCCCCGAGTGCGGCCGGAATCGGCCCGACCCCGACGCGCTGCAACAAGATCGCGGTCGAGACGGCGATGAACACGAGGTGCCCCACGTGCGAAACCGCCAGCGCCAGTTGGGTCGGCAGCGCGACGTACAGCAGATGCGGGGGATAGAAGAATCCCGCCTGAAGCGTGGCGATCTGCGGGTATCCGGCCAGGTGATACGGGTTCCAACTCGGCAGCCGGCCCTGTGCGATCCAGCCGTAGACGAGTTCGTACAGCGGGTAGAAGTAGTTGCGCAGGTCGCTGGCTCCGCGGACCAGCTCGTCGCTGGCGAACACGAAGCGGTCCAGCCAGACGGCGATCACGACGAGCGCCAGCGCGCCCGCCAACGGCCATGTCAGCGGGCGCGTCTCACGCATGAACGCTCGTGTTCACAACGGCGGCTGCCGCTGTGGTGCGCGAGAGCTGCCGGGCTTCGCCGCACGCTTCGAAATCGCCGACCATCGCGCGAGTATATGGACGGGGTCGCGGGAGCGCTGGGAACCCCGATCCGCGCCGGATTCGCGCACGGAGCGACTGGTCACAGGCGACTGCGGAGCCCCGAGGATGGCCTTCTGGTCGTCGAACTCCTAGGGTTGTGTTCCGAGGGGGTCGTGTCCGTCCACTCCACCTCGTATCCACTCAGCTCGGGAGCCCTGCGTATGTCTGATCGCGTTTCGATTTCCATCGATGCCAACGGTGTCGCCGATGTCCGCCTGAATCGGCCCGACAAGATGAATGCGTGCGACCCCGCGATGTTCGCCGCACTGGACGCGGCGGGCCGCGAGGTGGCATCGAATCCTTCGGTCCGAGCCGTGGTGCTGTCCGGCGAGGGCCGCGCGTTCTGCGCCGGGCTCGACATGGCCAGTTTCGGGAAAATGGCGGAGCCTCGAGAGTCGGGTGGCGGTTCGAAGAGCGCCGACTCCGGAAGCGATGGCGGCCTGCTGAACGCGTCGGAGTCGAGTGCAGCGAACTTCGCGCAGCGTTCCGCGTGGGTGTGGACCGAGGTTCCGGTACCCGTGATTGCGGCCGTCCACGGCGTCGCGTTCGGTGCCGGGATCCAGATCGCGCTGGCCGCAGACATCCGGATCATCGCGCCCGACGCTCGCATGAGCGTGATGGAAATCAAATGGGGACTGATCCCCGACGTCACCGGAACCCAGACCCTGCGTCGGCTGGTCCGGCTCGACGTGGCCAAGGAACTGACTTTCTCCGGCAGGATCGTCCCGGGTACGGAGGCGGTCGAGCTGGGCCTGGCTACGCAGCTGAGCGACACGCCGCGCGAAGCGGCGTTCGAGCTGGCTCGCGAGATTGCAGCTCGCTCGCCCGATGCAATCCGCGCTGGCAAACGCCTGCTCAACCAATCCGTCCGTGTCTCGGAAGAGGAAGGCCTGCGTCTGGAGGCGTCGATCCAGACCACGCTGATCGGCGGAAAGAATCAGATCGAAGCCGTCCGTGCCAACCTCGAGAAGCGCTCGCCCGCGTTTTCGGATCCAGAATCTTGATTCGACGCGAGCGCCGATCGAGTCGGAAGAGCAGCTGAAATGAGCAGCGCGATTCGTGCGGTCATCTTCGACCTCGGCGGCGTGGTCCTCGACTCGCCGCTTCACGCGATCGCCCGCTTCGAGCGGGCCAACGGCATCCCCAGCGGGTTCGTCAATCGGGTCGTCGTCGACAGTGGTCCGGAGGGTGCCTGGTCGCGGATGGAACGCGGCGAACTCGACATGGCAGGCTTCTTCGAACCCTTCGAAGCAGATTGTGCCGATGCCGGTCGCCGGATCAGTGCGCGCGCGTTGATGGAGGCGATCGGCGAGAACTCGGGGCCCCGGCCAGCCATGCTGAGCG
>Ga0055479_10000015_pt1 | contig 19198 bp, 11 predicted proteins | sample Muzzi_PWC_D1_FD_57941 | JGI IMG/M metagenome (GOLD analysis project Ga0055479, IMG submission 57941) | Wetland microbial communities from San Francisco Bay, California, USA, that impact long-term carbon sequestration - Muzzi_PWC_D1 | ecosystem: Environmental > Aquatic > Marine > Wetlands ...
ATTCAAGATCGTCGAGAACAATCCGATCTCCGCGACGGTTCCCGCCACGCCCGCGGTATCGACGAAATCGCCTACGCGGAACGGTCGGAACAACAACAGCATCACGCCCGACGAGAAGTTCGACAGCGTCCCCTGCAGCGCCAGTCCGACGGCCAGACCGGCGGTTCCGAGTACCGCAACGAGCGAAGTCGTTTCGATGCCGAAGATGCCCAGCACTGCGATCACGACCGCCGCGAGCAGCGTGAAATACACCAACCCGGACAGGAACGGGATCAACGACGCATCGATGTCGCGCTTCTCCATCGCTTTGCGAACCGAACTGCGCGCGATGCCGCACACCATGCGCCCGATGATCAATACCGCCAGTGCACCGATCACGCGCAGGCCCCAGGTCGAAACCAGCGTGACCACGGTCTGCATTACCTGCTCGGCATTGGACTCCATTGCGTTCCTCCTCGATTTCGATCACTTGCGCTAGAACCGTCGCGCCTTCGATTCGAGGCGCGTGCTGAGAACCCCCGATCATATCGAATGGCCGCGCCGACTTGATGGGGGAATACCAACCCGATCTCAGGCCGCAACGTCCGCGCGGTTCAGCACGATCTGGCGCTGCGGTGTCGGCAGCGCGGCCCCCGACGCTTCGACGGCCGACTTCACGCGTTCGGGCAGTTCGTATCGCAGGTCGAAGTAGTCTTCGATCCGGCACCACGGCCGCACGACCAGTCGGATCGACGTGTCGCCGAAATCGCTGGTGGCGACCAGTGGCGCGGGCGAATCCAGTACGCGTTTTTCGTCGCGCAACACGCCGTCGACCGCTTCGCGTGCCCTGGGAATGTCCGAGTCGACCGCGATCTCGATCTCGAGGTCCAATCGCCGCGTGCCGTTCGTCGACCAGTTGCGAACCGACCCTTCCGCGACCTGGGCATTGGGTATCACCACGCGGATGTTGTCGAGCGTGTCGAGTTCGGTCGAGAACACGCCCATCTCTGCAACGAAACCCACCTCGTCGCCGATCTCGACGTAATCACCTGGCTTGTACGGTCGAAAGATGAACATCATCACACCCGACGCGAGATTCGACAGGGACCCCTGCAGCGCGAGCCCGATCGCCAGACTCGACGCGCCCAATATCGTGATCAACGATGCCGTCTCGATGCCGACGATGCCGAAGACCGAGATCAGCACCACCGAGATGATCCCGTAGTAGGTGAGTCTGCCCAGGAACCGCGCCAGGGATTCGTCGAGTGAGTGGCCGGCCGCACGCTCCGTCGCCTTCCCGCCCACTCTCGCGACCAGTACCCCCACGGCGAGGATTGCGATGCCGCCCAATACTTTGAGGCTCCAGGCCGACACGACCTGAATCAATCCCTGCAAGCTCTCCATCGAAATCGCGTCCATCATGGCCTCCGATTGTCGAACTCGGGGAGGTCTCGTCGGACGCGACCACCACGCGAGCGCGTGGTGGGGATTCTATCGAATGGGCGCGTTGCACACCCAGGAAGTTGCGCCCGACACCGTCGCACACGAACGCGCGACGACGCATGCCCGCGTCATCCGCGCCGAGCTGCTCGTACCCGAGTCAGTCGTCCGCCAACTTCTCGGACTCGAGGAAGCGCGTGAAGTCGTCCGGCGACAGCGGCCGGCTGAACAGGAAGCCCTGGAGTTCATCGCAACCCATTGTGCGGAGGCAATCGGCCTGCGCTTCGGTTTCGACTCCCACCGCCACGACCGAGAGCCCGAGCCCGTGCGCCATGGCCACGATTCCGGCGGCCAACGTCGTATCGTCGCGACTGTGCGGCAGCGCCGCGACGAAGCTCGGGCCGATCTTGATACGCGCGAACTCGAAACTCCGCAGGTTCCGGATCGACGACGACCCGGTGCCGAAGTCGTCGAGTGAGAGGCTCGCCCCCATGTCGCGCAACGCCATCAGGGTCTGATGGGTGAATTCGTCGTTCGCGATCGTGGAACCCTCGCTCACCTCCAGTTCGATCTCTCCGACTCCGACACACGATTCCTGCAGGGTCCGCACGAGACCGGCAACGAACGAACGCTCTCGGAGTTGGACGGTCGAAACGTTGATCGAGATCCGGGGAACCTGGAGCCCCTGCTCCTTCCAGCCGCGCAGCCGGTCGAACGTCATTCGCAGCATCCGTTCGCCCATCTCGTGTATCAGACCGGTCTCTTCGGCGATCGGAACAAACTCGTTCGGCCCGATCGATCCCAACTGCGCGTTGTCCCAATGGATCAGCGCTTCGGCGCCACTGACGCGACCGGTCGTCGCGTGTCGGATGGGCTGGAAGCGCACGCCGAACTCACCGGCTTCCAATGCACCCCGAAGCGCGGATTCGATCTGGTGCCGGCGAGCGGCTCGGGCCGTGGTCGACGGGTCGAAGAATGCGAAACCCGACCGTGTGCGTTTTGCCTCGTACATGGCCTGGTCCGCGCATCGCATCAATGTATCGATGTCGTCCCCGTCTTCCGGATAGGACGCCATCCCGATGCTCATCCGTGTCAGCACCTCTTCGCCTGCGATGTCGAACGGTTGCGCAACCGCCTCGAGGATCCGCTGCGCCACCCGTGCGCCATCGGTGGAATCCGAAATGTTCGTCAGCAGAATCGTGAACTCGTCGCCCGCGAGTCGCGAAACGGATTCGTCATCGCCGTCGAAGTCGCTGAACGCGAGGTGATCGCTGAACCGCACGGAATCCTGCAGTCGCTTGGAGACTTCGCGGAGCAGTTCGTCGCCCGACCCGTGCCCCAGACGGTCGTTGACGTCCTTGAAGCGGTCGAGATCCAGGAACAGCACACTGAGTCGTGTGCCCTTGCGCTTGGCCGTGCTCAACGCGCGCGACAGGCGGCCCAGAAAGCGCCTGCGGTTGGGCAAACCGGTCAGGCTGTCGAAGAACGCCAGCCTTCGGATCTTCTCATCGTCCCGGATGCGCTCGGTCACGTCGATGGAGATTCCCAGCAAGGCCGGAGCCCCGGTCTGCGGAAACGTGAAGGGGATCTTGGTCGTCTGGAATACGATCGAAGAACCATCCTTCAGCGACACCGACTCCGTCACCGAGCGACGTTCACCGTCCCTGAACACTTCCCGGTCGGTCGCGTTGATCTTCTCCACCAGCTCCCGGGGAAAATTCATCTCACTCATGTCATTCCCGACGAGGTTCTCGGGCTGCGTTCCCATCGAAGCTGCGGCCGCCTGATTGACCAGCAGAAAACGCCCACTCTCGTCTTTGACATAGATCAGATGAGGCACCACATCGATGACCGTGCGCAGTCCGTCCTCGCTGGCGCGGATCCGCTGGGCGGCGCGCTTTCGCGCCGTGATGTCGCGCAGAACCACCAGCCGGCTGACGAGTTCGCCTCTCGGGTCGTTCAATCCGGTCGACAGCAGGTCGAACGTATGTCGCGCGCCGTTCAGATCGATTTCGATCTCTCTCTCGTCGTCCGCCGCGTCTGCGTTCGTCGCGAGCAGGTCGGGAAAGTTCTGGAGTGCCTCCGCCACCGGGCACGGCACCCGCGCCTGCTCCAGACCCAGAATGTTGCGCGCCGAGACGTTGAGGTAGACCAGGCGATCTCGCAGATCGACGACGAACGCGCCGTCGGCCATGTGATCGAAGATCTCCCGTTTCGCCAGCCGGACCACATCGAGCAACCCGTCTCGGAACAGCAACGGCCAGCCCAGGCAGAACGCCGTGATGGAGAACGCGGCCGGCGTGAGGTCGACGTTCGTCGCCGTTCCGGATTGCATCAAGAATCCGATGTTCGCCGTCACCGGGGCCGCGATGCCGGACAACACCCAGATGGCCTCGCCACGATAGTAACTCCAGGATCGAGCCCACTTCGAGACCATCAAGACCACCGCACTCGCCAGCAGTGTGTACCCCCACACCACATGGAGCCAGAAGACAGGGCCGTAGGAGAGTTGGATGATCGGGATTCCCGCGACGTGATCGACCCGCGCGGAGGTCCAGAAGAGTCGGTGCCACTCGTTTGTCAAGATGAAGCCGAACAACACCACACAGGGAATCGAGATCATCGACAGCACGCGAGCGGCTCGGCGAGGCGGCTCACCGCGAAACGAGAGTGCGACCGCGACACATCCCGGCCCGACCGCCAAGATTCCGATGAACTGAAGCTTCGCGATCAGGATCTTGAGGTCCAGATCTTCGAACGCCTTTTCACCGGCAGACGCCAGCCCCCACAACGCCACGGCCGACAGCAGCCCGATGAACTCGAGCCCGCCCCGGGTTGCTCGGCGATGCCACACGAACACGGCCAGCGCGATCAGCAGTGAAGGCGGAATCATCAGTGTGGCGACGAGCCATGAAGCGGTCATCGTGATCGCGTGAACTCTGCAGATTCGGAATCGGGTAAAACCGCAGTCGTGTTGGAGCACTCGATTCGCATACGATGCCTACATCGGCCCGCCTTGGATCGGAATGAAGGAATCCGACGATCGGGTACCGACGGATCGTTGCCGAAACCATTCGCAAACCGGCAAGTCGCGCGCGCTTCGGTCGCAACTGTGCGCGATGCGGAGCCGGGGGACGGATCGGAGCCACAAACACGACCAGCAATATCATCCGGTCGAGACGATCCGCGCTTGCTCTGTGGGCTCAGGTTGATCCAGTATGAGAGAGCCACCTCGAGGATCTCAACTGCTGCCCGAGTACCGAGTCGACCCACCGATTCTGTGAATCGCGAATCGGCGAAGCGTGGCGACCCCGTGCAGTGTCGTCGTCACGAGAGGCGAGAGGCTTCATGCAATCCCATCCGATCCTGTGCCTGGTCACCGCCCGCGGCGCTTGTCGGGGCGAGCTGGCCGCGTCTGTCCGGGCGGCGGTCGAAGCGGGTGTGGATTGGGTGCAGATCCGCGAGCGCGAACTCGAAGGTGCCGCGCTGCTGGCGCACGCGTCCGAACTGGCGGAGGCAGCCCAGCGCGGAGCGGACGCTCGCGGTGGTTCGGTTCGCGTTCTGGTGAACCGGCGAATCGACATCGCGCTCGCGATCGGCGCGGACGGTGTCCAGCTCGGTTTCGATGCGGTCGGCCCGGAGCACGCGCGGGGCCTGCTCGGCCCCACCGCTCTGATCGGCGTCTCGACGCACACGCTCGACGAGATCGGATCGGTTCCGGCGGCCGCGAACTACGCACAGCTGGCTCCGATATTCCCACCGCTGTCGAAACCGGCGACACGACCGGCCGTCGGCCTCGAGCTGCTGGCCCGGGCGGCTTCGATTTCGCTGCCGTTGCTCGCGCAGGGCGGAATCACACCCGACAACGCGCCCGCTGTCGTGGCCACCGGCGCCCGTGGCATCGCGGTCACCGGGACGATCCTCGGCGCGCCCGACCCGGCCGCGATGACCGCTCGGATTCGCAAGGCCCTGGACGGGGCTCGGCGCGACTGACCCCACACGGGGGGTGTATTCCGCGCTACCTTCGCACGCGGATCTCCGATCCGGCTTCAATGGGCTTCGAATTTTCGAGCCTTCCCCCCCGTCCGACCCCTGAATGAAGATACCCTTCGCAATCGCGTTGTTTGTCACGCTGTTGGCCGGCCCGATCCGCGCGACCGCCAGCGATCCTTTCTTGAGACGATCGACCACGGTCGATGTCGTCGAGAGGATCGGACCGAGCGTGGTCAGCATCACCACCGAACGCGTCGTCGCGGGTGCCAGCCCGTTCCAGCGCACGGGCAACCCGTTCTTCGATTCGTTCTTTCGCGATCACTTCGAACGCCGTGCGCCCGAAACGATCGAAAGCCTCGGCTCCGGCGTGCTGATCGACGGCGACGGACACATCCTGACCAACGAGCACGTCGTCGGCCGCGCCAGTCGAATCATCGTCAGCTTGCCCGACGGCACCGAGTTCGACGCGAGCGTGATCGGTGCCGACCCGAACAACGACATCGCCGTGCTCCGCGCCGAGACGGACGAGGATCTGCCGTGGATTTCGCCGGCGACGTCTTCCGACCTGATGGTCGGCGAGTCGGTGATCGCGATCGGCAACCCATTCGGGCTGTCGAGCACCGTGACCACTGGGGTCATCTCGGCGCTCAACCGGTCCGTGCGCGCACAGGATCGTGTCTACCACGGATTCCTGCAGACTGACGCATCGATCAACCCCGGCAACTCGGGCGGACCGCTGGTGAACTCGGCCGGAGAACTGATCGGCATCAACACCGCGGTGTACAACGGAGGACAGGGCATCGGCTTCGCCATCCCGATCGACGTCGCCAAACGCGTCGTCGATGCACTGCTGGAACACGGCGAGGTCGCCCCCGTCTGGATGGGGCTGGATTTTCAGGACCTGAACCCGGAGCTTCGCGCGGTGATGGACATGCCTCCCGGTGTCTCCGGCGCGTTGGTCAACCGGGTGCGCAAGGACAGCCCGGCCGCCAAGGCGAAGCTGCGTCGTGGTGACGTGGTGATGCGGCTCGATGGGCAACCGGTCGACTCGGCCCAGTACTTCTTCGAGAAGCTCGAGACCAGCGTCGACGGGCAGAAAGTGGCGCTGACCGTCTGGCGAAACGGCAAGGAACGAACCATCGAGGTGGTTCTGGAGGAGATCCCGCCCCAGCACGTCGCCAAACTCGCCCAGGAAATCATGGGGTTGGAACTCGAGCCGAACCCCGCCGGCGGATTCGTCGTGCGGTCGGTCCGGGACGGCAGCGGCGCGGCGCGGATCGGCTTCCAGAGCGGCGACCTGCTGCTCGGCATCAACGGCGAGTCGCTCACCGATGACGATGCGCTTCGGCGCTCGATCTTGAACCTGCGGGGGCTGTCGCACGCGCTGGTCGTCGTCCAACGCGGCGCGAACCGGTACCATGTCACGATTCCGCTGGTCTGATCGGGCGCCAAAATCGAGCGACAGGTCAGGAGGCGGGGTCCCGGGAAGCACGAAAGCCGGGATCCGCAGAAAAGAGGACCCGTTGCGGGGTCCATTTCGCTACGCGCAGTTACGCGAATGCGAGAATTGCGGGAACCCGGCTTCGAATCGCGGTTTCACACGGACGGAAGATTTCCACCGGTTCTGACGCCAAGTCGAGTCGCAGAAGGCTCGCGCCAATCCGGATTCGAGCCACCAACGCGCAACGAGCCAGTTCACAGTCGAACGGAGAGATTCATGAAGCTACGCGTACCGACCCTTTTGTTGCTGGCCATCGCGGTGTCACTTTTCGCGACCGGCTCACTGGAAATCCGCTGGAACGGCGGCGATGCGCACGCGCTCGACCTGTTCGGCAAATCCGACTCGGACACCCCCAACGAAACCGAAGATGGCTCCGGCCTGTGGCAGAACGGCAGCGGCAACCCCCCGATCGTTCCACAGGGTGTTCCGGCGAGCTTCGCCGACCTCGCCGAGAAGGTTTCGCCGGGCGTCGTGAACATTTCGGTCGAGAAGATCCAGACGGCTCCCAGTCCCCAGGAGTTCTTCTTCTTCGGTGGTCGCAACCCCCACGGTGGAAGCGAACACAGGGTTCCGAGCCTCGGCAGCGGGTTCGTGATCTCCCCGGACGGCTACATCGTGACCAACAACCATGTGATCGAGGATGTCGACGAGATCACCGTGGTGTTCAACGACGGCAGCAAGCTCGCGGCCGAAGTCGTCGGACGCGATCCCAAGACCGACGTCGCGCTGATCAAGGTGAATGCCGAAACAGACCTGTTCGCGCTTCCGCTCGGCGCGTCTTCGGGGGTTCGTCCCGGTGAGTGGGTGGTCGCGATCGGCAACCCGTTCGGGCTGGAACACACCGTGACCGCCGGCATCGTCAGTGCCAAGCACCGCGTGATCGGCCAGGGCAACTACGACGACTTCATCCAGACCGACGCCGCGATCAATCCCGGCAACTCGGGCGGACCGCTGATCAACCTGGCCGGTGAGGTGATCGGGATCAACACCGCGATCAACCCGCGCGCCAACACCATCGGTTTCGCCGTGCCGATCGACATGGCCAAGACGATCCTGCCGCAGCTCCGGATGAGCGGACACGTCACACGCGGCTGGCTGGGGGTGATGATCCAGGAGATCTCGCCCGAACTGGCCGAGAACCTCGGCCTCAAAGAACAGAAGGGTGCGGTCGTGACCAAGGTCCTCGAAGGTGGGCCGGCCGACCAGGCGGGCCTCCAGAGCGCCGACGTCATCGTCGAATTCGACGGACATCCGATCGACGAACTCAGCGAACTGCCGAGGATCGTTGCGGCGACCCCGGTCGACAAGAAGGTCGACGTCGTGGTGTTGCGCAACGGAGAGCGCAAGAAACTCGAGACCGTCGTCGGTGCGCTCGAGGAGCCGCAGGAAACCGAACTCGCGTCGGTTGCCAAGGACGAGGGGCCTGCGGCATACGGGCTGCGGGTGCAGGATCTGACCCCGGAGTTGGCCCAGAGGCTCGGGGTCGACGAGGAACACGGCGCCGTCGTGACCGCGATCGAGCCCGGAAGCGCCGCCGATGAGGCCGGCCTGCGCAGCCGAGACATCATCCTCGAAGTCGATCGCCACGAGATCAAGGATGTTTCCGAGCTGCGCAGCCAGCTGGAAGAGTCCGACGATGGCGCGCTGCTGCTGATCCGCCGCGGTGACGCAACGATCTTCGTACCGATCAAGCGACAAACGTCCTAGCGACCGGCCGGTCCGGGTCGCCCGCGGAACCCAATCCCTCCGGAACCGCGGGCGACCCGACAACCTCGCCTCGACCTCTTGTAAGGCCGGGCCTTCGCCAGAAATGCGGGTCCGTGCACTGCTAATGCAGTTCTGCGCCTTGCTCGCCTGAAGATCGTGTTTAGGATGCGCGCCATGCGAATGGACAAACTCACGATCAAGAGCCAGGAGGCCCTCGCCGAAGCGCAGTCATTGGCTGGGGCGCGCGGCCACAGCGAAATCCAACCCGCACATTTGCTGCGCGCTCTGCTCGCGCAACCCGAGGGCAGCACCCTGCCCGTGTTGCAGAAGCTCGGCGTGCCGATCGACGTGCTGCAGTCGGAGATCGAGCAGCTCGTCGCTCAGCTGCCGAAGGTCACCGGGGGGGCGCAGCCGCAGATGAGCCGCAGGCTCGTCAGCGTGCTCGAGGCCGCATTCAGCGAAGCCGACAGCCTCAAGGACGAATACGTCTCGACCGAGCACCTGCTGCTGGCGATTGCGGCGGACAAGGACGACCCCGCAGCGCGGATGCTGCGCCAGTCGGGAGTCGACCGCGACGCGCTGCTCAAAGCGCTGGCATCGGTTCGCGGCAGCGCCCGAGTCACCGACCCCGATCCCGAATCGAAGTACCAGTCGCTGGCGAAATTCGGACGCGATCTGACCGAGTCCGCACGGTTGGGCAAGATCGATCCGGTGGTCGGGCGCGACGAAGAAATCCGACGGATCGTTCAGGTCTTGTGCCGGCGAACCAAGAACAACCCGGTGTTGATCGGTGAACCCGGCGTGGGCAAGACCGCGATCGCCGAGGGACTGGCGCAGCGAATCGTCGAGGGAGACGTTCCCGAGTCGCTGGTCGATCGCCGGCTGGTGTCGCTGGATGTCGGCGCGCTGATCGCCGGCACGAAGTACCGCGGCGAATTCGAGGACCGGCTCAAAGCCGTGCTGCGCGAGGTGGCCGAAGCCGAAGGCGGCGTGATCCTGTTCATCGACGAGCTGCACACGATCGTCGGTGCCGGCGCCGCGGAGGGCGCAGCCGATGCCGCCAACATGCTGAAGCCGGCCCTGGCCCGTGGTGAACTGCGCTGCATCGGCGCAACCACGCTCGACGAATATCGCAAGCACGTCGAAAAGGACGCTGCACTCGAACGCCGCTTCCAGCCCGTGTTCGTCGCCGAGCCCGACCTGGAAGACACGATCTCGATCCTCCGCGGCCTGAAGGAGCGGTACGAAGTCCACCACGGTGTGCGCATCCAGGACGCTGCCATCGTCGCGGCGGCGTCACTTTCCGACCGCTACATCACCGACCGGTTCCTTCCGGACAAGGCCATCGACCTGGTCGACGAAGCCGCCAGTCGGGTGCGGGTCCAGATCGACTCGATGCCGGAGGAAATCGACCAGCTGCGACGCAAGATCACGCAACTCGAGATCGAGCGGGAAGCGCTGAAGAAAGAATCCGACGCCGCCAGCGCCGAACGTCTCGAGCGCGTCGAGCGAGAAATCGCCGACCTGCGCGAAGAGAGCGACGGGTTGGCCGCGCGCTGGGAAAACGAAAAGAAGTGCATTTCCGACCTGCGCAACGGGAAGGAGCGCCGCGAAGAACTCAACGCCGAACTGGAACGCGCGTCGCGCGCGGGCAACCTCGAACGCGCCGCCGAGATCCGCTACGGCGAACTCGTCCAACTCGAAACCCAACTCGGCGAGCTGCAAGCCAATCTCGAAACGCTGCAGAAAGATGGATCTCTGCTGAACGAAGAGGTCACCTCCGAAGAGATCGCCGAAATCGTATCGAAGTGGACGGGGATTCCGGTCAGCAAGATGCTGGAAGGCGAGCAGCAGAAGCTCCAGTCGATGGAAGACATGCTGCGCCGACGTGTGATCGGACAGGACGAGGCCCTGCACGCAGTGGCGTCGTCCGTGCGCCGCTCCCGCGCCGGGCTGTCCGATCCCGACCGGCCAATCGGGTCGTTCATCTTCCTCGGGCCGACGGGTGTCGGCAAGACCGAAACTGCACGAGCCCTGGCCGAGTTCCTGTTCGACGATCCGCGCGCGATGGTGCGCATCGACATGAGTGAGTTCATGGAGAAGCACTCCGTGGCTCGGCTGATCGGTGCGCCTCCGGGCTACGTCGGCTACGAGCAGGGTGGCTACCTGACCGAGGCCGTGCGGCGTCGACCCTACTGCGTGGTGCTGTTCGACGAAATCGAGAAGGCACACCCGGAGGTGTTCGGTGCGCTGCTGCAGATCCTCGACGACGGCCGATTGACCGACGGACAGGGTCGCACGGTCGATTTCCGCAATGCCGTGCTGATCATGACGTCGAACATCGGAAGCCAGTACATCATCGAGCTGGGCGAGGAGGACCGCGAGGAAATGGAGCGCCGCGTCGACGAGGCTCTGCGTGGTCACTTCCGACCGGAATTCCTGAACCGCGTCGACGAAACACTGGTCTTCCGCCAGCTCAGCCGGGAGAACTTCAACGCGATCGTCGAGATCCAGTTGAATCGGCTGCGCGAGCGGCTGCGAGAACAACGCCTCGAGCTGGAGGTCAGCGACGCGGCTCGCGACCTGATCGCAGAGCGGGGCTACGACCCGCACTACGGCGCTCGCCCGCTGAAGCGCACGATCCAACGGATGCTCGAGGATCCGCTGTCGATGCGCATCCTCGACGGCGACTTCCCGGAAGGCGGGAAGGTCGCGGTCGACGTGCGGGCTTCAGGGGACGCGCTCGAGTTCAGCCACGGCTGATTCGCGGTCTGCACAGCGCAGGTGCTGGTAGAGTTCGCCGTCGACGAAGCCGAGCCGTCGGTAGTAGTCCCGCGTGCCGACGGCGGAGATCACCGCCAGGTTGCCGAAGCCCGCTTCGACGCTGATCTGCCTCGCATGCTCGATCAACCGCTGGCCGAGCCCGAGATGCTGTGCGGTGCCGTCGCTGCGGCGTCCGAGGGCCAGGGAGTCGCCGTAGACGTGCACCTCGCGAATCATCGCGCTGTCGCGCAACTCGGGCGTCGCCCGAACCGAACGCGGCAGTGACAGCCGCAGAAAGGCGACCAGGCGATCGGCATCGGTCACGAACGCCAGGAAATGTTCTGTGCCGATGGAGGTCTCGTAGCTTTCGACCGTCAGCGCCAGCGCGTCCGCGTCGAATGGCGCCCCCCGGATTTCGCGGGCTCGAATGTCCCGACTGCGCGCGCCGCGCGCCGCCAGCGCGGCTTCCGCGACCTCACGCAGATTCGCGATCTTGTTGCCGGCGACGATGTCGCCGGACGAAAAATCGCGGATCACGCGCGTGAGCCGACAGTAGGCCGGCGTGCGTTCGAGACACGTCGCCAGCAGTTCGACCAACTCGTCGTTTTCGTACGGCCGCCACTGCGCGGATTCGTAGTACGTCATCAGTTCGGCGCTCTCGATCAAGCTGCAGGGATACAGCTTGAGTTCGTCCGGCCGGAAATCCGGGTCGTCGAACAGGCGCGAATAATCGGCCGCGTCCTGCTCCGGTGACGAACCCAACAGGTTCGGCATCCAGTGCACGTGCAGTTTGAAACCGGCGGCACGCAGCAGCCGCAGCGCGCGCCGCGATGCGGCCACGTCGCAGCCGCGTCGGTTCCGTTCCAGCACTTCGTCCGAAAGGCTCTGCAGTCCGATCTGCACTTTGGTACAGCCCAGGCGGCGGATCCGGTCGACCTCGGCATCCGAGATGTGGTCCGGGCGGGTTTCGACGACCAGCCCGACGCTGCGACAGCGCGCGGTTTCGTTGGTTCGATGGCTGGCGAACAGCTCGGGCCAGTTCGCCTGTTCGGTCGGGTGCAGCTGGGCACGGATGCGTCGGTTGTAGGAACCCGCCGAACCCCGCCCGATCGGCGTCAGTTCGCGGAACCGCGCGGGTGCGAGGCCCGCCTCCGCGCGGCCGTCGATTCCGCTTCCGTAGTCGTTGAGCGCGTCGAAACAACGCTTGACGAACCAGACCTGATAGACCTCGGGATGGAACGACCAGGTTCCGCCCAGGATGATCAGTTCGACCTTGTCCACGGGGTGCCCCATGCTCCGGTACGCATCGAGCCGATTCCAGGTCTGCAGGTACGGATCGAAACGATTGTCCTCGGCGCGCTGCGCGCCGGGTTCGTCGGCCAGGTAGCTCTTGGGCATCCGGACGTCGTTGGGGCAGAAGATGCACTCACCCGGACACGGGAATGGCCTGGTCAAGACCGTCACCGGCGTCACGCCGCTCTGGGTGCGAATGGGTCGCAGCCGCAACCGCGCCACGAAGCCGGCTTCGTCCAGCGCCGGCCAGTGCTCCGCTTTGAAGTGACGAAATCCCGAGATGATCTCACTGCGAGAGAACAACCCGCGGCCATCTTTCGGAAAGCGCTTCAACAGGCCGTCGAGTCGGCCCGGATCGAGTTCGGGCATCGCCGCGATCGCATCGACGATCGACACCAACTCGCTTCGGTGAGCCGTCGGATCGAAGCGGCGCTGGCGCCGGCGGGCAGACCCTTCGTTCGTTTCACCTGTCTGGCCCATCGTGGAATTCCGTCGAGACCTTCGAAAACCGGGGCGAGCTACTGTATCGCAGGTGAACGTCGATCCTGGAACCGTGTAGGCCGTGGACCAACGGACCGTCCGTGCGCTGAACCAGATCAACCGCAGCTTCTACCGGCGCGCAGCCGACGAATTCGACGCCTCCCGCAACCATCCCTGGCCCGGCTGGTGGCGCCTGTTGGAACACATCCACAGCGAATCGGACGGCGAGCCCGGCCCCGCAGCGGGACACCCACCCGACCTTCCGATCCGGGTGCTCGATGTGGGCTGCGGAAACGGTCGCTTCGTCGCGTTTCTGGCGGATCAGCTGACCGCCGTCGGCGGCCGCCTCGACTACACCGGCCTGGATTCGAGTTCGCGCCTGCTGGCACGGGCCCGCGAGCGTTCGCTGCCGATCGCGCGCTGCCGGTGGATCGAGCAGGACCTGATCGAAACGCTGCTCGACGAGAGCCCGTCGGGCGTTTTCCGGGTCGGAGTTGCCGGCGAACCGAGCGACCGGTCGCGCTATCAGCTGATCGCACTGTTCGGTGTGCTCCACCACGTGCCGAGCGACGCGTTGCGCGCCCGGTTGCTGCGGCGGTTGGGCGAACAGCTCGCCGAGCGGGGCGTGCTGGCGCTGACCTGTTGGCAGTTCGCCGCCTTCGCCCGCTTCGAACAGAAGATCATCGGATGGGACGACTACAACCGCACGGCAGCGGAACCGGTCGACACTTCCCAGCTGGAAGCGGGGGACCATCTGTTGCCGTGGAGCGATGACGCCGAATTGCGACGCTACTGTCATTTTACCGACGAGTCGGAAATTCAACGGCTGCTCGATCGACACTTCGAAATCGTCGACTCCTTCTCGAGCGACGGTCGCACGGGGGACCTCAACCGCTACTTCATTTGCCGCTACAGGGGCCCTGGGACCGGGCCGAAGGGAGAAGCAGAAACCGACTGATCCGTGGAACCTCGCCAAGGAGGGCGTCGTGCAGCGTTCGGGCAGTTTTCTGCCTCCCTACCTCTCCACTCGAACCTCTTCGCTCTACCTTTCGTGCCTGCTGCTGATCACGGCTGCGTCGTTCAGCGTGTCGGCGGGATTCGAGATTTCCGAGGTCCGGCTGCTGGTCGGGTTGATCGACGAAGGTTCGATCAGCGTGATCGAACGCAATGCGCACAGCCTGGTCAGGCATTCGCTGTCGTGGGTACGCATCTCGCTGGTGGTCCTCAGCGCGACGCTGTTCGGCGTCTGGCTGTACCGGGCTCGGATCAACGGACGCGCGTTCGGAGCACGCCGCTTCGAGTACTCGCGGAAGTGGGCGCTGCTCGGTTTCCTGATTCCCGTGCTGAACCTGGTGCGACCACTCCAGGTCGTATCGGAGGTCTGGCGCGTCAGCGATCCGTGCCAGATCGGCAACCCCTTCGCCTGGAAGGTCGCGACGGTTCCGCGCTTCGTGCAGCTGTGGTGGTGGCTGCTGGTGGGATGCGGCGGTGTCACGCTGATCGGTCTGGCGCTGACCACGACGTCCGGTGTGACCGTGGTACAGCTGACGGTTGCGCGCGGGCTCAGTGTCATCGGAGACCTCGGCGCGACCGTTTCGGCGGTTCTGGGGTCCCTGATCGTCATCAGCATCTCGCGCGCGCAGGACCGCAAGTGGGCCATGCTGTCGGGGACGCCCGCGCAATCGGCCGCCACATCCCGCGACGACGCGTTCGGCGACCCCGCCATCGCCGGCATGTTCTGACGACCGGTTCCGATCGGTTACCGAGCACCCTCGGTCGCGGTTTCAGCCGGGGATCGCAACCGCGACAACACCAGCGATGAAACCAACGCGAGCGCGACCAGCGGCAGCAGTGCGCGCTGGTAGCTGCCGAGCGATGCGACCAACAGACTCAGCAGGTAGGGCCCCGTCCCGCTGATCGTCTGGGTCAGCAGTTGCAGCATGCCAAACGCCTTTCCGAACGATCTCACGCCGAACATCTCGGCGGCCAACAGCGATTGGAGCATGAAGAGGTTCCCGATCGTGGTCCCGAAAAGCACCGATGCCAGCATCAGGATCCACGGTTGTGTCGCTCCGGCGAACAGCAGCAGAGCGAGTGCCTGGGCGACCATCAACGCGGAACCCAGGCGCCGCTTGTTCCAACGGTCGGCGAAGCGGCCGACGATCAAGCGCGCGACGATGCTACCGGTCGCGGTGCCGCTGACGGCGAGTGCCGCGGTGGACGGTTGCATGGTTTCTCGCAGCATCGCGAGCTGGTGCATCGCAGTCGCGACCTGACACGAAAGGATCCCGGCAAACGCCAGCACCGCGATCCAGAATGCGCGTGTCGTCAGCACTTCTCTCGTCGACCACAGTCGGCGCTGCGGGTCGAACGGCAACGGGTCGAGCTTCGCTCTCTCGCCGTCGGGTTGCTGGCCGACCGACTCGGGGCTCGAACGGATCAGGTACACGGTCACCAGCGTGGTCGTTGCGATCACCAGCAGCGCGAGCGCCTCAGTCGCGAACGCGACCCCGTGTCCGACGATCACCGTGGTGGTGACCGGAACCAACACGATGCCGCCCAGCGATACCCCGGTTTGCGACACACTCATCGCAAGGGTCCGCCGCGCGACGAACCAGCGGGTGATCAGCGCGCTGTTCGGCACCGACCCGGCCATCGCGAACCCGATCGCGAGCAGCGGATACGCCAGGTTCAGTTGCCAGGGTGCGTCCACGCGTCCGATCCACAGCAGCGCGGCCCCCATCAGCAACCCGCCCGGTACGAAGAACACCCGCGGGCCCCAGCGATCGACCCCCCTCCCGACCAGTGCGCCCGACAGACCCGAGGTCACGAAGAACGAACTCGTGGCCAGCGCGACACTCGTCGCAGGCCACCCGTGCTCCCGACACAACCCGTCGAACAGAACGGCCAGGCAATAGAAACCCACTCCCACCACGACGAACGCCAGCAGCGATGCGCCCGCGATCACCACCCAGCCGAAGTGCAGGTTGGGGTAGGCGCGCAGAATCGCGGGGGGGCGCTGCGCAGCCAATCGCTTCGTTCTCCGCTCCGAAATCGCGCCCAGCGTAGCGCTGCTTGACGCTGCCCGTTGATCTGCTGTAATAGCGGTTCCGATGCGAGAAACCGAATTGTCGCGCACGATCGACCGAGCGTATTACGCTTTTGAAGCCTGGTTTACCGACTGGGCTCGGGAGGACTTGCGCGCATAAACGGCGCCTGCAATCCGTGTTTTCCTGAGCCCCGAGAGAAATCTCGGGGCTCTTTCTTTTGGTCCGATTCGAGCGGACCCCCGAAAGGAACGGCCATGCTCAGCGAAGCCAGCGATTCCACCCTGTGCAACCCGCCCTCGACCGCGCCAGCGATCTCCGGTGGTCGTCCGTTCCGACCATTGCCAACGCCGAATCAACTCGAATCCCTGCTGCCGCTCAGTTCGAGAGCGGCTGCGACGGTGACGGGTGCTCGCCGATCGATCGTCCGGGTGCTGCGCGGCACCGATCGCGAGCGGCTGGTCGTCGTCGCGGGGCCGTGTTCGATCCACGACCCCGATGCCGCGCTGGAATACGCCCGACGGCTGCATCGTGTAGCCGCAGCCAGTACCGATTCGCTGGTGATCGTGATGCGCGCCTACCTCGAAAAACCGCGCACCCAGCTGGGTTGGAAGGGTTTCGTGAACGATCCCGATCTCGACGGAAGCTGCGATCTGACCACCGGTCTGGAGCGGTCGCGCGCGTTGCTGCTCGAAATCAACGAACTCGGCCTCCCGTGCGGAAGCGAACTGCTCGACCCGATGACACACCACTTCGTCGGCGACCTGCTGGGCTGGGCCTCGATCGGCGCCCGCACTTCGCCGAGCCCGACGCACCGCGAGATGGCCAGCGGCCTGACGATGCCGGTCGGATTCAAGAACGGCGTGGACGGAGACATCGACGCCGCCATCAACGCCATGGTCACAGCAGCCAGCGCGCATACGTTCGCAGGCATCTCGCGAGACGGAAGCCCCACCCAGATCCGAACACCCGGCAACCCGTTCGGACACGTGGTGCTGCGCGGCGGATCGAGCGGACCCAATGTCGCGCGGGCCGCCGAAACCGCGGACCGGCTCGGATCGGTGGGACCCGCGCGCCGCGTGATGATCGACTGCTCGCACGGAAATTCGAACAAGGACCACACGCGCCAGGCCCCTGTTTGTCGCGAAGTCCTGGAGCAGCTGCGCGCACCCGGACACGCGATCATGGGCGTGATGTTGGAGAGCCACCTGCTGCCGGGCCGGCAGACGCTCGCAGCGGGAACCACGCCTCGCGGCGATGTATCGATCACCGATGCGTGCATCGGCTGGGACGAAACCGAGGGCCTGCTGCACGAGATCGCACGGGCCGTCAGGAACCGGAACCGTGGCCGTGGGCGGCACGCATCCCAACCGCGTCCCGGACGCGATCGGGGCGCGGCACCAGGCGGCAACTAGGGAGCGCAACTGCCCGATCGACTTCGGGCTCAACCACCATGCGCGCTGAGCCGATGATGGCAGAGGATGATGCCGTCTACACGCATGCGCAGGATTCGCTTCGCGGGCCTCTTCGGGGGCCTGATGCTGCTCGCATTGCTGGGCGCGTCGTCTGCGCAGGACCGGGCGAAGATCGGGCTCAGTGACCCCCAGGTGGAAGCGCTGCTGGCCGACATCGAAACCGACGGCGGCGCCGAAACCGGCGCTGCCGAGCCGTCGACCGCCGTGAGCTGGCGAGCGCTGCACGAGGACACCGAGGCCGCGATCATCCGCTTGTTGAGCGAAGCGCGTACGCGGTTTGCAAAGGACGTGCTGCCGCTGTTCGCCGATTCGCGGACCGGCCAACTCGACCCGGACCTCCGCAACGGCTTGCTGGGTTTGCTGGGCGTGTGCGTCACGGCGCTGTTCGCACTGCGCGTGCTGCGCGGTCGCGGGGATCTCTCGGTCAGCATCCACTACCCGAGCGAGCTTCGCGGTACCTTCAACGTGCGCGTTTCGAAGCGCCGCTCACCGAAACGGGTGCGACGCGTCGCCGATGCCGCCGATGCGCGCGCCGCGCGGCGCCGCGCGAGCGCATCGAGCCGCTTCGAACACACGATGGTCGGCCGCGAGACGAGCTTTCGCGAACTGTTGTCGCGCCGCTATTGCGTGATGGTCTACGGGTTCATTCAACCGATCGATTCGGAAGACGTGCTGTCGACCCACCTCGAAGAGCAGGAGGTTCGGGTTCGCCGACGCCGCACCGAGCGGCTCGACTTCGACTTCCACCCGAAGGAATGCCCGATCGACGTACGCGTCTGCTGGGATCACCGCCCGGTGACCGAAGCCATGGTGGCGGTGCGAGCGATTCCGGGTTCGCTGCGCTACGCGCGCAACGGCCCGGCACGCGTCGCGGCCGGGATCGGCACGCACACGCTCGTCGTCGGCAGCCAGGACCGCGTCGCCGAACACGTGCTCGAAATCCGCTCGATGCAACCGCTGGCAGTCGAAGTGGAACTCACGCAACGCAACACGCTGCTGTTCACGGGCTGTCCGCCCGCGGTCGAGCCCTACCTGAACGGCGACCTCACCGCGGCGGCCCGCGCACTCGACCGCGACGGACAACAGGAAGTGTCGAACCGGATCCTCGCGCGTCTGTACCACGAGCAGGGCCACTGCGAGCAGGCGGCCAGGCACTACGAGGCAGCCGGCATGGACCTCGAAGCGGCGCAGCTGTACCAGAGCCTGCCCCGCTTCGAGAAGGCCGCCGCGTTGTTCGAATCGGCCGACGAGCCCGCCCTTGCGGCAGACATGTGGCGCGCAGCGGGCGAGCTGGATCGCGCCGGCGAAGCCTACGAGCGCGCAAACCGGCTCGATTCGGCGATCGAGTGCTATCGCGAATCGGGTGACGTGTCGCGCTGGACCACCGTGCTGGAGCGCCGCGGCGCCCCGCTCGAAGCCGCCCAGGTCGCGATCGACCACGACGATTGGGGACGCGCGATTCGCAGCCTGCAGCAGATCGCCGCGACGGACCCGAACTACGTAGTCGGCACCAACCTGTT
>Ga0055479_10000017_pt1 | contig 18788 bp, 18 predicted proteins | sample Muzzi_PWC_D1_FD_57941 | JGI IMG/M metagenome (GOLD analysis project Ga0055479, IMG submission 57941) | Wetland microbial communities from San Francisco Bay, California, USA, that impact long-term carbon sequestration - Muzzi_PWC_D1 | ecosystem: Environmental > Aquatic > Marine > Wetlands ...
GTTCCGAAGCTCCTGGAGGCCGTCGGTGCCAGGCAAGCCGTCGCGGGCCAGCCCCGGGTTTTGATAAAACCCAACCTGGTCAACCAGTCGCCGCCGCCGATCACGCTTCCGGTCGTCGTGGCCGAGATACTGATCGAAACCTTTCGGTCCTGGACGAACGCTGAAATCATCATCGCCGAAGGGACCGGCGAAAAGCACCTGGAAACTGCCGACGTTTTTCGGTCCCACGGTTACGACCAACTTGCCGAACGTACCGGCGTTCCTCTTCTGGACCTCAATCACGCCCCGCTGGTCAGGCTGGAAAATGCCGACTGCAAAGTTTTCCCCTGGTTCATGATCCCCCGCATTATGCTCGATTCCTTCGTCGTCTCGGTGGCGGTACTCAAAGCCCATACCCTGGCCGGAGTCACCCTCTCGATGAAAAACATGATCGGCTGCGCACCCCCCAGCTATTACCAGCAGGGAGGGCACTGGAGGAAATCGGCCTTCCACGCCCGGATGCACCAGGCCATATTCGACCTGAATACCTACCGTAAACCCGACCTCGCCATCATCGACGCCAGCATCGGCATGGCCCGCGGTCACCTCGGCGGCCCGACCTGCGACCCGCCGGTCGGCAAACTGATCGCCGGCTTCGATCCGGTGGCCGTGGACGCCGCAGGCGCCCGACTTCTCGGCATTGACTGGCAGCAGGTGGAACATATCCGCCTTGCCGACGGAAACCTCGGTTCCGCCGAAGCATGTCTCCCCGCCCTGCATGGCCGGCCAACCCGATGAACTACCTGGTCCACCTTTACCTGTCAGACCCCGACCCCGAATGTCTGCTTGGAACACTGATGGGGGACTTCGTAAAGGGGCCGATCGACAACAGCATTCCCGCAGGATTCCGCAAAGGGATCCGGCATCATCGTCAGGTCGATGTTTTCGCCCACGACAACCACCACTTCCGAAGGAGCAAGAAACGTATCGCCGACTCCTTCCGCTATTTCAAGCCGGTGCTGGTCGACATCTATTACGATCATTTCCTGGCCCGGAACTGGTCCCTCTACTCCCCAGCCCCCCTGGAGGACTTCGCCTCAGGAATCTATCTGTTACTGAAAGAGCACCATCACAACCTGCCTGCGGGGCTGCGGGAGGTGGCCCCCCGCATGATCCAGAATGACTGGCTGGTTTCCTATCGGGAAGAGGAAACTATCGGGCGGGTTTTCGAACGCATGGCCCGCCGCCTTTCACGTCCGAATCCCCTGGCCGGCGGAGCGGCGGAATTGAAACATCATTACGACGATCTGCAATTGGATTTTCAGGGATTTTTGAAGGAAGCCAAGGACTTTGTTGCGAAATTACCCCGGTGAAGGGTCGAAGTTTACGAGAATCGCAGATGATCGATCCCACGAAGATCAGGATCGGCAACCACGGGATGCCGGTTCGGAAGATAACCGATCCGGCCGGGGGACCCTTAGCGGGAAATGCCCTTCAGAAGCTGATTTAACCGGATATTAATTCGTCTTTCCCCGTCCAGTGCCTTTTCCAGTTCCTTGATCCGTAATTGCTGGCGCTGAAGCAACCGCTGCTGTTTTCTGACGATTTCGACGAGTCGGTCCTGTTCCGGACCGCAGGGGAGGCAAGGGCTTTCTACCGGGGGTTCTTCGGTCGCCGCGGTATCCTTTTCCACCGAAACAGTGCCGGAGTCCCAGTCGATTTCAATATTCTTTTCGGCCCAGGCCGGTGGGACAGCCAAAAATCCGAGCCCCAGCAGAAAGGCACAAATCGCCCCGATCACCGGGCGGTATGAGCCGGCCCGGTCCGACGGCTCCCGGATGGTCGGCCCGACTCCCTTGGTCGGGCTCATTTCAAAAGTTCCTCGAAAGCCCTGGTCAATTTGTCGAGGTGGCGCTTTTCCTCGTCGGACAGAACCTCGAAAACCCGGCGGGCGTGTTCGTCGGTCAATTCCCTGCGCAACAACAGGTAGCGATCGTAGGCATTGGTTTCAATGGCCAGGGCAACTTCGAGAATCGCGGCAGCCGACTTGTCCTGAGCCCAGGCCAGCACCCCGTCGACCTCGAATCCACCTTCCATAAAGTTTCTATCCGGCACTTTGCTGAGGACGGAATGGGGAAAATCGGCCGGCGCGGGGATTCCGGTCAGCCCTTCGTACACCGCCTTGAGCGACGTCTTGTGGCGCTCCTCGGCGGCCGCCAGTTGCATGAAGAGGCCGCTGTCCCCCAGGTCCCGGACCAGGTCGGCCAGCCGGGAATAAAAGGTCCGTGTGCCGTCTTCCAGATACCAGGCCAGGGCCACATGCTCTTCTGGGGTCCGGGCTTTGCGGAACCACTCCAGGTCCGGCTCCGGACTCCCCTCCGCCCGGTTCCCTTCCCAGCCGTTCATCCCGCCGCTCAGGAAATAGACCGCTTCAAACCCATGGTTGGCCAGAACACCGGCCGCGGCCCGGCTGCGCGGTCCCGCGGCGCAGTAAGTGATTACCGGCTTCGCGGGATCCAATTTTTCCAGGCTATCTTCCAGGCTGTCGACCGGAATCAGGTACGCCCCGGGTAGATGGCCCTGTTCATATTCCCCCGGCTGGCGAACATCGACCAGTTGGAACTCTTCAGGATGGTGGTCGTCCATAAACTTGCGCAGATGTGTCGCGGACATGGTGTCGTAAGGGCGAAAGAGGTCGAGAAACGTCATGGATTTGTGCCTTCCCTTGGAAATAATTGTTTCAGATCAGTCCGGTTCATTCGGTTCTCCTGAAACCTGGAACTTTTTCATAAACCGGCGGTCGATCCAATCCTTCAGTCGAAAAACCGTCCGGCCTTCCCAGACCAGGCCGCTACGGTGAAGCAGACCCCGCCCGTCCCCCAGGTTCAGGATCAGCATGAAGTTCGCCTGCGGCCGGAAGGGGACCAAAGGCTTCCCTTCCAGGGCGGCCCGCAGGTTATGTTGCAGGATCGGGTTTTGCCGAACCGCGTGCACACCGACCTTGTCGAGAGGCCGCGGTTGAAAGCAGATGCAGTCGCCACCGCCGAAAATCTCCGGGTGGGAAACGCCCTGCAGGTATTCATTCACCAGCAGCCCGCCATCGGGGCCGACCGGAAGGCCCGAACGGCCGAACAGGGGGGACGGCCTGACACCAGTTGCGACCAGGGCAAGATCGTATGCCGATACGGAACCGTTGTCCAAGAGGGCCCGACCCTCCCCCAACCGCTCGGCCCGTACTCCCTCGGCAACATCAATGCCGCGCCGGGCCAGGGAATCTTTCGCGGCTTGTCGGAACCGTCGGGGAAAACCCGGGAGCAGGCTCCGTCCGGCGATCAGCCTGATTTCAGCCCCGAGAGATTCCTGCTCCACCAACCGCCTCAGGTTGCCGGCAATCTCCACCCCCGCCGGCCCCCCGCCGATCACCAGGATTTTCGGGGCTCCGTTCGGGGCCCCTTTCGTCAGGTGCCGTCGCACCTCCAGAAGATTGACGATCGGCTTGACCGGCACCAGGTCCGGCCCGAAGTCGGCCAGGCCGTCTGGAGGAACGGCGCTTCCGGTATTGAAGGAGACCACGTCGTAATAAACATCGGTCCCGGAGGCGACCCGCAGCCTCCGGCGCTCAGGATCGACGTTCGCCACCGCGTCCCGGATGAAATCGGCGCCCCGATCCCGCACGGTCTTTTCGACATGAAAACGGATCTGGCGTGGGGAGTAGAAACCGCCGACCAGTCCGGGGCCCATGCCGGAATAATAGTGGTAGGGGTCGGGACTGATCAGCGTGACCCGGTGTCCGCGACCAACGATCCGGTCGAGACCAGCGAGGACCGAAAGATGGGCGTGACCGCCGCCGACCAGGACCAGATGCCGCTGCATATGACAATCCTCCTCTGCAAGAGAATAGCGGCCATCCGGGGCCTGTCAAACCTCCTGAAAACAGGCTTAAACCGGAAGAGATGGGTCAGGAATAAAGTCCGCCCCTGCGCTTGGGACGGGACGCCCGGCCGCAGAGCAGGCCAACAAAAAAGACCCCGGCTCCGGCCATGAACCATTTGATGCCGACCGCCGTCAAAACCTCGGCTTTTTCCTGCCGCAGCGCCTCGACTTCAGCCTCCAGCGCAGCCTTTTCCCGCGCCTTGGTGTCTTCCGCCTCATTCCGGGTCTTGAGAACCTGTTCCTGCTTTGCGAGAATCTCTTCAGCCTTCCCAAGCTTCTGCGCCAAGCTCTGGTTTTCCTCCTCCAGCTTGGCGATGATTTTCGCCTTCGGGGTCGCTGTTGTCAGATACCGCTCTATCACGTACCCTTCTTCTCCCTCGGCCGTCCGGACCTGCAGATATTCACCGCTGGAGCCAAGTACCTCTAAAGACGTATCGGTCGGCAAGGTTTTCAGGATCTTGCTGTTTCCCGAGGGCCCCTGGCGCAGGGTGAGAACCAGTTGATCTGTCACATAGCGGGTTTCCGCCCATGCCACGGTGGTCAAGAACAGAACAACCAGTATCGTCGCCAGCGTCAATATTATACTTCCTTTCATGGATCCTCCCTTAAATGGGCAGATTGGCCCATAGCATCCCCGACCGGCAACGGCCAGTCCGTTTCGTAGCCGGCGGGGTAAAAGTTTTCCCGGGTCCGGTTGAAGTATCCGAACTGGATCTGGGGGAAGTTTGCCTTGATGCGGTCGAGCATCGCCTTCATTCCGATCCCCTCCCCCGTCAGGGCCAGGGTCTCCCAGTAGAGAACCGGGTCGATGCTCAGGTTGCGCCACTGGATGAGGTCAATCTCGGTCTCGGCGATCAGGCGTTCCAGCGCGTCCACTTCCTCCGGCTGATCGTTCGCCCCGGGAAAGACCAGATAATTGAGCATGGTGAAGAGTCCGGCCCGTTTAGCCCGCCGGATCGATTCGATCACGTCGTCGAAGCGGTACCCGACCTGCCGGTAATAGCGGTCGTAATACGGCTGGCGGACCGAGTTGAGGGAGATCCGGATGGAGTCGATCCCGGATTGGGCCAGTCGGTCGATCGCCTCCGGAATCGAGGCGTTGGAATTGAAATTGATCGTTCCGCTCCGGGTCATGTCGCGCATCCGCCCCACCGAACGGGCGATGACATCGGCCTGCAGGATGGGGTCCCCTTCGCACCCCTGGCCGAAAGAGACGATGGCGTTCTCTGCCTCCCGCAGATGGGGGACGGCCACCTCGCAAATCTCCCCGACGGTCGGCACGAAGGTCAGCCGCTCCTGGCTCGCCGGGCAGCAGTCCGATTCCTGCAGGGAGATGCAGCCGACGCACCGCGAATTGCAGGCTGGGGAGGTCGGCAGGGGCGCTTCCCAGCGCCGATAGAAGAGGTTCTTGGCGGCGAAGCAGTGATAATCGAGAGCGCAGCGGGCCAGCTGATCGAATAACCGGTTATCGGGACATTCCCGGAGAATGCGCCGCACCGCCGGCTCCACCGCCCGGTCGTCAAAGCGGTTCGGTTCCCATTGTCGATTGCGGTCGACACGCGCAGCGGCGCAGTAGAACCGCTCCTCCTCGACACACCAGCCGACGGCGGTGTAGGACCAGAGAGGCAGGGTGACCTTTTTCCGGGAATAATCGGCGGCGGGGAGCAGCGTCCGGGTAAACCCGGGGGTGAGAAAGGCCGATACCGCCTGGGCTCTTCCGCCCCCCCAGTCTTTGGGCAAACGGTCGCCGGTGGTCAGCCGACCGGACCGTGAATCGAAGCCCATGGGCGGAGTCCCGGGGATGGTGAAGAGACGGCTGCCGGCCGGCAGCGGGACCAGCTCATCGGGGCGGGGCCGGCGCGGTGTCATGCCGTTCATCCCCGCCATCAGCAATTGCGGATGCTCGAAGACCTCCCCTCTTTCGTCGGCGACCACCGTCAGAATCGTTTTTTCTTGAGCCATGATCAACATCCGGAACCTGATTAATCCGCGTAAGGTTTGAAAATAACACAAGCTTCTTCCTTGAGCAATTTTCCTTTTGCGCCCTTTTTCTTTGAACATCGGGAGGGGCTCCGCTATCCTTGAGCCATGCTCACCGTCCTGACCACACTCCACAGCAAGTTCATCCACGCCAGCCTGGCCCTCCCCTGTCTGCAAACCTACTGCCGCGACGACTGCGGACCAATGGCGATCCGGGAATTCACCGTCCACGAGCCGAAGGAGAAGGTCCTGGCGGCCCTCCTGGCCGGGGACCCGGACGTTATGGCTTTTTCGGTCTATCTCTGGAATCGGCGCGAAAGTCTGGAGTTGGCTGACGCTCTGGCCGTGGCCCGGCCCGGCTTGCGGGTGGTGGTGGGAGGACCGGAGGTCTCCTTCGACGGGCCGGAGCTCTTCGACCGCCACCCGGGCGTCGCCGCCCTGGTCCGCGGGGAGGGAGAACTACCCTTGAAGGAACTCTTGTCGGCCTGGAGCCAGGGAGAGGTACCCCGAGACGTTCCGCGGCTGACGGTGCGGGATGGGGACCGACTGGTCCAGGGGCCCGACGGCCCCCCGCTTGACGACCTTGACCTCATCCCTTCCCCCTTTCAGGCTGGCCTGGTCGACCCCGGCCGAGGTGGCCTGGTCTACTACGAAACCAGCCGGGGGTGTCCCTACACCTGCGCCTTCTGTCTCAGCGCCCTCGACGGCGAGGTCCGCAGCTTTTCTTCGGCGCGCATCCGGGACGACCTCGACTGGCTGATGGGTCATAATATCCCCCAGGTCAAGCTGGTCGATCGCACTTTCAATTACGATGCGGGCCGGGCACGGGAAATCTGGTCCTATATTCTTCAGCGAAACCGGTCGACCCGGTTTCATTTCGAGATCGGCGCCCACCTTTTTGATTCGGATTCTCTGGCTCTATTGGAGAAGGTCCCGCCGAGGATGTTCCAGTTCGAAATAGGCGTTCAGTCAACCCTCCCCGAAACCCTCTCGGCCGTGGACCGCCGGGCTTCCCTGGATCGGCTGGAAGAAAACGTCCGCCGGCTGCGGACCAATGGCAATATCCATCTCCATCTCGACCTGATTGCCGGTCTACCGGGGGAGAGCTATCGCGCCTTTCTCGGTTCCATCGACAGGGTCGCTTCCCTCGCTCCCCATCACCTGCAGGTTGAACCGGTCAAGCTCCTCCCCGGCTCCCCCCTGCGGCGGGACGCGGGGAGCCTGGGCATCCGCTTCGATCCCCACCCTCCCTACGGCGTCCTCGGCACGCCTGACCTCTCCTTCGCCGAAATCGCGCGGCTGCGAGGAGTCAGCCGCATGCTGGATCTGACCTTCAACAGCGGGCGGTTCGGCGGTTTCCTGGAGGGGCTGGCGAGAGTGGCTGGCTCACTGACCGCCGGGCTCGAACTACTGGAAGACTTCTGGAAAAAGGAAGGGCTGTTTCGCTTCCCCCTCTCCCAGAGGGCTGTTTTCGAGAAGATCGGAGATTTTATTGGGCACCGTTTCGCCGGGGCGGAAGCCGCGCTTCTCCGAGAACTGCTGGCCCGGGACTTTGCCGGCAGCGAGCGGGTCGTTCCCGACAGCCACCCGGCTTTTTTCGACACGGGGTTGACGGCCGAGGAATCCAAACGGGTGGAGGAACTGGTCAGGAAAAAATTCGCCTCGGTAAAAGGCATGGGAATCAAGCTTCAGCATTTCGCGGCGATCTTTGAACACCTTCCCGCCTTGCCTGATAGAACGGTTCTTCTGTTTTTCTACAAAACCAGGACCGGGCAGGGAATGGAGGTGGAGGAGGTGATTCTTTAAGTTCCGCGGGCACCTTCGACGACTGGTTTTGTATTGCAGGTTGGAAAATGAGACTGATCATAGCCATCGTGCTCGGCATTTTCATGGTCCTTCCGGCCTTTTCGGCGGGAAAAGAATCCGCCGCAGAACTTCCCGCCGACGTAATAGGCTTTAAAAATCGCCGGGATCTTTGCGACCATTTCCGGGGCGAAGAACCGTACGACAAAGAGAGGAGAAAATTCCTCTCGGACAGCCTGGAGAAGTACTGCAAAGGGACCGATAAGGAACTGGCTGGATTAAAAGTGAAGTATAAAGACAACGAACCCGTGATCGACTCATTGAACAAGTATGAAGAAAAAATCGAAGGAAACAATTTTCAGCGATAGATTCTATGCTTTTCCAAGGGAAATGCGAAACCTCCCTGCGAACTGCCGAATTTTAATTCGGGCCGTTCGACCGTGCCCCTTGCCCAACCCGGGAGTTTTTTTGCCATGATGACTCGTTCCGACAAGCCGATGGGGTCGCGCCTTTGCCAAGGAGACGGAAAATGACCAGACCAGTTGGAACCATTCTGTTCAGTCTGGCGATCTGTCTTCCCCTGCTGTGCCGCCCGGCACTGGCTGGCACCGTCAGTTATCCCGTCGTCGATACCGGCATAGATCGTTGCTACGACACGTTCCGGGAGATTCCCTGCCCCGAGTCTGGACAGGCTTTTTACGGGCAGGATGCCCAATACCTGGGCAATTCCCCCACCTACCGGGACAACGGGGACGGCACCGTCTCCGACCTAGTGACCGGTCTGATGTGGTCCCAGGCCGTCGATCCGCGCAAGGTCGATTTTGAAGAAGCGCAGCGGATTTCCCAGAGCATGACCCTGGGCGGTTTTCACGACTGGCGGGTGCCGACGATTAAGGAACTCTATTCCTTGATCGACTTCCGCGGTTATACCGGGAGTCCGCCGACGCGCGGTGACTTCAGCAGCGTCCCGGCCGATGCCATCCCGTTCATCGATACTGATTATTTCGATTTCGCCTACGGTGACGTCAACAGCGGGGAAAGATATATCGATGCCCAGTGGCTGTCGAGCACGAAATACGTGAGCACAACCATGGATGGCATGGAGACGATTTTCGGCGTTAATTTCGCCGACGGCCGAATCAAGGGATACGGCTTTCGCAAAGTCGGGACCGCCAGAACCATCAAAACCTTCTTTGCCCGCTATGTCCGGGGCAACGCCTATGGGGGCAATGTCTACGTCGACAACGGCGACGGCACGATCAGCGACCGCGCAACCGGCTTAATGTGGATGCAGACCGACAGCGGCAAAGGGATGAACTGGCAGCAGGCGCTCAACTTTGCCGAAAATCTCGAGTCTGCCGGATACAGGGATTGGCGGCTGCCTAACGCCAAGGAACTGCAGTCCATTGTCGATTATTCCCGGTCCCCCGATACCAGCGTTTCCCCCGCCATCGACCCGGTTTTCCAATCGACCCCAATCACCAATGAAGCCGGACAGCGGGACTACCCTTTTTACTGGGCTTCAACCACCCATCATGACGGTCCCAATCCGGCCGCCAACGCGGCCTATGTTGCCTTCGGTCGGGCGATTGGCCAGATGCACGGTATTACCATGGATGTCCATGGCGCGGGAGCGCAGCGCAGCGACCCGAAAAACGGCGCGCCGACCCTCGCCCGCGGCCCTCAGGGGGATGCCCGGCGGGTAATTAATTTTGTCCGTTGTGTTCGGAGTGGCGATGCAAGGACCGGCGTTAGTCCTCCAGCGGCTGATGCAAACCATTACCCGAACAGGGTCAGCGTCAAACAACTCAAAGTGGAGAATATCCGCAGTGGTCAAAACCACAATAATCAAGGGCAGCGGCAGCCAATGAGTTTTAGCGATAGGTCACTACAGCCTGGCGGTGGTAAAGGTTTTATTCACCATTTGGACAAGGATGGTGACGGCCGGGTCTCCCGGTCGGAGTTTGACGGGCCGCCGGACCGTTTCGACTTCCACGACCGAAACCGTGACGGCTACCTGACCGAGGATGAAGCGCCCCAGGGACCGCTTCCGGGTCGCCGCACACCCCAGTATTGAAGGAAAGGTTCGGCCGAATCCATTAAAATCAGGATTAAACTATGAAGCTGCAAAGCAAAATAACCCTGACCCTTCTTGCGGTGAGCCTGATCGCCACCGTTACCGTGGGCCTCGTCGCCTACGGCTTCCTGATGTGGGATTTCCGGCAGTCGGTCAAGGACCGTGCCTTCAGTAATTTCACCGGGGACATCACCGTCTATCTCAACCGTTACGGCACGCTGAAAAATGGCGAACGGCAGGAGCCCTTCGACCAGTTCGTCTTCCGCCGCCATGCTCCGCCAACTCTTCCAGAGGGTGAATTTCCTCTACGTCCGAAGGTTCCGCCCTTCCGGTTCATGGTGCTCGACCCGGAGGGCCGGGTGATGAATAAAGATGGGGAATTTGGTGCCGGCCGGAAAGTTCCCGACACCGTATTTCAGCAGTCCCGGCCCATCGAGGTCGACGGCCGGGTGGCGGTCAGGGTGGTGCAGATCGGCGAACCGGTCCTGACCTACCAGGACCGCCAGTATCTCAAGGTCATACGTAACGCGTTAGTCACCGGGATCCTAGCCGCGGGCGGTCTCGCCGTGCTGCTCGGGCTGTTTCTAGGCCGGCGGCTCAGTTTGACATTGCGTGAGCTGACCCAAGCCATCGGTTCCATGTCCCTCGACGGGGAATTGTCGGAGGAGGTCCCCGTCCGGTCGGAGGACGAGATCGGCCTGCTCACCGAAACCTTCAACCGGATGAGCGGCTCCCTGGCCCGGACCCATGCCGAACTGCGGGAATCCCACGACAAGATCCAGGCCCAGGCGCTGGATCTTCACGAGCTGAGCATCCGCGATCCGTTGACCAACCTGTTCAATCGGAGGCACTTTGACGCCCAGGCGGAAATCCTGTTCAACCAGTCGATCCGTTATGGTCGGCCGTTTACCATCATGCTCGGAGACCTCGACCATTTCAAAAAGATCAACGACCGGCTATCCCACGCCGTCGGGGACGAAGTGCTGCGCCAGGTTTCCGCCCTGATCACAGCCAACGTCCGCAAGAGCGACATCGTCGCCAGATACGGCGGCGAGGAATTCGTCATCGCCTTCCCCGAAAGTGATCTCCAGCGGGCAGCCCGGTCCTGCGAAAAACTACGGAAATTCGTCGAGAACCACCCCTGGGGAGAAATCCATCCCGACCTGAAGGTCACCATCAGCATGGGGCTCTGCGACAATGCCGACCTTGGCAGCGTGGAGAAGATGCTCAACGAAGCGGACGAGCATCTTTACGAGGCCAAGAACCAGGGTCGTAATCGGCTGATGCCGCCCATACTGCAGGCGATCTGATTTTTCACGGTCAAGATCACCCTATTCAAAACACCGGGCATGATTCCACTTAAGAATATTGGAATTCTGCCTCCTTAGCCTATTCGAGTTAAGGAATTCCAGGAGGCTTTTTCAGCAGAGTGAGCCGAAATGATCGCATCGTTCGTTCAGAAACTACTTTTATCGGCCGGGCCGTTATCCGGCACCAAAGCCTTGACGGGACCGCTGGATGTTTCCGTCGAGGTGACCGGCCGTTGCAATCTCAATTGCATCGGCTGCACCGATCACTCCCCGATCCTGACCAAATCGGATGCGTGCATCGACGGGATTGCTTTTGACATCCTTTTAGCGACCGTGACCCGGCTGTGCGATGAGCTTTCCGAATTTCGTGGCTGCACCGTGACTTTTACCGGCGATGGAGAACCGCTGCTGCACCCGCAACTTGTCGAGATGGTCCGCTATGCCAAGGGCCTTCAGTTAAGAACGCGCCTCAGTACCAACGGGACCCTGCTTTCTGGACAGAAACCGAAGCAATTGATCGAGTCGGGCCTGGATGAACTGGTCCTCAGCTTTTGGGCGGTCGATTCCCGTCACGCCGAAGAGGTTTATCCTGACCGGGGCCAGGCAACCCTGGCGGCCCAACTGGAAAACCTGGAGCTTTTGCGGCAGGAAAAGCAGTCTTTAAAAAGTTCGATCCCGCGCACCGTCCTGTACCATCCCTTCAACCGATACAGTATCGAGTTCTCTGAACAGATCATGGAACTGGCCGCCAAATACGGCTGTGACTTCGTTCATTTTTCCCTTCTCAGGACCAGGCAGGGGCGTGTTTCTGCATTGGCTCCAGATGCGGAGCAGGTCCGGTTCCTCAAGACCTTTTCCCAATCGACCCGGAAATTCCCCGTCAAACATAATCTCAAGGATGTGATCCTGGCTTACAAACTGGGCGAGAAGGTCTGGGACAAAACTCCATGTTACGTTGGCTGGCTCGGATTTTATCTCAATCGAGCCGGACATATTCAACCCTGCAAAATGTGCAGGCTGCCATTGGGAAAAATCGATCAAATACGACTGAAGGAGTTCTGGAATGGAAAAATAATGCGGGACTTCCGGGCCAAATCGGCCACCCGCCGGGGGCAGACCGAACTTCTGGACCATTGTGACTGTGATTACTGCTGCTATGCCGTCGCTAACTACCGATTGCACCAACGTTCCGGATGGCTCAGGCCCAGGTGAACTTTTTCCGAAACCGGGCGTCAGGTTCTTTTCGGCATCCCATCCATGGATGAATGGACGAAAGCAATGCCTCCGTTTGCCTACGGTGGCTTGGTTGCTTCCGAAGTCAGACACTGTTCAACAACGAAAAGTTATTTCTTCCCTTATTTTCCCTGAACCGGCAGGCCGGCCCTGGCCCGGCCTGCGATCCCCGATTTAAGGTTGACCGCTTTGGCGTATCCGGCCTGGTTCAGCAGGAAGGTCCCTTCCGGGCCGATGGACGCTACCTCCCCGCAATAAACAACCACCGGCTTGGCCTTTGCATCGGCAAGAGAGTTGGGAATGGCGGTTCGCAACACCGCCACCGGAATCAGGAGGGCGTCCGGAATGTGTCTTTTTTTGAATGCCTCCTCATTCCTGACATCGACAAAGACCGCCACGGAATCGATGAGACCCCTGGCCTGCTGGACGGTCGCACTGGTGACGTCGTAATGTTTGCCGGGAATAAATGCCACGGCAAAAACAGTGACAGTCGCAAAAAGGAGAATCATAGTGTTTAACCGCCGGTTTGGAATCGCCCGGGTTGCAACGTTCATTTCCCCGCCTGAAGAGGGATGCAGGAGCATGCAATAAACCCGGAAGCGCTAACCCCATTTCCGGCCTATATCCTCTAGTCCGGCCTCCTGCAGTTCCTCGGGACCCATGACGATGTGAAACTCCACATTGGCGTTGAAAGTGAGAAACCAGGGTTCGGCCAGGGCAGGCACATCGGAAGGCTTGGCTACCTCGACGATCATGATCGCGGTCCGAAATCCGTTCATTTCGGTAAAATAGACGGCTTCGGGCTTTATTTCGTCAAAAATCGCCTTGTTTTTCGGTCCCACGCTGCCGTCCCTGACCGCCGCATTGAAAGCTTCATGTGGAAACCGGATAATCAGCAACATGCGCATGGTAAAACCTCCTATCGATTTCGCCCTCAGTTTATTGCCGGAGGTTTTCAGCTAGAAACTCCGTAAATCGCCGCCACGATTTCCGGTCCGCCTCCTCCCGATAGCTGCTGGACCCGAACACGGTGAAGGCGTGGGGCGCGCCGCTGTAGGTGATCATCTCGTGGGGAACTCCTTTTTCCTCAAGATCCCTGGCCAGTTGGGCGAACATCTCCATGGTGACGGAGGTGTCGGCGGTGCCGTGCATGATCAGCAGCCTCCCCTTGGTTTTGGAGTAGTCCTCCCCTTCCGGGAGCCCGAGTCCCCCGTGGAAGGTGACGAACCCTTTCAGGTCCGCACCGGCTCTGGCGAATTCCAACACGGCCGCGCCGCCAAAGCAGTATCCCATCGCCACGGCATTGGCGACATCGGCCCCCTGGGCCTTGGCGGCTGCCAGCCCGCCGAACAGCAGGGATCGCATCTTCTCACGGTCGGTGTAAAGTTCGCCGGTGTGGTGGCGCTGGTCCCGGACCTCGGTGGGACGGACACCGGCGCCGAACAGGTCGGCGATAAAGACAGCGTACCCCAGGTCGGCCAGCATCTCGGCCCGCTTCACTTCGTAATCGGTCAGACCGTCCCAATCATGAATGAGGTAGACCAGGGGAGCCCCGGAGGAGGGACTGACGAAATACCCTTCATAATCTTTGCCGTCGATCTGATAGGAAACCGTCCTGCCCGATGCCAGCGCAACGGGGGCGGCCAGCAACAGAAAAGAAACCGTCAAAAGGAATTTCATACCTTTTCCTCCTCTCTTTTCCATTGGTCCTACTCAAAGATATACCAGAAAACCGGCGTTTCGTATCGATTGTCCGATTCACTCGTTTCTAGGTTTGCCGCACCCGAAACGAACAAAACCGGCCGATTGGCCGGTTATTCTAAAGGGTTCATCCTGTCGACAGAGATATACGATCACCCGGTGAAATAACCCCCCCCGTAAATAAAGCCCCATGGCCGAATGGCTGGGGCTTCATGAAATTCCGGATTTTGGCCGCGCCGTAATGGGAAAATCATCAGGACACACGGAGAATTCACGCCTGTTCCACATCCGCCTCTCCTCTCCTAACGAGGGGAGTATTCATCCCGCTTCCACCGGCTTCAGGAAATATCGATCAACCGAAAAGCCTTGAACCGATGAATGCGATAACCGGCCAGGAAACCAGCACCGCGGTAATTACCGCCATGATCCCGGTCACCAGCAACAGCGCCACCACCCACTGAGTTTTCAGAAGATCTACGACACAGCTCCAAGTCATCGCGTTTTCGTCGGGAAGAAGATGATGATCATGCAGCCAATGATTGACGGTTCCCATTTGGCTCACCTCCTTTTTCCTTTTAATTCAATAACATCATACCATAAAATTAAATATTTTTCATAAGATTGAAATAACTATTCTCTATTTCGCCTTTGTTCGACGGACCTGAGACCGGCCGGGCAAGTTCAGGCTGTCCCGCCACCAGGGGCTGTGCAGAAAAAAGCCGGCCCGCCGGCAACTCTCGGCACCGGCCTGGATCGGCTCAATTTTCAGCGGCAGGAACAGGGCGGCCTATTCATCTTCCCCGACCTTTTTCCCCTCTCCCCTCAACAAGGCGAGTTCCCGAGCGATCAGAGCGCCGGCGAAATTGATGGCGGAGGCCTGGACCAGGGCATCGACGATATTGGGGTTTTCCCGGGAGAATCCCCGCCCGTAGACATTGTCCACCCGCCGGGAGGCTTCGACCAGAAACTTGTCGGCCCGGTTGAGGGCCTGGGCCATCAGTTGTTCGGGGTTGAGGTTGTTGTTCTCGTCCATTTTTAATCCTGTCTCCTTTCATCAGGCGCTACGGCACAATAAAGATTTTACCGAGGAATCGGCCGGAAAAATCAAGCCGGGCATCCGGCAGGGGCCGTTGAAATTGCGACAGCCGGGGCCGAAAGAGATGCTCAGCCGATTCGAACCAGAAGGCCGCTGAGGAAACGGACATCGAGTTGGTCGGGCGCGACCGGACAGATTTCCTCCTCCCACTGGTCGAGGCAGAAATCGGCGTAATGCCCGGCACCCGGCTCCAGTGAATCGGCCCATTTGACTGTATCTCCACGGAGTTCCGGGAACAGCTGTCCGTCGGAGCAGATACGGGCATGCAGGGTCGGCAATTCCCGCTGTGGAATCGGCTGCGGCACGAAGGGGCGCCCCAGTATCCGGTTAGCCAGCGCGGTCAGAAAGAAATCGGCCAGGCAGACCTCCGTCGGATCATCAGGGGAACAGGCGGACAGGTCCAGCTCCCCGGGCGCGGGCAGCGGAAAGGGGAGGCGCTCGACCATCAGGCGGCGTTGCACCTCCAGCCGGCCGACCCATTCTTCCGCCAGGCGCAGGTCGTGGAGAGAACCGAAGGGGCGCTCGCCGCCGAGTTCCCGCGCTTCGACCCCCTTGAAAAGCCGTGGCTGGCGCTGGTTCAGGGCACGGACCAGACTGCGGAAGGGGCCGTCCAGATAGATCCCGATGGGGGATTCGAGGATCGCCCGGGCGCGGGTGCGCAAATCCAGGGTCAGGCTGTAGCCGACACGAAATAAGTGTTCCAGATAGGCGCTGTCGAGCAGGTCGGCGGCCTTGGTGGCATCGGTCCCCGCATGGTGCTCCAAGCCAAGGTTGAGATACCGGTTGACTTCAGCCATGGCCTCCCGAACTTGAACCATGTCCCCTACATCGACCCCTTCGGCGGTCATGAACTTGTTCACCAGGTAGGTCAGTTCCCAACAGGTCTCGGCGGCGACCCCGCCGGCGAGAACTTCGGTCAGAAGATCGCGGGCCCCGACGGGTTCGAGGATGAATGCCGGCGCCCCCACCCCGCCGGGCTCCACCGCGAGTTTTCCGCGGGCCCCCGGGTCGAAGCGGGCGGGGTCCAGATAGGCGAAGAGGCTGCCGGCCTCTTTGGGATCAGGAAACCCGAGTTCCAGCAGCCGAATCCCCCGCATCCGATAACATTCTTCCTCCAGGTCCATGGTCTGTTCCCAGCGGACCGCTTCGATCAGGTGCTGGAAAAATTCCGCGTCCCGCCGGCGGATCACGTCGAGCAGCCCGCCAACGAGCTTGGCATCCTCTCCTTCGAAATAGTCAAGTTCGTAAGCGCCGCCCCGCGCCACGGCTTCCTGGCGCGCATCCTCGTCGTTGTAAATCTCGGGGCCGTGGAGCACCTTGCAGAATTTCTTAACCAACAGAACCAGTAGCTCAAAATCGATCTGCTGCGCGGTCCGCAGCAGCGCATCCTCCTCCCCTTCCAGGAGCGGAGCCAGCCAGACGCGAATCAGGCCGGGCTCGAATACATCCCCTTTCCAGCAGTCCAGATCGAAAAAGACGGTCAGCTGCTCGGCGGAGGTCAGCTGCACTAGATCGGGGACGTCGTCCGGGCCGAGGTCCTTGATCAGCAGGTAGAGTTCCTGGGCCGGCAGGGCCGGGATTAGGTCGGCGGCGTCAGCCGCCTCGATCAGCAGTTCATATTTGCGCCGCCCCTGAGCGCCCCGTACCATTTCCAGGCGTTCGTCAGGGGAGAGGGCATTGAACTGCCGCGGGGTGATGGTGCGGGATTCCCGCAACAGGGTCAAATGCTTGATCGTTTTTTTCGGCGGTAATTCAATTTTGGTCATTCCGGCTCCGAAAATTGCGGTTGCTGCAAATGGTGGGACAATTTAATGCAACGCGCCCGTGCCGTCAAGGACGAAGGTATTCCAAACGAATGGCCTCGGATCCCGATATTTTCCGCGACGGCTCTTTGCTTATGGGGGCAAGTAAGTTAAATTTGTGAAGGTCGAAAAAAGGCCTGTCCGCTTCTTTCCGCGGTCCCTCCGAACTCCCGGAGAAAAGCCATGCCAACCCCGCTCCTTCAGAATACCAGGTTTTTCACCCCGGCAGCCCTGCTCTGCCTGTTGTTCCTCCTGTTCGCCACAGGCCGCCCCGCTTCGGCTCAAACCATTGACTTCCGGGTGCTGATCAGACAGGTCGAGGACCAGTACATGGGGCGCTCCTCCGATGCCGTTATGTCCATGGAAGTAAGGACCGAGCATTGGGAACGGCACATGGAGATGCGAGCCTGGTCTCTCGGCCGGGACCGCTTCCTGGTCCGGATCCTGGACCCGCCCAAGGAAAAAGGGGTGGCGACGCTGAAGGTGGACCAGGAAGTCTGGAACTATCTTCCCAAAGTGGACCGCGTCATCAAGATACCACCCTCGATGATGGGTGGCTCCTGGATGGGCAGCCATATTACCAACAACGACCTGGTCAAGGCCGCCCATATCGACCAGGATTACGATTTTTCCCTGCTGGAGGAGAATGACCGGGTCTGGATTATCGAGGGGTTGCCGAAACCGGAGGCCGCGGTGGTCTGGGGCAAGATCGTCTATCAGGTGGAAAAGGGCCGTCGGGTGCCGGAAATCGTCAAATATTTCGATGAAAAGATGATTGAGGTGCGGGAAATTCGGTTCGATCAGGTCCAGGAGATCGACGGGCGGTTTCTGCCGATGCGAATGACTGTGCAGCCGTTGGAAGATCCCGCCGAAAAGACCGTCATGCTCTACCGCAAGATCGATTTCGACGTTCCTATCGAGCCGAATTTCTTTTCCCTGCGCAGCCTCAAAACCCGCTGACCATGCTGACCTCCCTGGCCTTGAGGAATATCTGGCGCAACCGACGCCGCACCCTGTTGACCATTTCGGCCATGGTAGTCTCGTCCGGCCTGCTGATTCTGGCCCTGGGGGTTTTTTCCGGTATGTTGCAGGATATGCTGGCCTCGGCCACGGAGCAGTACCACGGGCATCTGGTGGTTTCCGCCCGGGGATACCAGGAAGACCGGGACCTTTTCGCCCACTTCACCCCCACGGCGGAACTGTTGCGCGGCATCTCCTCCGGGCCGGAAGTGATCGGAACGTCGCCCCGCCTCCGCGGTTTCGGACTGGTCTCCCACGGCCAGAACAGCCAGCCGGCTGAACTGCTCGGGGTCGAACCCGGCCGCGAACGGCGGGTCACGATTCTGGCAGACCGGGTGGTTTCGGGAAAATTCCTTTCCGGAGAGGACCCTGGGAGTGCCGTTCTGGGTCAGGGGCTGGCCCGCAAACTGGGCGTGGCGCCGGGGGACGAATTGGTCATCGTCACCCAAGCGGCCGACGGCTCTATCGGCAACGACCTTCTCACCGTCGGCGGGATCTTCGCCACCGGCGACACCGGACACGACAACTCGCTGATCCTCGTCAACCTCCCCTGGCTGCAGAATCTGCTGGTTTTGCCCGGGCAGATACACGAAATCGCCGTGGCTGTGAAAGATCCGATGCGGGCCGCGGATATCGGTCGCGCTCTGGCACCTTCCCTGCCACCAGGGCTCGAGGTTCTCGACTGGACCGAACTGCTTCCGGAAATGCACGAAGTGATTGCCAGTTTCAATGTCAGCCGCATGATCATCATCATTATCCTCTACCTGGCGACCGGACTGGGAATTCTCAATACTTTTTTCATGTCGGTCATGGAACGAACCCGGGAATTCGGGGTCCTCATGGCTTTGGGCCTG
>Ga0055479_10000018_pt1 | contig 18673 bp, 18 predicted proteins | sample Muzzi_PWC_D1_FD_57941 | JGI IMG/M metagenome (GOLD analysis project Ga0055479, IMG submission 57941) | Wetland microbial communities from San Francisco Bay, California, USA, that impact long-term carbon sequestration - Muzzi_PWC_D1 | ecosystem: Environmental > Aquatic > Marine > Wetlands ...
CGACCTTTTCCTGATGATCTGGGAAGCCTTGAAGGAAAATCATATAGAAATACCCTATCCGCAGCGGGTAGTCAGAATGGTCAGGGTTGGTTAGCGGCCGGCGTCGATGGGGCGATATCATCCGCACCGATCAATGGTCACTGTTAGCGGCCAGTTGATGGCAGTGGAAAAATTTAAGAATATCCGTAATCCGGGGTGGTGCCTGTGTGTGTCGCAATAACCGCGTGGCAGATAAGTTAATGAAACCAGGGTAGTGTGTTGCAGTCTATTATCTCGATTAAGAAGCTTTCCAAAATCTATGCCTCGGGTCATCAGGCCATTTGCAATATTGATCTGGATATCCGGCGTGGGGAGATTTTTGCCCTGTTGGGTCCGAATGGGGCCGGCAAGACGACGCTGATTAATATCATTTGCGGCATAGTCAATCCCGGCGGAGGTTCGGTCAGCATTGATGGCCATGATGTCATTTCCGATTACCGGGCGGCGCGTTCGCTGGTAGGCCTGGTACCGCAGGAACTGACTACAGATGCCTTTGAAAGTGTCTGGAATACGGTGAGCTTCAGTAGAGGTTTGTTTGGCAAGCCCGCCAATCCCGGCCTTATAGAAAAGATCCTGCGCGACCTTGCCTTATGGGAAAAAAAAGACAGTCGGGTCATGGCATTGTCCGGCGGTATGAAACGACGCCTGATGATAGCCAAGGCCCTGTCTCACGAGCCGCAGATACTGTTTCTTGATGAGCCAACCGCTGGCGTCGATGTTGAATTACGGCGAGAGATGTGGAGGATGGTCAGGCGACTGCGCGAGAGTGGTACGACTATCATCCTGACGACGCATTATATAGAAGAGGCCGAGGAGATGGCCGACCGGATCGGCGTAATCCGCAAGGGTGAGCTGATACTGGTGGAGGACAAGGTTATGCTGATGGAGAAGCTGGGCAAAAAACAGTTACGCTTGTATCTGCAGGATGAGCTAGTCCGGGTTCCGGAAGAATTCGGAGATTTCCACATCGAGCTGATGCCGGGTGGCGCTGAGCTGGTCATTACCTTTGACGCCAATCAGGAACAAACCGATATTTCAGCCTTGCTGCGCAGGCTGGGCGAATCCGGTATTCACTATAAGGATTTGAGTACCAACAAGCGTACGCTGGAAGAGATATTTGTCGACCTGGTGCGGGAACAATCATGAATATATACGCTATTCGGGCCATTTATATCTTTGAAATGTCACGTACCGGACGCACTCTTATGCAGAGCATAGCTTCTCCGATACTGACCACGTCGCTTTATTTTATTGTCTTCGGTGCGGCGATCGGTTCACGCATGGGCGATGTGGGTGGGGTCAGTTACGGCGCCTTTATTATTCCCGGCCTGTTGATGCTGTCATTGTTGAACGAAAGTATATCGAATGCCTCGTTTGGTATATATTTCCCCAAATTCACTGGTACCATTTATGAGCTGTTATCGGCACCTGTTTCATATGTTGAGGTGGTTGTTGGTTATGTCGGCGCGGCGGCCAGTAAATCCATCATCCTCGCCACCCTGATACTGATAACGGCACGCCTGTTTGTCGATTATGATATTCAGCATCCGCTGTGGATGCTCGGTTTTCTCGTGCTCACCGCAGTCACATTCAGCATGTTCGGTTTTATAATCGGTATCTGGGCCGATGATTTTCAAAAACTTCAGGTGGTACCGTTGATGATCATCATGCCGCTTACGTTTCTGGGTGGGGCCTTCTATTCTATAGATATGCTGCCACCGGTGTGGCAGAAAATTGCACTGCTTAATCCGGTTGTCTACCTGGTAAGTGGTTTCCGCTGGAGTTTTTATGGGGTATCAGATGTCGGTGTAGCTATAAGTGCCGGCATGATCGTGGGTTTTCTGGTGCTGTGTCTGGCCGTCGTCGGCTGGATATTCAAAACCGGCTATCACCTCAAGACGTAAGCATGAATCTGTCAGCGGGAATTCAGCGACTTGTATCGCCCGCCATCAAATCGACAGCCGGCGAAGATACGGGTCCGGTACGCTGAATTTCCATTCGCGTTCAAATTTGGCCAGGAGCTCGCGTGCTTGTATGGGGTCATTAAAGCAGGCACTACCCTCATAGCGATCATATTGGCGACTGTGCAGCAGGCCGGTATGGTCGACTATCATGAAGGCCTCATTGAGATCGCTGTGTTCCCTGCTGGGGTTATGAAACTTGATCTTGCTGCTGATCTCCTGTCCCAGGTTGAAGAGCCGATGCCCCTCTTTTGCGACCTTGCCAGAGTCCTGAATCAGGATGCGGATCATGGCGCGACTATGACCAATGGCCAGGCTTTTGACAGCATCAACAAAACCAATGTCATCATAGACGCGCCGATCCAGCCGGTGCGTAAAGATGTCGATCGTGCGGACGGCCTGGTCCACCAGGGCGCGGGCAATGAGGCGGTGGTCATCGCTGTTGTCGAGATGGATTACCACGCCGGTTTCACCTAGTTTAAAATCACTGATATCGATCATGGTATCGTCTGTCTGTACATCAAGTCATATTGTCGTTTAATTATAAGGCAATGCCGCTATGGCGCAGCAAGGCATCGATCTGCGGTTCACGTCCCCTGAACTCGATGAACAGTTCCATGGGTTCCCGCGAACCTCCCTGTTCCAGTATGGCGCTCATGAAGCGCATGCCGGTATCACTGTCGAAGATACCGCGTTCCTCGAATAATGAAAAGGCATCACTGGACAGGACCTCGGCCCATTTGTAGCTATAGTAGCCGGCGGCATAACCACCGGAAAATATATGAGCAAAACTGTGGGGAAAGCGGTTGAATGATGGCGGCTTGATTACTGCGATGTTGTCACGCACCTCGTCAAGCAGTTGCTGGATGCGTGCCCCCTTGTCCGGATCGAATTCTGCATGCAGGCGAAAATCGAAGAGGGCAAATTCAATTTGCCGAACCATCTGCATGCCTGATTGAAAGTTTTTGGCCGCCAGCATTTTTTCATACATTTCGTCCGGCAGTTTTTCGCCGCTCTGGTAGTGGCCGGAGAATAAGGATAAGGCCTCTTTCTCCCAGCACCAGTTTTCCATGAATTGACTCGGTAATTCAACTGCATCCCAGGCAACACCATTGATGCCGGAAACACCGGGGTAATCGATTTGTGTCAACATGTGGTGCAGGCCGTGACCAAATTCATGAAACAGCGTGATGACCTCGTTATGGGTAAATAATGCCGGTGAGGAACCGATAGGTGGCGAGAAGTTGCAGGTCAGGTAGGCGACGGGTGTTTGCACCCCGTTCCTGGTGCGCTGGCGGATAATGCATTCATCCATCCATGCCCCGCCACGTTTATTCGGTCGTGCATACAGGTCGAGATAAAACTGGCCGCGCAGTTGATTGTCGCGATCAAAGATATCAAAAAAACGAACATCTTCATGCCATGTTTCAACGTCATGACGTTCCCGGATATTCAGTCCGTACAGGCGCTGGACGACGGTGAATAAACCATCTACCACCCTGGGTTGCGGGAAGTAGGGTTTGAGTTGTTCCTGGCTGACGGCAAATTTTTGCTGGCGTAGTTTTTCACTGTAGTAGGTGATATCCCAGGCCTGCAACTCATCCAGACCATGGTTGTGGCTGGCGTAGGCCTTGAGCTCATCGAGTTCCTGCCTGCCCATCGGTAGCGAGCGTTGCGCCAGGTCATTAAGGAAGTCGATAACCTGGCGGGTGTCGGTGGCCATCTTGGTGGCCAGTGAACGCTCGGCATAGTTGTTGAAACCGAGCAAGTGTGCGGCCTGGTGTCGTAATGCCAGGATCTGTTCCATGATCGGGCTATTATCCCACTGGCCGGCATGTGGCCCTTCATCGGAGGCGCGGGTAACGTAGGCGGTATAAATCTTTTCACGCAGCTCGCGATTGTCGGCATAGGTTGAAATGGCGATATAGCTGGGAATCTCCAGTGTTAGCAACCAGCCGTCCTGGCCGCCACGTTCAGCAGCCTGGCGTGCCATTGCCAGCGCCGAATCTGGCAGGCCAGCCAGTTGTTCTTTATCAGTGATATGCAGGGACCAGGCATTGGTGGCATCCAGCAGGTTTTCTTCGAAGCGCGCATGCAGCGATGACAGTTTTTGCATGATTTCCTTGTATCGGAGTTTGTCGGCTTCATTCAATGTAACCCCGGAGAGATGGAAATCACGCAGGGTATTATCGATCAGCTTGCGTTGGCCGGTGTCCAGGTTTTCGTATTCGTTGCTCTCGGCAACCGCTGTGTAGGCTTGAAATAACTCGCTGTGCTGGCCGAGTTCAGTTGTATAGGCACTGATTTTGGGCAGGCAGGCATTATAAGCCGCCCGCAGTGCGTCTGAATTGATCACGGCGTTCATGTGGCTGACCGGTGACCAGGTTCGTGCCAGCCTTTCACCCAGGGCCTCCAGTGGTGCAACCAGATTTTCCCAGGTGTAAGGCGGACCTCCGGCCAGGAGATTTTCAATCTCCTGTCGATTCCCGTTCAGTATCGAGTCTATTGCCGGTTCTACGTGCTGTGGTTTAATGGCATTAAAACAGGGTAGTCCACGGGTTTCGAGTAAGGGGTTGGCATTCATAAGGTGTTACTTCCTGTATAGCATTGCACTTGATGTTGACTAATGTACCATGACTTAAATCTCAGTATACAGTGGATGGCAGCAAAAGCATGACGCAACATTACGACCTGATCAGCATCGGCGGCGGCAGTGGCGGCCTGGCCGTGGCCCGGCGCGCGGCCCGGTACGGTGCCCGTTGCGCCGTGGTCGAGTACGGCCGGCTCGGTGGTACCTGTGTCAACCGCGGCTGTGTGCCAAAAAAGATTATGTGGAATGCGGCGGCCATAGGCCATGCCCTGCATGATGCGGCCGATTATGGTTTCGCCGGTGATGGACGCATTCCGGGTCTGGACTGGTCGCATTTGAAGAATGCGCGTGATCGATACCTGCAACGCCTCAACGGCATCTATCAGACTAACCTGGAGAATGCCGGCATTGAGCTGTTGCCGGGTTACGGTCGGCTGAGCGACCGGCATACGGTTTGCGTCGACGGTGTGGATTACTCTGCCGACCATATTGTACTGGCGACAGGCGGGCGTCCCGTATGGCCTGATATCCCCGGTGCAGAACTGGGTATCACCTCGGACGGCTTTTTCGAATTGCAGCAGCAACCACGCAACGTGGTGATTGTCGGTGCCGGTTATATCGCCGTCGAACTGGCAGGACTGCTGAACGCGCTGGGTTCCGAGGTTACACTGCTGTTGCGTCGACAGCATTTTCTCGCTCGTTTTGACACCATGTTACGGGATACGTTGATGGAGACGATGCAGGATGATGGCATCAATATTATTGCCGGTATCCATATGCAGCGCGTCGAACGTGACGGCAACCGTCTTCTGACCCTGTATGCCTGGGGCGGGCAGCGTGTGGAGGGTGTCGATACACTGATCTGGGCCATAGGGCGGGAAAACTGTATCGACGACCTGGGTCTGGAGACGGCCAGTGTCCAACATGATGGCAGGGTTATAGCGGTGGATGCCTGGCAGAATACCAGTGTTGAGGGTATTTATGCGATTGGTGATATTACCGGTCAGGCTGCATTGACCCCGGTGGCGATCGCGGCCGGCAGACGGCTGGCAGACCGGCTTTTCGGTAAGCAGCCGGACAGTCACCTGGACTATGACAATATCCCGTCAGTGGTATTCAGTCACCCGCCGCTGGCAACCGTGGGCCTGACCGAGGATGAGGCGCGCGAACTCTATGGCGATGATGTGACTGTGTATCAATCACGATTTACTCCGTTATTTCATGCCCTGACCAAACGCCGTGTTCCCAGCGCAATGAAACTGGTAACCACCGGGCCGCAACAGAAAATCGTCGGCTGTCATGTGATCGGTGCCGGTGCCGACGAGATGCTACAGGGTTTTGCCGTGGCGATCAGGATGGGGGCGACGAAGGCGGATTTTGACAACACGGTGGCCATTCACCCGACCAGCGCGGAAGAACTGGTGACGTTAAGATAGGACTGAGTGCTGAGTGCTGAGTGCTGAGTGCTGAGTGCTGAGTGAGGTGAGTCGCCACTAGCGAGTCTAAGAGATTTTCTGACATGATGGGCTGTCGTCGTGTGATATATTATGCTCGTGTAAATCCGGAAGGTAATCGTTATGTCCATACGATCGTTTCAGGGCGTTTCGCCGCGAATTGCTGCCAGTGCCTATGTCGACGAGGTGGCCGTGGTGATCGGTGACGTCTCCATCGGCGCCGATGCCTCGCTATGGCCGATGGTCGTGGCCCGTGGAGACGTACATTCTATATCCATTGGTGAGCGTACCAATATACAGGACGGTTCGGTACTGCATGTTACCTCCGATAATAGTTTTACCCCGGGCGGTTTTGGGTTGACGATTGGCGATAATGTTACGGTCGGTCATGGGGCGATTTTACATGCCTGTACCATCGGTGATTTTACCCTGATCGGCATGGGTGCGACCGTACTCGATGGTGCTCTGGTGGCGGACAGGGTCATGGTGGGTGCCGGTGCGCTGGTGCCACCGGGTAAGCAGCTTGAAAGCGGTTATCTGTATATCGGCAGTCCGGTCAGGCAGGCGCGGCCCCTGAAACGGGCAGAACTGGAGTATCTTGAGTTTTCTGCGCGCCATTATGTCGAACTGAAAAATCGACATAGACAGTGAGTTGTCAATTATTGTATTGAAAGACCATTACTGCACATGTTGGTGTAAAAAGGACTGTAACCCGTTGATATAGTCCTGACCACAGGTTAAAAAGCCATCGGCGTGGGTACCATGGATATCCAGAAAATCCTTGGGTCCATTGGCGGCCTCAAACAGGCGCCGGCCGTGATGGTAGGGGATAACGCTGTCGTCGTGGCCATGTACGATCAGGATCGGACTGTGTATCCGGCGGACATTGTCAAGGGTGTTATAATTAAAGCGCGTCATGAGCCGGGCCGGTATCAACGGATGGGTTTCGGCGGCGATATCGGGTAGTGAGGTGAATGTCGATTCGAGTATTACCGCGGCAGGTTGATGGTGACTGGCCAGCCAGGAACTGATTGATGCTCCCAGTGAGCGGCCCAGTATCACTACATCCTGTGGCGCATAATGGCGTTCACGCAGTAACCACTCCCAGGCGGCTTCGGCATCATGATAGGTTCCCTGTTCATCGGTATGGCCCTCACTCAGCCCATAACCGCGATAATCAAACATAAATGTGCTGTAACCCAGCCCGGAAAAGATGCTGATGGACGAGATGCAGTCGGAGATATTGCCGGTATTGCCGTGAAGCAACAGGATAACCTTGCGGCTGTTGTCGCAGGGGGTGAACCAGCCGTGCAGCAGGATATTATCGGCGCTGCGAAAATGGATGTCTTCAAAGGGCAGCCCCTGGTCTGCCGGAGAACCGTTCAACTGGCGGCGTGGATTATAGACGTGTTCTCCCTGTCGCCGGTAGAGACGTATGGCCTTGAAGGTATAGAGTGCTGCAATTACAGCAATACCGATAATGAGCAGGTCCTTCATCAGCACGATACCTGTATAATTTTCATTTCCATTTGCATGTTAACAGTATCAGCCCGTCGGGTCGGTCAGATAGTCGTACCTATCGGTTATTACGGCATCAGATCACGGTTATTCCTTGTCTCCACGGGAATTTCCATGTTTAATAGGCTGATATATACCGTCGGACTCATGTCTGCAGTGCTTGGGTGGCACATGGCTGTATGGCCCGGCCTTTTAAATTTTGGGCCCAACCTGAATGGACCTCTGACGCCGCTAGTGCAACGTTAAGTTAAAGAGACGCAGATGACAACAGAAATCGATCCCAAGTTTCTTGGTGCCATGGTCGGTAGTGCTCTAGGCGATGCCGTGGGTTACCTGGCCTATAAATACCAGAAACGCGGCGATCTGCTTGAAAAAATCCATTCAGTCGAGCGTCTGACCTACACAGCTGATACGGTAATGGCGGTGGCGATGGCGGAGACGCTGATCCAGAATGGCGGTATCGATACGCGTAAGCTGGGTGATAATTTTCTCAAGCATTTCGCCAACAAACCCTGGCAGCGTCAGGGCGCCGAGCCACCGGAGATCTATCGTATCGTCGAGCGTGAAGGCATTGACTATATCTATGCCGCCCGCCGATTGTTTGAAGGTGAAGGCTCCTATGGTAATGGTGCAGCAATGCGGATTACCCCGCTGGGCCTGTTTTATTACCAGTCCGATGAAATATATGAGCAGGCGCAGAAATCCGCCGAGGTAACGCATACCCATCCGGTCGGTATCGACGGTGCGGCGGTCTTTGCCAAGGCGCTGGCAAGTACCGTGGCCATGAAACCGCAACGACCTTTCTCGCCGCAGGCCTTTATCGATATGTTGATGGAGTTCACACGCACCGATGATATTCGTGACAAACTGGTCATGATACCCGGCCTGCTCGATCAACAGGTAGCGCCGGAGATGGCGGTAAAAAAACTGGGGAATGGCGTCAAGGCCTCTGAATCGGTACCGATGGCGCTGTTCTGTTTTTTACGTTATCCGCACAGCTATCTTGAATCGGTACTGTGCGCCATTACCCATGGTGGTGAGCGCGATACCATGGGTATCATGGCCGGCGCCCTGAGCGGTGCGTATCTCGGCATCGATTCGATTTCTTCCGAGTGGCGTGACAAGCTTGAGGATATTCGTCACCTGGAGGCCCTGGCGCGCGAATTGTCGGCACTGGCCCCCGGTCCGGCAACACCAAGCCAGTGACAGCAGCCCCTGCGGATTGCACTCTAGTGGTCTGAGCGTTGACGTAAAAGTCTGATGACCGCCATGCTGTCCGGGCGTACCCGGCGCCATAACTCGAACGCGGCGGCCGCCTGTTCCACCAGCATGCCCAGGCCATCCACACACACAGCGGCGCCATGCTCTGAGGCCCACTGCAAGAATACGGTCGTTCCCTGTCCATACATCATGTCATAACAACAGGCCTGTGATGCCAAAATATTTTCCGGTAACGGCGGCAGGTCGCCGTGCAGGCTGGCCGCGGTGGCATTGATGAGCAGGTCGAATTGCCGCTGGCTTAATTCGCTATATCCGCAGCCCGATACCATCGGTGTTCCCTTGAAGTCGGCTGCCAGGGCCACGGCGCGATCTGCAGTGCGATTGGCGATGACCAGTTCGGCCGGGCCTTGTGCCAGTAATGGGTGCAATACCCCGCGTGCCGCTCCACCGGCCCCCATCAGCAACAGGCGTCGACCCCGAATCTGATAGCGATGATTGACAACAATATCCCGAACCAGTCCGGCGCCATCGGTATTGTCACCATGCAGGCGGCCATCTTGCTGAAATACTATCGTGTTGACGGCGCCGGCCCGGGCTGCATCCGGGCTGTGTGAATCGACCAGGCGCCAGGCTTCCTGTTTGAAGGGCAGGGTGACATTCAGGCCCTTGCCACCGCTGGCCTTGAAATTGCCGACAGCCTGATCAAAGCCGCCAGCATCAACCTGTATCGCCGTATACTCCATTTTTTGTCCTGTCTGGCGGGCAAACTCGGTATGGATGAACGGTGACAGGCTATGCGCGATCGGATTTCCCATTACAGCGTAATGATCTGTCGGTGATTCGAAATCGAACAGGTCCATCAGACGAAAAAATTCCTATATGCAGACAGAAAAAATGATGGCCGGCATAGACGGAATCAGGCTTGAGAAATTCATGGCAGACATGCGGTTCAATCCTTGTGCAGATGTAGTATCAGTTGCCGTGGTCCCGGGTTATGTCTATGTTCCCAGAGAAAGATCCCCTGCCAGGTACCAAGTGCAGCGCGTCCGGCCACCACCGGCAGCGACAGCGTAGTACAGGTTAATGCTGATTTTATATGTGATGGCATGTCATCCGCTCCCTCACTGGTGTGGGTATAGTCGGGGTCATTGACAGGCACCAGCCTGTTCAGCCAGCGTTCCAGATCATGGCGGGCATCGGGGTCGGCATTTTCCTGTATCAGCAGGCTGGCTGAGGTATGCTGGATGAGTATCGTGCACAGACCGGTGTCGATAGCAGCGGCGTCAATGACCTGATTGATCTGCCGGGTGATTTCATGCAATCCCTGTCCTGTAGTGTCGACGGAGAATTGTCTGATCATGGTATTATCATGGTCCTTTGCCGGTCTTGCGCACAATTGCAGGCTAAAGCATGCGGTATCGGGGGCGCGCTGTCGAGTATTTATCGCGGTAAATGGAGTGAACCAGGGAATCTTGATCTTCGGCGGTATTAAGTCATTGTCATATTTTAATAAAGTATCCTGTATCGTCCCGTGCCTTTTTTGCATGGTATTGATGTTGGCGCCGCCGCGTCTAGCCGCGGCGGATGCCTTGATGCAACAGCATCATCAGCAACAACGACAGGGATGTCATGCCTGTCATACGCAGCGCCTGCCTTTGGTGTCTGACAGTAATCACTGTAATCGATGCCATGCGGGGTCTGATGGTGATCGTACGCCCGGGATTCAGGCAAACGGTGCCGCTGTCCTGGCCAAGACGCCGACATCGGCGCCTGAAGGACCCGCGACCGGACTGCCGCCAGGCATGGTGGTGCCGATGTATTATGCGAACAGCCGCATTGGTTCCGATCCGAATCCGATGATCCGTATCCCCGCCGGTGATTTCATCATGGGCAGCGATAACCGGCTCGAAGACGAGGGTCCGCAGTATCTGGCCCATAGCGGGGCTTACCGGATGGATGTCTATGAGGTTACCAACCTGCAATACAAGCAGTTTATTGATGCCACACACAGGCGCTCGCCGGCTCATTTCCGTAACCGTACCTTCCCTGAAGGCAAGGCGGATCATCCGGTAACCTTTGTGTCGTGGTTTGATGCCGAGGCCTATTGTCATTGGGCCGGGAAACGCCTGCCAACCGAGAACGAATGGGAAAAGGCCGCCCGTGGTGTTGATGGTCGTATCTATCCGTGGGGCAATGAGTTCGAACTGCAGGCGGCCAATACGCCGGTGCGCTGGGTCGAACTAAGCCCCCCGCAGGGCCGCAGCGCCGGTGAAACCGGAGACACCACGCCGGTGGGCGCATTTCCCTCCGGGCGCAGCCCCTATGGTCTCTATGATATGTCTGGTAATGTCTGGGAGTGGGTGGCCGACTGGTACGGGCCGCATCCGGGTAATACCGGAACATCGGAAAATTATGGCCACATCTACAAGATACTGAAGGGGGGGTCCTGGTGGGACTGTTCGTTCTATAAATGCGGAATATCCGCACCGACCTTTAACCGCAGTTTTTTCAGTCCACATGTGCGTAACGCCAGTTTCGGTTTTCGCTGTGCGGCTGACGGCTAATGGTAGATACACAAAACGGGATACCACATGAAAATCTGTAAATCAGCCTGCCGTCACGGACAGGTCAGACTTATCGGTCTGCTTGTACTGATGACCGCCACAGTTGTGGTCGCCGCTAATGATGACAGCGAAATGATACGGGTGCCGGGCGGGCCATTCATCATGGGCAGCGATCGGATTGATAAGGATCTGCGTCGTTCCAGCGAATACGGTGTCGGCAAGCCGCTGTTTATGGATGAGCATCCCCGGCGTACCCTCGACTTGCCGGCCTTTTATATAGACCGTTACGAGGTCACTAACGCCCGCTATCGCAATTTTATTATTCACAAAAATTACTGGGTGCCCCGGGTGTTCAAGGACAATGGTTATCTATTGTCGCGGCGTGTCCTGGCGGCGGCAGATGATGACACCCTGCGCCGTCTGGCCGTCGATACCTTTCGTCTCGATATCGACAGCCGACAGATGGGTCGCGAGGCGCTGCTTGAGGCGATAGAAAAACATCAACAGGCGCAGGACCTGCTGCCGGTAAGCGGCGTCGGCTGGCAGGAGGCCAATGATTACTGCCACTGGGCCGGTAAGCGTCTGCCCACAGAGGTCGAGTGGGAAAAAGCGGCCCGTGGCACCGACGGCCGGGAATTCCCGTGGGGTAATGTATGGTCCCCCACCAGGGCCAATACCGGTGCGCCGGGTGACGGGCGTGATCCGGGCCTCATGCCGGTCGGTTCGTTCCCGGGCGGCGCTTCCCCCTATGGTGTCGATGATATGGCCGGAAATGTCATGGAATGGGTGGCTGACTGGTACCAGCCTTATTCCGGCAACCCGTATAAGTCAGAGGCTTTTGGCCAGCGTTTCCGTGTCGTTCGTGGCGGTGGCTGGGGTGGCATCGGTCATTATGTCATCAGCCATTTCTATCGCACGGCCTATCGTTTTTACCTGCGTCCGGACTCGGCCTTTAATGATCTGGGATTTCGCTGCGCCTCATCGGCTTTGGAGTGAGGAGTGACGGTCGGAAATCCATTTTGAACGGCAAATCCTGTTACCTGGCTCTACGGCATGATCCTCAATCACCTGCCCCGGGCCTTTTGTAGCTTATGAGCCCGTCGGCACATCAACTACCGGAATCGTTAGTCGGTGTATAGATCGAGGTTGGAAAACGGGTGACATTGCTGCCCTGGCTGCCGCTTTCACTGATCTTGGCCGTACCACCTTTTTCGACTTCGTCGATACGAATGATCGAATGCATTGGAATATAGGTACGTGAGGTTCCGGCAAATTCTGTCTTCAGGCGTTCCTCGGCCGGATCGACAACTACTGAAGAGCGCTCGCCGAAAACCAGTTCTTCTACCTCCACAAAGCCGTACATCTCTCCCTGGTAGATCTCCCGGGCATAGATCTCATAGACCTTGTTTTCGTTGTAGAAGATGACGCGATAGATAGTTTTGGTCATTGTGGCTGCTCCGCTGATCCTGCCTGTTGCCGGTCAAGTCTATTATGGGGTCAGCATAACATGATTCCAATACCCCGACGGCTATCGATGTGGTCTGTTTATATCCCATAAAGCCGTTCCCGCACCCATGAAATATCGCCTCGATAGTGTAGTTGCTCCGCTTGTGGGGTATGCGAGCAAAATCGGCATGCAGCGACCAGACAGCGTGGATTCAATCGTTGTCGGCTTCCAGCCAGTCGCGGGGCTGCAGAAAGATACTGTAAAGCCGTTCCTCTGGACTGCCGGGTTCGGGTCGCCAGTTATAACGCCATTTGACCAGTGGCGGCAGCGACATCAGGATGGATTCGGTACGACCGCCTGACTGCAGGCCAAACAGCGTGCCACGGTCATAGATCAGGTTGAATTCTACATAGCGTCCACGGCGATAGAGTTGGAAATCACGCTCGCGTTCACCATAGACATGGTCCTTGCGTCGGGCCATGATGGGACGATAGGCGTCGATATAGCGATCGCCGATACTGCGCATCTGCGCGAAACAACGATCGAACCCGCCTTCATTGAGATCATCAAAGAACAGCCCACCGATACCGCGCTGTTCACCCCGGTGTTTCAGGTAAAAATAATCATCACACCATTTTTTCAGATGCGGGTGTACATCCGGTCCAAACGGTGAGCAGGCCTCACGTGCAATCCGGTGCCAATGAACGGCGTCCTCTTCAAAGCCGTAATAGGGTGTAAGATCAAAACCACCCCCGAACCACCAGATGGGATCGGAGCCGTCCTTGTGGGCGATAAAAAAACGCACATTGGCATGTGATGTCGGTACGTATGGGTTGCGCGGGTGTATGACCAGTGAAACTCCCATGGCCTCATAGCTGCGACCACCCAGGTCCGGACGCTGGGCCGTGGCGGCATGCGGCAGTGAATCACCCTGGATATGGGAGAAGTTGACGCCACCCTGTTCGATCACTGCCCCTTCTGTCAGCAAACGGGTAATGCCACCACCATTGTCACCATTACGTCGCCATGCATCACTGATGAAGCGACCCCGGCCGTCCTCCCGTTCGAGTTCATCGCAGATGTTCTTTTGCAGGCCAAGTAGATAGTCCCTGACGGCCGCGCTGTCCGGTATGTCCATGTTTCTTCATTAATCTGTGTATGACAGGGTGATTATAACCGAAGAGGACATGCTGTGCCGGTCAGGTGACGAAATTCCCCCGGAAAAATAGGGGGATGCAGTTATCCAGCGCCGACCGGGACGGAGTTATTTCTGCGCGCTGCGACGGGGCAGGGTATTCCGTGACGTAATCGTCATGCGGACATCCCTTTGCGGTTGAGACTTCTGATGGGGAACCGGCAGGGCATGGAAACGAAATCCGTTCTTGCCGGCACTCTTGACCTGGTACATCGCTGCATCGGCATTTTCCAGCAGACTGTCGGCATCTTCGCCGGACTCGGGATAGACAGCGATACCAATGCTGACACCACATGACAGGTGATGACCATTGATAATAAAGTCCGCTTTCATGGCGTTGAGGATATTAACCGCGACCGTGGTGATGTCGGAAATACTTTCTGCCCGGTCGGCAATGATCGTAAATTCATCACCCGCCAGGCGGGCAACGGTGTCAGATTCACGCACGCTGTGTTTTAATCGGGCGGCGGTTTCCACCAGAACCGCATCCCCGGCCAGGTGTCCGTATTCATCGTTGATCTGCTTGAAACCATCCAGGTCGATAAACAGGATGGCAAATTCGTATTGTTCGCGTTTGGCATGGGCGAGGGCATGACTCAGACGATCAAGAAACAATACCCGATTGGGGAGTCCGGTTAACGGGTCGTGGAAGGCTAGTTGAATCAACTTGTCTTCACTGGTTTTTATCGCCGAGATATCACAAAATGTGCCGACATAATACTGGATATTTCCGCCCTGATCCCGTACTACTGAGATACTCAGCCACTCGGGATAGATCTCACCATCCTTGCGCCGGTTCCATATCTCCCCTTCCCAGTGATCGTGCTGATGCAGACGTTCCCACATGGATGTATAAAAGGAATTATCCTGTCGACCTGAATTCAATATATTGGGTTTTTTGCCAACGATGTCATCGACAGGGTAGCCGGTGATTTTTGTAAATGCGGGATTGACGGTAACGATCGTAGTACTGGCATCCGCGATCATCACGCCGTTGCTGGTAGAGTCAAAGACACTCAGAAGGATAACTTCCAGGTCGTTATTGATGCTGGAGCCGAAATCCACCCGGTTTATATTATGCATCGCCACAGAAAGCCTCCCTTGCGTTTCTGATCGTGGAACCTATCTACTGAGTCGGCAGGATGAAGACCAAAGTTTAATAAAATTCACTGCTTTCAATGACATCGGGATAACATGGCTGAAGCATGTTTTTGTCGGGACGAAAATCTGTGTCTGGTGCCCGGTGTGGTAGCGTGGCGATACGGTCATTTGCATGCGAGTAAAATTTGATCCGGATTGATCCGGGAGTGCGCTTTTCCCGCACGGGCAGAAAAAGTATTGATGCGAATGCCATTGGCTTCGCATAAACTGTGCCGACATGAAAAGGCAATTGTTGTTGCCGACTTGATTATAGATATGCTGGGAAACGGTCATTATGGCTGACTTGAATGAAAAGGTGGATAGCGAAATCGAGGACGCGCTGCAGGATGCGATTGAAGTCGCTGACGAGCGGCAGGTTGCCGAGATTGTAGAGTCCATATCCAGTCAGGAGGCGTTACGACAGGTCTCGTTGATGAAGGCGGACGAGCGGGACCAGTTGATTTCCATACTGGCGCCGGAAGCGGCAGCTGAACTGATCGAAGAGGCGCCGGCAGAGCTTGCCGTGGCCATGATCGAAGGCCTGGAGACCTCGGTGGCCGCGAAGATCATGGAGGAACTGCAGACCGATACCCAGGCTGATATCGTGCAGGAGCTGGAAAAGGAAAGTGCCGAGGCCATCCTTTCCGCCATGGACAGGGAAAGTGCCGAGGATGTGCGCAAGCTCACCCAGTATCAACCCGATACCGCCGGCGGCTTGATGGAGCTGGAGGTGTTTTCATTTCTCGATAGTGATAGCGTTGGCACCGTATTAACCCGTCTGGTCGAGGGAGATGAGGCATTTGAGCGACACCGTGGCCAGCATCCGTATATCCTTGATCAATACGGCAGGCTGGTGGGTGTGGTTTCGCTGCGCGGCCTGCTGCGAAGTAAACGCTCGGTCCGACTCGAGGATATCATGAGCCCGGCACTCGCGGTGCAGGCTGACACCAGCCTGGATGAGCTGGTTACCCTGTTTGACGAGAATCCTTTTCTCGGTGTGCCGGTTGTGGACAAGCGCGGTGGGTTGCTGGGGGCGGTATCGAGACGGGAGCTTACGGAAGCGGAGATGGTGCGCGCCGAGCTGCAAAGCCTTTCCCGGCAACAGGTGGGTGATGAACTGCGTTCAATGCCGATCCTGTTGCGTTCCCGACGCAGGTTGTCATGGTTATCATCGAATATCGTATTGAATATCATAGCCGCCAGTGTGATTGCCGCCTATGAAGAAACATTATCAGCGGTTATCGCTATAGCTGTATTCCTACCTATGGTCTCTGACATGAGTGGTTGCTCCGGGAATCAGGCGGTAGGGGTCAGTATGCGTGAACTGGCATTGGGGCTGACCCGGCCTATCGATCTTTTCCATGTTCTGAAAAAGGAATTCGGCGTCGGTATCATCAACGGCATTGTACTCGGCATCCTGATCGGCGGTGTGGCATGGGCATGGAAGGGCAATGGCTGGCTCGGCCTGGTAATCGGATTGGCGCTGGCCTTGAATACCGTGGTCGCTGTCTCGATCGGTGGTACCGTGCCGTTGTTGCTGAAACGTTTCGGTATTGATCCGGCCGTTGCCTCGGGCCCGCTATTGACTACGGTCACGGATATGGTCGGTTTCTTTCTGGTATTAAGTATTGCATCCCTGTTCATGACCCAGCTGCTGTCATAAACGGGGCAGGTAGCAGCGCCGCAGCGTATTTCCTCAGCCGCTGCGGATAATGCGGCCGCTCTGTGCATCTCTGATTTCACTGGGCCGGGCATGCCGGTCGGTTGTGCCGCTGAGGATTAAATCCAGCGCATCGTCGAAGTACTGGCGAACCTTGAGTGCCGTGCGGGCCGGCGTCCGGCCGTGAAGGTTGGCGCTGGTCGAGACCAGTGCCTGATTGCAGCTATGGCATAACGCAGCGGCGAGTGGATGTCGGGTGATACGGACCGCGAGGGTGTCATGACGGCCGCTGAGCCAGTCGGGGGTATCCGCCCGCTTGGGTAGCAACCAGGTCGTCGGACCGGGCCAACTGTCGCCGATGCGTTGCATCATCGCGGCTGTCGGGGCGACGATATAGGGTAGTAACTGTTCCAGGTCGGCGGCGATCAGGATCAGACCCTGATCGATTGACCGCTGTTTGAGAGCCAGCAGGCGTTTGACAGCGACCTCGTTAGCGGGATCACAACCGATTCCATAAACGGCCTCGGTCGGATAGGCAACGAGTCCGCCGTCAGCGATGATGCGGGCGGACCGTGACAAAGACCAGCGGTGCATGTCGATGACGGATGGTGGAATCCGGCGGATCAGGATTTGCTGAGTGTAGCCTGTAATCGTTCATTCTTGGCGATTATCGCCTGTGCATTGGCTGTGCGTTCCTGTTGCAGGCGTGCAGCCATGTTCGGGTCACTGACAGCGATGATCTGGGCGGCCAGCCAGGCGGCGTTGCTGGCGCCGGCCTTGCCGACGGCGACACAGGCGACGGGAATACCACCAGGCATCTGCACGGTTGCTAGCAAGGCGTCCATACCCTGCAACGGACCGGCGTCAAGGGGTACGCCGATGACCGGTTTAATGGTGGTGGCTGCAACAGCGCCGGCCAGATGGGCGGCCAGGCCAGCGGCGGCAATAAAGGCGACACAACCACGGGCATCGGCATCGGTAACATAGTCATGGGTGGCCTGGGGCGTCCGGTGGGCCGAGGTGACACGGACCTCAAAGCGGATATTGAGTTGCTTGAGGATATCGAGCGTTGTCTGCATAACCGGCAGGTCGCTGTCGGACCCCATTAAAACGGCAACAAATGCGTTACTCATAGTTATCTCCTGTGAGGCGGTCTAAAGTCGAATAGTGTCAGCTCGCGAACTGTTCACGGGCTATGGCACGGTGGCCGATGTCATGACGGTAGTAGACGTTGTTCCAGTGAATACCGCGGACCAGTTCATAGGCGCCGTGCTGGGCGGCGGTAACGGTGTCACCGAGGGCGCAGGCGCACAGGACCCGGCCACCCGCCGTGACGATACGCCCGTGTTGTTGTTGAGTGCCGGCATGGAAGACCTTGCGGTCGGGGTCGTGGATGAGATCGAGGCCGTTGATCACCTCGCCCCTGGCGTAATCCCCCGGATAGCCTCCGGCGGCCATGACGACACCCACGGCGCAACGTGGATCCCAGTCGGCGGTTATCTGATCCAGGCGTTTGTCCAGTGCGGCATCACACAGGCCAACGAGATCGGAGCGTAGTCGCATCATGATCGGCTGAGTCTCCGGGTCACCAAAACGACAGTTGAACTCCAGTACCCTGGGGCTGCCATCCGGGGCGATCATGACCCCGGCATACAGGAAACCCGAGTAAGGGTGGCCATCGGCCCGCATTCCGCGTATGGTCGGCTCGATGATGTCATTCATGATGCGGCGATGGATGTCCGGTGTGACCACCGGGGCCGGTGAATAGGCGCCCATGCCGCCGGTATTCGGACCCCGGTCTCCATCGTCACGGGCCTTGTGATCCTGGGAGGTTGCCATCGGCAGGATGTGTTCACCATCGGCCATGACGATAAAGCTGGCCTC
>Ga0055479_10000019_pt1 | contig 18656 bp, 12 predicted proteins | sample Muzzi_PWC_D1_FD_57941 | JGI IMG/M metagenome (GOLD analysis project Ga0055479, IMG submission 57941) | Wetland microbial communities from San Francisco Bay, California, USA, that impact long-term carbon sequestration - Muzzi_PWC_D1 | ecosystem: Environmental > Aquatic > Marine > Wetlands ...
GGTAGGATGCCATGCCGGCGGCGAGCTTCCTGATGGGTGAGGCGATCTGCACCGCACCCGCCTGCGCCAGCAACAGGCTCAGGAGAAGCGCGATGACGACCCCGGACAGGATGGTAAGGTTTCTCCTGAAGAACGGGGACACTGCAGAATCCAGGTCAACCCGCAGGCCGATGACCCACATTGTCAGGCTGCCGGGATAGGGCAGCATTTCGTGATAATAGATCATGGATAACCCATCGGGATCTTTCACGATCCCGGTCGGCGTGCTATAGGCAACGTCCGTGTATCGCGCTGCCGTGTCCGCATAGGCCGACAGCAGATCGATACCTTCCCGATCGTCAAAGAGCACGAGACCATCGCGCCCCGGCAGCAGGGAGTCCAGCTCGGTAATCACAAGCTCGCCGCCGTAGGGACGTTGCGCCACGCCCAGTATCCGGTTGAGCTGGGGAACCGGCGCGTCAATCGTGAAGTATCCGGCCACCCGGCCCTGATAAACCAGCGGCGTGATCATGTTCATTACCGGTGAAATCCCAATCAGCCCCGAGCTCTCATAGTAGACTTCAGGCAACTGGATCACCCCGATATCGCCCGGCGCGATCTCCCCGAGCGCCTGCTGAAACCCGGCATCATCCACCGCCTCTTCCACGTAGGGAACGTCCCCCAGCGTTTCCAGCAGCGCGGGAACCCGATGGCCGGAGCGGACCATGATATGCGTATTGCCGGCAGTATCGAGGACGCGGACCGTGTTCAGACTCAGGCGGACGGACTGGAAGACCTCCAGAAACCGGTTCAGGCGCTCCGCCCTCCCGGGATAGTCTGCGTCCAGCTGACCCGCATCCAGACGGGCCAGCACCGGGACGAATTGCCTGACGACAGGCACGTTCACCAGGCCCTGCAGAATGTCCTGCTCGACGTGCAGCCGGTTATTCAGTGCAACGGCGATACTGTTCAGGCTGCTGAAAATCTCCCGATCGATGTCCTGGCGAAGCAGCTTCTCGTTCTGCGCCATGGTAAACAGCACCAGGCCGGCAACCGGTACGGCGATAGCGGGAAAAATCCAGAAGAAGAGATTGGTTTTCAGTTTCACGATTACTGAAAATGATAAGCCAGTTGCGATGTCAGGTCATGGCAAGATTCGCCTGGCGGCCCGGGTGCAGCGGAGCCGCATCAGGCGATCGGCCGCTCACCCGCCGGTGCACGGCAGCGTCCCGCACCCGCAGGGGTATGGCCGGGCAACGGCAGGGAGGTTGCGGCCGGACGACCCGGCAAGTCGGGTAGAAGACTTACCGGCCGGCTTGCGGGGATGCCGGTCCGACCGGGTCATTCCCGCTTGTCGCGGGATTCGGGTGCAAACCCGCGGCGCAGGGTGTTTTCGGTCACGCACACCGTGTCCATGAACTGCAGCAGGGTGTCCGGACCGCCGGCCTTGCTGCCGGTACCGCTGAGTCTGAAGCCACCGAAGGGCTGGCGGGAAACCAGGGCACCGGTAATCCCGCGGTTGAGATACAGGTTGCCGACGTGGAATGCCTCGCGGGCGCGCACCAGGTGTTCGGGATAGCGTGAATAGACACCGCCGGTCAGCGCATACGCGGTCCCGTTGGCGATCGCCAGGGCCTCCTCGAAATCATCCGCCGGCAGCACGGCAAGCACCGGCCCGAAGATCTCTTCCTGTGCCAGCGGGTCCTGCGGCGTGACCCCGGTAAAGATCTGCGGTGCAAGATAATGCCCGGCGCGCGGCAAGCGCCCGGCATCACCGCCCAGCAGCTGCGCGCGCTGCCGGCCGGCTTCGATGACTTTCCGGATACGTGCGTACGCCACGGCGTCAATCACCGGCCCCATGAAATTTCCGGGCTGCTGCGGATCACCGACAGTCAGACTCTGCGCGGCTTCGACCAGCCGCTCGACGAAGACAGCGTACAGCCCCCCGACCACGATCACGCGCGAGGCCGCACTGCACTTCTGTCCCTGGTAGCCGAAGGCCGACTGCAGCACACCCGGCACGGCATCATCCAGGTCGGCGTCCGCATCCACGATGATGGCATTCTTGCCACCCATTTCCGCAATCACCCGCTTGACGTGCGTCTGTCCCGGCTGCAGCTGCGCGCCGACACCGAGCAGGCGGGTACCGACCGCCCGCGAGCCGGTGAAGGCAATGATATTGATCCGGGGGCTGGCAGCCAGGTATTCCCCCACCGCCTTGCCGTCACCGGGCAGGTAATTCACCACGCCGGGCGGAAGCCCGGCCTCGCGCAGCAGCTGCATGAAGTGCGCGCCGATCACCGGGGTCAGTGATGACGGTTTTACGATGGCGGTATTGCCGGTCACGATCGTGGCCGACAGCATGCCGGTCAGGATCGCCAGCGGGAAATTCCACGGGGCGATCACCAGGCCGACTCCCCTGGGGCGGTAATCGCAGCGGTTGTGCTCTCCACTCGACTCGACGACCTGCGGTGCGGCCAGCCGTTCCGCCTGGACGGCGTAGTAATTGAGAAAGTCGATCGCCTCGCAGACATCGGCGTCCGCTTCCGTCCAGTTCTTGCCCGCCTCCAGGACCTCCCAGGCGGCAAACCGGTCGCGCTGGCGCAGCAGTGCCGCAGCAATCTTCCTGAGCCAGGCGGCGCGCTCGTGTGCCGGCAGCCGGCTCCAGCCCGGGGCTGCCTCACGGGCCGCGACCAGTGCCTGGTCTGCCAGGCTGCGGTCCGCCCTTGCCACCCGGCCGATGACCTCGGCCGGCCGTGCCGGGTTGCTGGAGGTGATCCATCCCGCCCCGGTAACCGGCTCGCCGCCGATGACGAGCGGATAATCCTCGCCCAGCCGCTCCCTGGCGGCGCGCAGGGCGGCCGCAAACGCCGTGCGTTCCTCCGCCCGGACAAAGCGGTGGACCGGCTGGTTGGAAAAACTGCCGGGCGGGCGCGCCACTTCGCGGGCCGCGGAAGGCCGCGGTTTTTCCAGGCTGGCCTGTCCCAGTCCGCTGTCGAGAATGGATTGCCCGGAGCTGTTCTCCAGCAGCCGGCGCACCAGATAGGCCATGCCGTGCAGCGTTTCCCCGAAGGGGACATAGACGCGCAGGCGATAACCCATTTCAACCAGCGCCAGCTTCAGCTCATCCGCCATGCCGTAGAGCATCTGGAACTCGAAATCCTCCGCAGAGAACCCCCGGCTTTCCGCCAGCGCCATGGCACAGGCCAGGCTGCGCACGTTATGGCTGGCCACGGCAACTGCCACGCTGCCGGACCGGGACATCAGCAGTTCAAGGCAGCTTTCGAAGCTGGCATCGGTCTGTGCCTTTTCCTCCCAGACCGGCGCATCCCAGCCGTGCTGCCGGGCGATCACGGTTTCGTAGTCCCAGTAGGCGCCGCGCACGATTCTCAGCTGCACCGGCGTCGCACGCCGGTCTGCCCACGCAAGCAGGGTCTGCAGGTCGTCAGCCGCCTCCTTCAGGTAGGTCTGGATCACGATGCCCGCGTCCGGCCAGTCGCGGAACTCCGGCTCCAGCAGCACTGTCATGAAGCACTGCATGACGATGTGCCTGAAGGCGTACTGTTCCATGTCGAAGGTGACGGCCGCACCCAGCTCGCGCGCCACGGCCAGTATCGGCCGCAGGCGTGCGGCGATGGCAGCCACACTGCCATCCGGATCGGCCGGGTGAATCTGTGAATACAGCGAAGACAACTTCAGGGACACATGCGGGCGCTGCGCCGCCGGACCGGCGGCCCGCGCGAGATCCTGCAGCAACGCAATGCAGGCCTGCTGGTAGCGGTCCGCCTCCCGTTCGCTCAGCACGGCCTCCCCCAGCAGATCGAGGGTGTATGCCATCCCGTTGTGCTGCAGCCTGCTGATGGTTCCGAGCGCCTGGCGGGTATCGCGTCCGCCCATGAAGCGCCGCGACAGGCCGCGCAGGGTTGCACGCACCAGGGGTGCGGCAATCGGCACCGCCCAGGGCGCGTCACTGTGGCGCAGGCTCCAGTCGCTGACTGCCGGCCATGGCAGTGCCGTGTCGGCAAAATATTCCTTCAGGTGGGCGACCAGTTCGGCATCATCCTGCAGCGTCGGCAGGACATCGACGAAGCGCAACGCCTGCACGCGGAATTCCGGGTCCTGGATCGCACGCCTGACGAGCACATCAAGCCAGCCGCCACCTGCCGCCTTCAGCTCGCGATCGACCCGCGCAAGCAGGCGGCCTCCCAGCGACTGGATACGCGGCTCCAGACCGGCTATCCCGGTGGCCGATGCCATGGCCGCTTCAGCCAGCCCGTGTTAACCGCGTAAACGTGTACTCGCTGCCCTGGCGGCTGGCCTTGATCCCGACGCGTTCGAACACCAGTTCCTGGCCGTCATCGATATCCCGTGGATCCCCGCCAACGGCAATAAAGCCTTCCCGGGTGACTCCGCAGTGAATGACCCCGAGCTTGCCGTGCTGGGCAGGCGCCAGTGTCAGTGTTGCTGTCGTGTCTGACATGTTCATCACCTCCCGGACCGTCCAGTCGCAGACCGCCCTCTTTCCGGGCACAGACCCGGCATCCCCTGCTGCACGTCACCTGACGGATTTCGTACAGCGGGAACCGTGGCCTGTCCATGTTCATGCCTGCGAAAACGTTCCTACCAGATAGCTTAGTTCAAAGGCGGGGAATCCCGGGTCAGGGACTGATGCCTTTTCAGCTTGCAGGCAGGTATAAGCCACCCTGGCGCGAACCGGAAGGCAGACGAGCGGGACGGCTGTGCCGGCATGACTTGCGGAAGGCAACCCGGACCCGCCGCGGGCGGAACTGTTGCCGGCAGATTCCGGTCTCTGTATTACGCTATGCTTAGCATGGTATCCACGTCGCCCTGATATAAGGAGGATCTATGGCCGATATCAACACCTACATCAACCACCCGAGCCACGATGACCCCGAACGCCTCGACCGCCACAACGAACTGGCGCACTGGGACCGTAACAGTGCCCTGGAGTCCGCCGCCAGCGAAGGGATCGAGCTGGATGACGGACACTGGGAAGTGATCACCTTTCTGCGCCGCTACTACCTGGATCATGGATGGCCGTCCCAGCCCAGCGTGCTGGTGCGCGAGCTGGACAAGGCATTCGATACCGAGGGCGGTACCCGCTACCTCTACCGGCTGTTTCCACAGGGACCGCTCGCGCAGGGCACGCGTGTCGCAGGACTGCCGGAACCGGCCAATGTGACGAACGCTTCATTCGGCTACGCGCAGTAGCGCACCTGCCCTGCCGGATCGCCGCCGCGCCCGTGTGGCCCGTCCTTCCCGGCCATGCGAGCCGGGCGGACCGGGAACAGTCTGCCGCGGGGTCGCGAGGCAGGCGCAGAGCGGCGAACAATCCGGGTATCCCGGTGTCATTATTTATACAGGATACCGGCACTGCCTCCGATGCAGCAGCCAACCTGGCACCGGCAAACCCTGATTCCCGGAGGAAGACAGGCCATGAAGACAACAGCAACCGTGAAACTCGAAAACCTGCTGGATGCGGATGGATTTCTCAGCGATCCTGAAAGCTGGAACGACGACATCGCCAGAATGATCGCGCACGATGATGGCTTACCGGAGCTCACCCGGGAACACTGGGTGGTGATCCATGCCTTGCGGGATCACTATCACCGCTTCGGCACGGCACCGCCCGCATTCAGCCACATTTGCAACGAGCACCACCTTGGCAAGCACTGCGTGGAAAACCTGTTCCGCAGTGACCGGGAGGCATGGCGTATCGCCGGGCTGCCCGACCCCGGTGAAGAGGCAAAAACCTATATGTAGCCAACGCGGTATCAGGGCTGCGATGGCAAGCGGTCAGCGGTAACCCGGTCAGGCTATCCAGCGCAGACTGCCGCTACCCCGGCTCGCCAGCATGGCCCGGCCCTGCTGCTCCAGCTCGAACATCCTGTCCAGGCTCATCCGGGCGCGGGCCGCAACATCCGGAGGGATCTCGACGAACTGTTCAGGCGCGGGATCCCTGAGGGTCTGCAGGACATCATCGAGGCGGATCTGCTTCATGTAGGGGCACAGGATGCAGGTGCCGACAATCTTCCGGTCCCTGAATTCCGCCCTGAATCGGTCGGCAAGGCCACACTCGGTCACCAGCATGAAGGTGGTACCCGCCGGCGATGTTTTCACATAGTCGAGCATCCCGGCGGTTCCCCCGGCGAAATCGACTTCCGATACCAGCCCGGGGGTGCATTCCGGATGCGCCAGGATTTTTACGCCGGGGAAGCGCCGGCGAATCTCCTTCACGGAGCTGACGTCAAAACCTTCGTGGACGACACAGGTGCCCTCCCAGGTCCTGATTGTCTTGGAGGTGATTCTGGCGAGGTTCTCCGCCATCAGGCGGTCGGGAATGAAGAGAATCTCATCCTGCGGCATGGCCTCCACGACCTCCAGGGCATTGGCCGAGGTGCAACAGGCATCGCTCTCGGCCTTGACCTCGGCATAGGTGTTTACGTAACACACGACACCGGCATCCGGATGCGCCTTGCGCATGGCACGCACCTGTTCGGCGGTAATCGAATCGGCCAGCGAACAGCCGGCCACCCGCGGGACCAGGACCTCCTTCCCGGGATTGAGCAGCTTGGCCGTCTCTCCCATGAAATACACCGAGCAGAAGATAATTTTCCGTGCCGGATGAACGGTTGCCTTCACGCTCAGATCGTAGGAGTCACCGACATAGTCGCCCACGCCGTACATGATGTCCGGCGTCTGGTAGGAATGCGCCAGGACAAGGGCATTCTGTTCCTTTTTGAGTTCGTTGATTTCCAGCGTGCGCGGCGCGATGAGTTCGCAATCGCCTTCCGTCCACCCGAGGTGGCGGAGTTTCCCGAACAGGCGCCGGGTTTCTTTTTCAACCTCAGCAGTCAACGCGAACCTCCCGGATATCCGGTCACATCACCAGGCGGTGCTGATAAATAATCAGACAACAGTCAGCAGGGTTTGTGCCGGCGAAATCCACACGGTTTCTGTCATAAACACCCTCCCGGCATCGGCAGGTTCATGGAATCCCTGCCATAATCTGTCTTACGTCATAGCGGAGGGTGGGCAGATGGACAGACACACGGTAACCCTGACCGACAACAGCAATGGCAGGCAGTACGAATTTCCCGTCAGGCATGCCTCGCAGGGCCCCGCTGCCATCGATATTGGCCGGCTTTACCGGGATACGGGTTACTTCACCTACGACCCGGGATTTCTTTCAACCGCCAGCTGCAACAGTTCACTTACCTTTCTCGATGGCGAACAGGGGGTGCTGCAGTACCGCGGCTATCCGATTGAACAGCTGGCTGAACACAGCAATTTTGTTGAAGTCGCCTATCTGATGCTGTACGGCGAACTCCCCGGCCGCCAGCAACTTGATGATTTCGGTTACATCATTGCCCACCACAGCATGCTCAACGAAAACCTGAAGGCATTTTTTCGCGGTTTCTACCACGACGCGCATCCCATGGCCATCATGGTCGGGGTGGTGGGATCACTGGCTGCCTTCTATCATGATTCCACGGACATCGGCAATCCGCGACACCGGGAAATCGCCGCACATCGCATGATCGCCAAGATGCCCACCATCGCGGCAGCAAGTTACAAACACTCCATCGGTGAGCCGCAGGTCTACCCGGACAACAAGCTGGGCTACACGGGCAATCTGTTAAACATGATGTTCTCGGTGCCCTGCGAGTCCTATGACATCGACCCGGTGGCCGAGAAGGCACTGGACCTGATATTCATGCTGCACATCGACCACGAACAGAATGCCAGCACCTCTACCGTACGCCTCGCCGGCAGCTCCGGTGCCAATCCGTTTGCCTGCATAGCCGCCGGCATCGCCGCGCTGTGGGGGCCTGCACACGGCGGTGCAAACGAGGCGGTGCTGAACATGCTTGACGCGATCGGTGACGTCAGCAACGTTCCGAAGTTCGTGGCACGCGCCAAGGATCGCGATGACCCGTTTCGCCTGATGGGGTTCGGACACCGCGTCTACCGGAATTATGATCCGCGCGCCCGCATCATCCGGCAGATGTGCCATGAAGTCCTGGCCAAACCGGAGACCGGCAACGACCCCATGTTCGAGCTGGCGCTGCGGCTGGAGGAGGCCGCGCTGAGTGACGACTATTTCATTGAGAGAAAGCTCTACCCCAATGTCGACTTCTATTCGGGCCTGATCTACCGGGCGCTCGGTATTCCCGCCAACATGTTCACGGTGATGTTTGCTATCGCAAGGACGGTCGGCTGGGTGGCGCAGTGGATGGAAATGATCAGTGAAACCAGACAGCGAATCGGCCGCCCGCGGCAGCTTTATGTCGGTCCCGGGCAAAGGGATTATGTCCCGGTCGGGAGGCGCTGATACCAGGCAGCATCAATACAGAACCCCGGTGCAGGCCCCTGCGCAATGCATCGCGTTCGCGGACCGGAACGGGCGCTACCCGCCCCCGCAGACAGCGCAGCGCTTCAGAGGGTCGCCGCTTCCGGCCAGGCGACATGCGTGTGCAGACTTGCACGCGTCATCCATTCAGGCGGTACAGGCTGCACAGGAAGCCTGGTCCGGGTGGCAGGGTTTTCCTAGCCGTTATACGTACCGCTTTTCTGCTGTTCCTCGGACTTGATGCGCGCATAGATCTCTTCACGGTATATGCCCACCTCTTTGGGTGCATCTACACCGACCCTTACCTGAGACCCGTTTACCCCGAGAACTGTCACCGTGATATCATCACCGACCATCAGGGTCTCACCCACCTTTCTTGTTAGAATCAACATGCCCTGTCCCCTTTGTAGAAATCCACAAGGATTTATCCTAGCAAGCTAGTGACCTGTACACCTATAGGGAATTTCCCTATTCCCGCTCGCGTGATCGAAAGCTGCGACCCGGCCAGTCGAATTACTGCAGCACGAGGGTGTAGCTCAGCTCCTGTGGCGGAGAGAACCAGTGCTTGCGGCTCACCAGCAGTGTCACGGTATCCCCCGGCAGCTTGTCCCACATCGCCAGCCGCAGGTCCGTCATGTCCTCAATGCGCTTGCCATCGATGGACAGGAACCGGTCACCCCGCTTCAGACCGGCACGTTTACAGGGGCTGTCGGGCATGCAGGCATCGACCACGGGCACCGGATTCTCCGTCTCCAGCAGCAGGCCGAACCGGCCTGCCGGCGGCAGTGCGCGGGGTTCCGTCAGCAGGATGAAGTCGGCCAGACCCGGCTGCAGCTCACCTTCCCAGCCGTTCAGGACAATGGCGCTGCTCGCCGGCAGACGGCGCTCCAGCCGCCGGGGAATGCCACTGCCCCAGGCCAGATGTCCACTGCCGGCCAGTATCACCATGCGTTCCTCCGGATGCTTCACGAGATAGTCGGCAGCCCGCTCCGCCATCCCCTCGTCCCAGAGTAACTGCACGTCGAGAAAGTTGGCGAAACTGCGCCCGGTACCCGGATGCTGGTCATAGATTTCCCTGAGCCGCTGCACATAGGCGGTATCGGACCGGTCGATCCCGGCAGGCAGTTGTGCCTGCTCTGCCGGTGTGAGGGCATCGAGCCCCTCGCGCCCGACTTTCCGGGTGAGCTCGGCCGGCAGGTTCAGGGCGATCACGGGCAGTTGCTGCTCGCGTGCGTAACGCAGGATCGGGGCATAGAGACGGAAATCAAAGCGCCAGCGCGTGTAGTACTCGGTACCGCGCAACAGCTCCTGTTCACTCAGGCGGCCGGCGATATAGTCGTCGAGAACCGGCTGGAACGGCTGTTGAAAGGCCTCCATGCCGATTGCCAGCCGTGGATGAAGCGCATGCAGGCGGCGGATGATCTCGAGCTGTGTCAGATGATGATCGAAACGGTTGTGCGTCTCGCCAATAAACACAACCCGCTTCCCGGCCAGTCTCGGGGTGATGCCTTCCAGGTCCTGGATTGCGCCGAGATCCAGGACGGGGGTTGCCTGCACAGGGTCGGTATCCGGCGCGGCTGCAGCCTGCTGCTGCACGCCCGGCATGGCTGCATGTCCGTGGTGAACCGTGGCGGTACAGCCCGCAAACAGCAGCAGGCTCAGGGTCGCGGCCGCCAGGGAAAACGCCGCCCGACCCGACAGCGGCCTGTCATTCCCAGTCTGCGATAAAAACATTGGTTTCCCCTGTGACCTTGCCGAAGCGGTTGGAGGCGAACACCAGCTGTTTTCCGTCATGGGAAAACATCGGGAAGCCGTCAAAACCGTCATACCAGGTGACGCGCTCGATCTCGCGGGTTTCGATATCAATCAGGTAAAGATCGAAATTGCGCCCCTGCGGATCATGCATGTTGGATGCGAAAATAATATGCCTCCCGTCAGGATGCCAGTAGGGCCCGAAATTGGCGGCCCCGTTATCGGTTATCCGGATCGGTTTGCGCTCCTTCAGGTTCATGATGTAGAGCTCCAGCCTGCCGGGCCGGATCAGGCCCTCGTCCAGCAGGGCCTGGTATTCCGCCAGGTCCCGGCCTTGCGGGCGGGAGGCGCGCCACACAATCCAGTCACCGTCCAGCGAGAAAAACGCACCGCCGTCATAGCCGGCGGCAAAGGTCAGCTGCTCCACCCCGCTGCCGTCCGGATTCATCAGATACAGGTCCAGGTCGCCGCCGCGCAGCGAGGTAAAGACGATGCGGTCGCCCCGGGGCGAGTAGACCGCCTCGGCATCGTAACCCGGCGTGTCCGTCAGCCGCTGCGGGTCCTCGCCCTCCGGCCCGGCCCTGAAAATGTCGTAGTTTTCATACAGGGGCCAGACATAGCCGTGGGAATAGTCCGGCCTGGGCGGGCAGCGGTCATGTTGCAGGTGGGTCGAGGCATAGGTAATGGAGTGGTTGTCGGGTGCGATAAAGGAACAGGTCGTCACCCCTTTCCCGGAAGAGACCTGCCGTACATGGCTGCCGTCACTGTTCATCCTGAAGATGGCGTCGCACGCCAGGTCACCGCGCGTGGACTGGAAGATCAGTTCCTTGCCGTCACGGGAGAAATAGGCCTCCGCGTTCTGGCCGCCAAAGGTCAGCTGCCGGAGGTTCTTCAGGTGTGTCTCCTCCGGGAACGCCAGTGCTTCGTCCCCGGGCATTGCCGCCTCTTCTGCCGCCAGCCACCCTGACCATGACAACAGCAGGAACATGAAAATTGCTGAGATCGCCTTGCCGGTCATTGTTGTTTGCACCCCCTGCCAGTGCAGCGTTGCCATTTCAACCCGATGATGACAGCTATTATGGCCACGGAATCCACGGAAAAACACGGAAAGAAACCCCAGGCATTAACTCGGCTGTCCCGCATGCGCACTCTCCTTCCGGGATCACCCAAACGGCGCGCAAAGCAGGGTTGGGGAGAGCGGATGCAATGTTCATACAGTGAGGCCTGGCTCGCAGCAAATATCCTGTTTCCAACGAGCTGGTTCAAGCATAGGATGACGAGGATATAGTAATTAATCAGAGTTCCCATAACTTTATTCCGTGGCCATCATGAGATACCGGCACTCGGCCACACTTGTCAGCTGCCTTTATTTTCAGGTTGAAAATACTAGCGCTCAATTACCCTTGCCGTTGACCGCTGCTCGACTGCATCGCGCCGGTACTGGATCTCGACTGCATCACCCGGCGCAAGTTCCTGCAACACCTGCGTGTAGTCGCGCAAATTGCCGACCGTTGTCCCGTTCAGCGCGCTGATGACATCGCCCGCTTTCAGCCCGGCCGCGGCGGCAGGTGTCCCTGCGCGCACCTCGGCAATTTGCACCCCGTCGCCGCTGACGGCGTAGTCCGGCACGATACCCAGGCTGACGCGTCGCCTGCCCTGCGCAGTCGGGGCAGCGGGAATCCGCTGTGCCTTGCCAGGGGGTGATGTCAGGGCAGCGGGCCGCCCGGCCAGATAGGTCGCAACCTCCTTCAGCACCTGTGCCGTTTTTACCAGGCCGGCGGCATCGATCTTTTCCGGCGTGTCACCGGGGCGGTGAAAGTCCGCATGCGCACCGCCGAACAACTGCACGGCAGGCACCCCCGCCTCGATGAAGCTGGTCTGGTCGCTGGAACCGATATCATCGGCGACCGGCTTCACCCGGACCCCGGTGACATAGCCGGCGCCCTGCAGGATATGCACCCAATCCGCCGCAGTACCGGCGCCGAGCGCCAGCAGGGGCCGCTCCCCCAGGCGTCCGACACTGTCCAGGTTGACCATGGCGATCATACCGTCGACCGGGTAGCGCGTGGCGTTGGCAATGAAATGTCTCGAGCCCAGGCGGTCCGCTTCCTCACCGGTAAAGGCGATGAACACGATGCTGCGCGGCTGCGGCCTGCCGGCCAGCACCCGTGCCAGTTCCAGCATCACGGCCACGCCACTGGCATTGTCATCGGCGCCGGGATGAATCCGGCCCCGGTCTTCGGCGCTCCCTCCCGATTCCCCGTAGCCCAGGTGGTCGTAGTGCGCGCCGATCACCAGACTCTCGCCCTTGCGGGCGGGGTCGCTACCGGGCAGGATGCCGATAATATTGCGCATGACGGCATCCTCGCCGCTCCCCGGCACCGCAGCCTGCCACGTCTGCAGCCAGGCTTTGCCGTCATCCGCACCGGGCTGCAGACCGGCGGCCTGCATTTGTCCGGCAATATAGCGGGCGGCACGATCCAGCGCCGGCGTACCCAGGCCCCGCCCTTCCAGGGAGACATCGGCAAGCCAGGCGATGTCGTGCAGCAGACGCTCTACGGAGAACTCGACCGGGGCAGCCACCAGAGGCGTACGCGGCGCCAGCCGCATGCTGCCGGGCGCCACCGGCATGCCATCCTCCTGCACCACTGCCACTGACAGTGGCGAGTGCACCACCGGCCACTGCCCCTTCAGCACGTTGTCCGGCGCCTCCCCGGTAAAGGCCAGGTAGCTGTACTTGCCGTAATGCGGCAGCTTGCGACCCAGACCGGGCAGCGCAGCAACATCCCCGGCTGCCAGCCAGCCAAGCGCCTGGTCGGGGTTCGCGGGGCGGTGTCCCAGCACGACGATGGCATGTTCGTCCCTGCCCAGGCGGGTGCCTGCAATCTGCACCACGCCTCCCCGATCCGCGTAGTCATAGCCTGCCAGCGCCTGGCCCAGCAACGGCCGGAAGCGGTTATCCCAGCCGAACAACCACACACTGCGATCGTCGGGCAGCTGCTGCAGATCGCTGTCGACGGCCACCTCGATCTGTCCCGGATGACCCGCCTGCCAGGAACGCGCCAGTGCCGCATAGGCGGCCCCGAGTGCCTCCGGTGCCGCAGCCGGCAACACGATCAGCAGCTGCCCGGCGCCCAGTGCCTGGCTGATGGCCGGCGGGATCTCGTTGCGGTGCAGACGCCGGAACACATCGAACTCCGGATCGACATCCAGCTGCAGCGGCCGCGCGGGCAGTTCCAGTTCGAGTGCCGTACGCTTCGCATCCAGCCGGACGACGGTCTGCCAGGCTTGTTGGCTCCCCTCCAGGCGGATGGCGAGCGGCACCTGCAGCACATAGGGAGCATCGTCCTGCTCCTGTTCGATCACGGCGGAAAGGATGAAACCCTCATTCCCCGGCCGGGCATGTGCCTGCGATACCGTCAGCTGCGGCGCCCCGCTGCGCTGCACCCATTGCGCGAAGAAACTCTCCAGCGGCTGCGGGTAAACCTCGCTGAACGCGTGCTCCACGGCCTCGAACCCGGCAAGCCTGAAGCGATTCTGGCTGTAGAGAGTCTGCAGACCCTGGATGAAACGCGCATCGCCCAGTTCCAGGCGCAGCATATGAAACAGCATCAGCGTCTTGCCATAGCCCACGGCTTCGGTCACGGCGCTGTGGCGGCTGCGGAAAGCCGTCAGGGGAAAGTCCTGCTGCCGCTGCACGTAATCGGTGTACTTCTGCAGGGTGCTGCGGCGGTATTCAACACCCTCCCCGTGCTGCTCCTTGATCAGGTGGTCGGCCAGGTAGCTCGTCAGCCCCTCGGACCAGTTGCCGCTGGCATAATCGACATAGACGCCGTTGCCCCACCAGTTGTGCAGGATCTCGTGGGGATAGGAGGAATGCAGGATGAACGGGAAGCGGATCACCTTCGGCCCCAGCAGGGTAAACGACGGCATGCCGTAACCTGTCTCCCAGAAATTCTCCACCAGGGCAAACTTCTGGTAGGGGTACGGCCCGATCAGTTCGCTGTAGAGGCTGATATAGTCAGTGGTCGCGTCCAGGTACTGCTGCGCCAGCGCCTGGTCCGGCTGGCGCAGCAGCACCATCGCCTGCACCCCGCCGGCCGCCTGTGTGTATTCGGTGAATTTCCCCGCGATCAGGTAGATCTCCTGCTGGGGCGAATCACAGCGCCACTGTTCCAGGGCGTGATCCGCCCCGCTCTCCCGCGCCACCCGCTCCCCCTGGCTCATGCCGTACCAGCCCGGCGGCAGGCGCACGTCGAGGTCGAAGCTCAGCAATTCATCCCCGATGTGCGGATACCAGAAACTGCTGCCGGCCAGGAATACGCCCTGCGGCGTTATCGTGCCGGCAGTCTCGCGGAAGCCGCGAGCGTACTCTTCTCCAGCCTGTTGCAAAGCATGCCGGATCCGGCCGGCATAGCGCAGTGTGAAACGGGGCTGTCCGGCAGGCAGTGCAAGCCGGTAGCGCGCAGGCTCGGGTACAGTGGTCTCCGTTGCATCACCCTCGATCGCCGTCAGTTCCATGCCACTCGTCAGCAGCTCGACGCTCAGCCCGGGATGCAGGGTGAATTCCAGTTCCCGGGCCTTATCGCCGGAAACTGTCACGGTATCGGTGACCACGAGGTCGCCACGATCTGGGTCGACGGCCACCTCAAGGGAATGATGAACCGCAGCGGCGGCATGCGCCGACAGCCACAGCAGGCACACCAGCCAGACCCTGCTGCGGGAAGGGGATATGAACCTCAGGATAGCCGCAAGAACCTGTTCGGACATGGTTGCTTTGTTGTTTTCGTCATGGGGGCACCCGCAGGCAGCTGCGCCGGTTCCCTGATGGTGCCAGGATACAAAACCTGTTGACAATCCGCACGGGCCATAGTTTCAGAAATCCCGGACTATGACAGGGTGGCCCGCCTGCATGTCCGATGCAACCCGGGAGAGCCTGACGGCAGCGGGGCCGCGGGCAGAACCATCAGGGTTTTGTTGTCTTCAGGCGTCTGCGAAAAACACCGGAAAGGACACCAGTCACCCCGGGGCTGGCAGGCCAGCACATACCATGAGTTTGAGGATCAGCCCCGTCATGTTGCAGCTCCAGTAGCGTCGTTGTTGCCTGCTCAGGTTCTCATGAAACAACAACCATCCAGCCAATCTCGATTACCGGATTGCAGGTCCGCGCCTGCATGGCGGCGTGCAGCTTGTCGTGCGCGAAGGCGGAGAGTGTCCGCGTTTCGTGCGCAAGCAGGGCAGTCAAGAGAACGATTCCATCCCTGTTCCTGCAGTGCAGGATGTCGCGGCACTGGCGGGAGATTCGAGATTCACGCAGACCGCCTTACAGGTCTGGCCCCTGGGAGTCCCCCGGCATAGCCGGGGGGTTTCCTGTGTGATTAACAGGACGCTGTCCAGGCGTCCGGGGTTGCTGCCGGCTCCACCGGAACAAGTCGTGCCGGTACTCGTGCAGATTGTTGCGGATTCGTCGGTTCAGCCACCGACGGATAGCCCTGTCAGCCTGCTATATATTGCACTGCTTCTTGATCTCGGCAATTTTCGCGTCCAGCTTCTTATTGTATTCGCCGGTACCAATCTCATAACTCTCTTTCTCGCTGCCGCCGAACAGGTGCGCCACTGCCCCTATGGGAATAATCGAGCTGGCGCCGTCTTCAATTTCCTGGGACGTGCGGGCTTTCTCGCTGGTCAGGGTTTGTATATCCGCCGGTGCGGTGGAGCAGTCGATCGATTTGTCCAGGCTGGTCTGTACCTGTTTTTCCGGCGCCGGCGCATTTGTTGAACAGCCGGTTACCAGCGCCAGCAGAATAATACCTGGTGTCAAGATTTTCATTCGCAATCTCCATATATTGATTAAAGTAACTCTCAGGATCGGGACACTGGCTGTAGTCAGTGGCAGATGACGGTGCCCTGCAATAGCCCCACGGCTTGCAACCGGTGGGCTGCCGATTATAAAGGAGATTACGCTTATCCAGTATCAGTATGCTGCGAGCTTTTATCCAAATACCCGTGCTGGTTCCCCGGGCCTGGATACCGGGGTCCTCGCCGGTCAACTCTATGGACAGACCCCACAGCTTCCGAACCACCTCGCGCATGAGGAGATGTATTCATGATTGGAGATTTCACTGGAATCAGGCATAGTTGGATCTGTCCCATAATACTCTACAAAAACATATATGCCTTGTAGCCGTTGATGACATTTTCCCAGCATGCCCTGCACTGATCCATCTCTAATCAAAGTCGCTGACAAGGATCTGGCCAAAGAGGCCACCCTGAGCAGTATCCTGTTTCTGGTCGGATGGCTTATCGTCATCTATACCACGAGTGTGGCAGACGACATGCCCCATATCAGCATGATTGGCATATTGCTGTTTGTTCTGCTGGTTGCCGCACGTCTTGTCCTGGGACTGGGTTTCGACAGGCTCTATGAGCGCATGTCCCCGGGTCGCTGGCAGCATGCCTTTGGAGCGATCGTCCTGCTGAACGGGCTTACCTGGGGCTCCCTGTGTGCAATACTGGTCTGGAATTACTTCCCCTCCTGGCCTGCCTATGTGGCCTTATTCTGTACAGCTGGTTTTGCGTCTGGTGGTACGAACACGATAAACACGCACCTGCGCCTGTTAAGAGGATTTCTCACATTCTCGATAGTTCCCAGCATTATTACGCTGCTGCTAATCAGCGTGGAGGATAGCCAGGTATTCGGAATGTTGTTACTGGTTTATTTTCTGTTTCTGATGGCTTTTAGCCGTCAGTTGAATCTGCGTTACTGGGCAGCATTGCAGAATTCACATAAACTGCAGGAAGCCCTGCATCGGGCCGAGATAGCCAATCGCGCCAAGAGCCAGTTCCTGGCCAACATAAGCCATGAAATTCGCACCCCGCTTAATGCAATGCTGGGTATGGCCCAGATTGGTAACCGCAGAAGCCAGGGCAGCGATGACAAAGTCCGGTTCAATCACATTCTGACTTCCGGTCAACACCTGCTGGGCATCATCAATGAAATCCTTGACCTGTCGAAACTGGATGCAGACAAACTCCATGTTGATTCACTACCCTTCCAGCTAACCACCATTATCAGAAACATCAAAAGTATTATTCAGGGACCTGCGAGGGAGAAAGATCTTGGCCTGACCATTGAGTGCGCCCCGGATCTCCCGGAGTGGGTCAAGGGTGATCCCCGGCGGTTGCAACAGATACTGGTGAACCTGCTTGGCAATGCCATCAAGTTCACCCGTAAGGGCGAGGTCAGGCTTGCTGTTTCCCGGGGAAACGGGCTGATCTGCTTCTCGGTGACAGATACCGGTATCGGCATGGACAGTGCACAGATACCGCGCCTGTTCCAGCCCTTTGAACAGGCTGACGGTGCGACCACACGGCAGTTTGGTGGCGCCGGCCTCGGGCTCGCGATAAGCCTTAATCTTGCCAGGCAGATGGGTGGCACACTAACGGCCGAGAGCGTTGCTGGCCAGGGAAGCATCTTTAACTTGTCCCTGCCACTGACAGAGACACATCAACCGTTGCAACCAGACAGTAATATATCCAGCGAGGTCGAGACCTTTCACAACCGTCTTGCAGGCTTAACGGTGCTGGCTGTTGAAGATGACGTGATTAGCCGGATAGTCATAAGTGACATGCTGGAAAATGAAGACGCCACTGTTGTCCTTGCAGAAAATGGACAGCAAGCCCTCGATATTTTGAATCAGGATAGCCCCGCCGCATTCGACATCGTGATTATGGATGTACAAATGCCGCTGATGGACGGTTACGAAGCGACTCGACGTATTCACGAAATTGCACCATCACTGCCTGTAGTCGGTCTCACTGCACACGCGATGCCGGATGAGCGTGAACGCTGCCTGGAGGCCGGCATGGCAGTCCATACCACCAAACCGGCAGATGCAGACCAGCTGGTGTCTATACTTCTGCAGCAACTGCAAACCACTGGCAGGCAGAAATATATCGGGATAGCCGAGACAGCACCCGTAAGGCCTCCAGTGGCGGGTGACGGAACCCGATACGACTCACTACCTGGCATCGACATAGACGGCGCCCTGAAGAGCCTGGTATGCGACTTACCAACCTTCAAGGAAATACTTTTGACTTTTTACCGGCAGCGCAGAAACGACTACGGCGAGATCGCCGCATCACTGACACAGGGTGATATCGAGCAAGCCAGTGATCTTGTACATGCTATCAAGGGAACCAGCGGTTATCTGGGAGCGTGGAAGCTCCACCATGATGCAGTGAACATGGAAAAGGCGTGCAAGGCTGGTGATTTAGATAATGCGCTGGAACAAATGCCACGGTTCCGCCTGAGTTTCGAGGAGGTAATGGATGGACTGGAAATGCTGGAGAGTCGCGGAACAGGCAATCAGTCAGAAGCACCATAACACTCCATGGCTTGATAACATGCAGTAGTTCAGAGTTGTGAGCGATCTTTCAATTTCGTCAAGGTATTTATCTGAATCGTCCTTTGCAAAAACCTGGACCCTGGTATTGCTTTTAGTGCGAGTGCCAAGCATCGATCGAAAAATATATCCCCGAGAATGAAAAA
>Ga0055479_10000020_pt1 | contig 18640 bp, 12 predicted proteins | sample Muzzi_PWC_D1_FD_57941 | JGI IMG/M metagenome (GOLD analysis project Ga0055479, IMG submission 57941) | Wetland microbial communities from San Francisco Bay, California, USA, that impact long-term carbon sequestration - Muzzi_PWC_D1 | ecosystem: Environmental > Aquatic > Marine > Wetlands ...
CCCCCCCCTAAAAAAATCCGCCGGGCCCCTTCGGGTTCACAAGAAATGCAAAACATCCGGCGGCAAGTGGCGACAAGCTGTGTCCCGATTCGGGAGCTCGTAATAAATACGCATCAACAATGATCGATATCCTTAAAAATGCTCTTTCGCAGAAGCGGAAAAATTTCCGGAAGATCGTCTCGGGGCGCCCTGAAGCGATGGAAAATTTATTCGATCGAGGCTTGATTTTTCCGCCGGAGTTGGTTATCTTGCGGGCCATGGTCAGATTGGCGGTCGTCTTAATCGGAATAATTTGGGCATCCCTGCTACTCTTTTCCTGGAGCGGGCCGGCGGATGGTCAACACCTCTCTCCCAGGTCGGAAAAGTTCCTCCAGAATCGGCATTGATAGTTCTCTTCCGCCGATGGCCAGTTCCCTTCCCCGACAGTTTCAGTTTTATTTCCCTCGAAAGTTTTCGTTCGGATTTTTTCTGAAAGTCCCCGGCTGAGGCCGAGTTGACGTTTGGCTGACCGGCCGGGTCGGAAAAAGCCTGCAGACCACATCTGTTCCCACCCCCGCCATTGCCCGACCTGAAATCGGTTATACGGGATGTCCCCCCATGCTCTCGGGGCAACGGTCTCCCTGGCGGGCCGACCGCCGCTCCAGTTCCGCGTCGATGGCGTTCAGAACCTCCCACTTGTTCAGCGACCAGAGCGGGGCAACCAGCCGATCACGGGGACCGTCTCCGGTCAGCCGATGAATCAGGGTGGACGCGGGAAGCAGCTCCAGAAGATCAACAGTCAGGGTCACGTATTCGTCCCGGGTCAGGACCGGGAAGGGACTTTGCCGATAAAGTCGGGCCAGGGGGGTTCCTTCCAGAATGTGCAGCAGATGAATTTTGATGCCGTCGACCCCAAGCCGGGCGAGTTCGGCGGCTGTAGCCGTCATGTCGGCCGGGGTCTCGCCCGGCAGACCGAGGATGATGTGGGCGCAGACGCGCAATCCGCGGGACTTGGCCCCCTGGAATGCCTGCAAAAAGGTTGCGAAGTCATGCCCCCGGTTGAGTCTGGCCAGGGTGGCGTCGTGGATGCTCTGCAGCCCGAGTTCCAGCCAGAAATAGGTGCGCCGATGATATTCAGCCAACAGGTCGAGGACGGCGGCCGGAAGGCAATCAGGGCGGGTGCCGACGGCCATGCCGACGACACCCGGAACCGCGAGCGCCTGATCATAAAGATCCCGGAGGAGGGCCGGATCCCCCCAGGTGTTGGAGAACGGCTGAAAATAAGCCAGGAATCGGTCGGCCTTATATTTTCGGAGCATGATCTCTCGGGCCTGTTCAATCTGTGCGCCGATATCCAGGCGGCGGTCGATCCCAACCGCCCCGGAGCCGGAAGCGTCGCAGAACAGGCATCCCGGGCGGTCACGGGTACCATCCCGGTTGGGGCAGGAAAAACCTGCGTCCACGGAAATTTTATGCACCCGGCCGCCGAATCTTTTTTTCAGGTGGGCCGAAAATGAATTGTAGCGCTTATCATTCATAGTTCGACCAGTGTGCCATCGAAGAAAATCGAAGACAAGGGGGTGGCCGTGGGCAGGAAGAATGCCGGGATCTACCGATTTGCATTGATAGTCCCCGTTGATATAATTAGCAGGCCTTTTCTCCTGTTTCTGCGGCTGATGTTTTTGCCGCCCGCGAGCCGGATATATCCTTGAGTTTTCCCTGCTGCTGGCAGAAAGAGCGGATCGAACCGGGCGAGTGCCCGTTTTTGCGTCCCGGCGATCAGGAACTGCTGTACAATCGGCAGCAGAGGTTTCTTACCCGCTGCCTGGAATGCTCCCGGTTTTGGGAAGAGCTGCCGAACCCGGACGCCGATCTTCGACTGTTAGCCGAACTTTTCCCCTGTGTGGTCGAAGCCCTGCTCGGGCTGCGGTCGCAGAATCAATCGCTTTCCCATCAACTCGAGACCCGAACCAGGGAAGCCAAATTTCTCCATGAGGTCAGCCTGGTTCTGCAGACCTCGACCAATATCGATGAAGTCATCGCCATGGCGTTGACGGCGGTGACGGCCGGGCAGGGATTCGGATTCAACAGGGCGATTCTCCTTCTGGTGGACCGGAGCGGCGACTTTCTTTGCGGTCATTTCGCCATCGGCCCCCGGGATCAATATGAAGCCGGGCGGATATGGCAGGAAATTGCCGCCTCCGAATTATCGTTGCGAGAGCTGGCTCGGGCCTTTTTCGAGAAGAAGATGGACCAGGAGCGGGAAAAATTCCGTGACCTGCTCGATACGTTGACGGTTCCGATGGATCGCCCGGACCATCTTTTCATCCGGACCTTGAAGGCTCAGGCCTCCTGTCACATGACCGACGTCCGGCAGGAACCGACGCTTGAACCCAGACAGGCCGAGGCCCTTGGCGTGCGGGAGATGGTCCTGGTTCCGCTGATCAGCAAAAGCCGACCCATCGGTCTGTTGCTTGCCGACAATAACGTCAATGGCCGTCCAATTGAAACAGACGACGTCCACTTGCTCGAAACGTTTGCCCTGCCGGTATCCTTCGCCATCGATCGGGCGGCGCTTTACGAACAACTTCAGTCCGAACTGGACCGCCTGACCGAGGCCCATCGGCGGCTACAGGAACAGCAGGAAACGATTCTGCGCATGGAAAAGATGGCGGCGGTGGGCAAGGTTTCGGCCGATATCGCCCACTCCGTTCGCAATCCCCTGACCGTGATCGGCGGGTTTGCCAGGAATCTTCTCAGAGGGTCGGTGGCCGAGGCTGTGCAACGACAGTATCTGGAGTCGATCCTCCGCGAAACCAGACGGATGGAAGAGACCCTGAAGGTGGCCATGGCTGTTGCCGAAGAGAAGCATCCCGCCTATGACTGGTGGGATTTAAACCAGCTGGTTTCCAAGGTTTTTACCGGCCTGCAGGAAGATTTCAAGATTGCGAATATCGATTGCCGGCTCGAATTTCATCCACACCTGCCGCTGATGCGGCTCGATTATCCCCAGCTGAGTTTCTGCCTGCGGAGCCTGTTGCGCCATGTCCTGGATGTCATGCCTTCGGGCGGCCGTCTTGAGATAGGCACCCGGGGGGAGGAGGATCGACAACAAATTGCTTTTCGCTGCCTGGGGGCCGGACCTGGGGCGCCGGACCTTGGTTCCATTATCAATCCCCTGATGGGTCAGGGCGGTGATCCCGGCTTGCAGCTCTGCCGGAAAATCCTGGCCGGTCATGGAGCAACTGTGGAACAGGAAGAGGGGCCGGCGGGAATTCGAATCTGGTTGCCGCAGGCCGCGGAAATAAGTCCGGGAAAAGCCTAGCCATTGCCGTTCAGGAGGAAACAACGATGGAGCGATTGCTGATCGTCGACGATGAAAGAGATATCCGCCTGCTTTATGCAGCCGAGCTTGAGGAGGAAGGATATCAGGTCAAAACCGCCGGTTCGGGGGTCGAGGCGGCCGACCTCCTGAAGGAGATGGATTTCGACCTTCTGGTCCTGGATATCCAGATGAAAGGGGAAAGCGGGTTGCAGCTGCTACAGCAAATCGTCAAGGAAAAGGCCGGCCTGCCGGTCATTCTCTGTACCGCCTTTTCCTGCTACAAGGAAGATTTTTCCTCGTGGTTGGCAGACGCTTACATCGTTAAAAGTTCGGATTTGTCCCAACTGAAAAATGAAATCCGGCGGATCCTCGATAAACATGAGAAGTCCTGACTATCGGCTGTTTAACCTTCTTTTCGCGGGGAGAAATAGATGAAAGCCGTCATCATGGCCGGCGGGTTCGGCACCCGTATACAGCCGTTGACCATCAACCTGCCCAAGCCGATGATTCCCCTGGTCAACCGACCCATCATGGGGCATATCATCGATCTTCTGAAAAAGCACGGGATCAACGACCTGGTGCTGCTTCTGTTCCACCAGCCGGAGACCATCAAGAATTTCTTCGGGGACGGCAGTGAGCTGGGGGTGCATATCACCTATGTGACGCCCCTCGAAGATTTCGGGACGGCAGGCGCGGTCAAGGCCGCCGCTAAATACCTGGATGAAACCTTTCTGGTCATCAGCGGCGACCTGCTGACCGATTTCGACCTTTCAGCAGTTATTCGATGTCATCTGGAAAAACAGGCCCGGGCAACCATCACCCTCACCCCGGTCCCCGACCCCCTGCAGTTCGGAGTGGTCATCACCGACAAAGATGGGCGCATTTCCAAATTTCTGGAGAAACCGGGATGGGGAGAAGTTTTTTCCGACACCATCAATACCGGGATATACGTCCTGGAGCCCGACGTCCTGGATCTGATCCCCGAAGGGGAAAACCGGGACTGGTCCAAGGATGTTTTCCCCCTCATGCTGGCTGACGGAGGTCAATTGTTCGGTTGCAAAATGACCGGCTTCTGGGCGGACATCGGGAACACCGATGCCTATCTGGAAGCTTGCCGGCAGATATGCCTCGGCGAAGTGAAGGTGAAGATTCGGGAAGAAAAACAGAATGTCGAAGGGAAGAAGATTTTTTTCGGCGAAGGGACCCATGTCGCCGGGACGAATTTGGCCATGCTGGAGGGGATGGTGGTGCTTGGAGAAAACACCCGCGTCCTCGGCCAGGTCAGGCTGAAAAACTGTTTCGTCGGACGCAACTGCGTCATCGAAGACGGTGTCGAACTTGAAGACGCGGTTCTCTGGGACAATGTCTATCTGCGCCGCAACGGGCGCATCAAGGGAGCGGTCCTCTGCAACAGCACACGGATCGGCCAGGGTGTGGTCATCGAGGAAGGGGCGGTGGTCGGGGATGAAACCACCATTGGTGACGAAGCCTTCGTAAAGCGGGATGTCAAGATATGGCCGCGTAAAGTCATCGAAGGTGGGGCCATCGTCACCACCAATCTCATCTGGGGGGAAAAATGGCGAAAAAGCCTGTTCGAGGGATCACAGGTCCGGGGCCTCACCAATGTTGAGCTGACCCCGGAATTCTGCGCCAAACTGGGCGCCACTTATGCCTCGACAATTGCCAAGGATGCCTATATCCTCGCGGCGCGCGACGCCATTCGCTCTTCGCGCATGCTGAAGCGTTCCTTTGTCGGAGGCATGTTGTCGGCCGGCGTCAATGTCCGGGACGTCAAGATGGTCCCTCTGCCGGTGCTCCGCTACAAATTGAGGACTTTCGGTGAAGCGGGCGGCGTTCATTTCCGGCAGTCTCCGGAAGATCCCGCAGCCACCGAGATCCTTTTTTTCGATGCGGAAGGAAACGAGCTCTCTTCCGGCATGGCCAAAAATATAGAACGGATCTACTTCAAGGAAAATTTCCGCCGGGCCCACTATTCGGAGCCCGGAGGTATATCGGAAGTCCCGAGACTTTATGATTTTTACCGGGAAGGGTTTCTCAGGGCTCTCGATCAGGACGTTCTGCGGGAAGGGGCCCCCAAGGTGGTGGTGGACCTGAACCATTCACCGGCCGGGGAGCTGCTGCCGGGGCTTCTCAACGACCTGGGCTGTGAAGTGATCGAGTTGAATTCCCACCTCTTTGAGAGTCCGACCGGCGCGACGCATGAACAGGTGGAACATGCCATGGACCAGCTGTCGCGGATCGTCGTGACCCTGGAGGCCACCGCCGGTTTCTGGCTGGAACCTTCGGGGGAGCGGGTCCGCCTCGTCGATGACGAAGGGGGCGTCCTATCCGACCTGGAAGCGTTGGTCTGTCTGGCCGAGCTGGTTTGCCGGGCAGAAAAAAGGGGCACGCTGGTCTTGCCGGTTTCAGCGCCTCAGGTTGTGGAGATCATGTCGGGGGAATCCGGCCTGGCGGTTCAGCGGACGAAAGCCGACGGCCGGTCGATCGTCGAGGCGGCCCGGGGCCGACAGGTCCAGTTGGCGGGCTCGATGGACGGCCGGTTCGCCTTCCCGGCCTTTCAACCTCATTTTGACGCTCTTTTCACCGTTGCCAAGACGATCGAACTGCTGGCCCGAACCGGTTCGGCCCTCGGGGAGGTGCGCCGCAAAATCCCCACCCGGGCATATCGGCATACGCAGATTCCCTGTTCCTGGGAATGGAAAGGGGGTATCATGCGCAAGATGAGCGAGGACTCGGTCGATCAGGATGCCTCCTTCATTGATGGCGTCAAAATCACTCTGGACCAGGACTGGGTTCTGGTCCTCCCCGATCAGCACCGTCCGGTGGTGCACGTGTTTGCGGAAGCGGTCTCAGCGGCCAAAGCCGACCAGTTGCTGGAGAGCTATCGACTCAAAGTCGAACAGTGGAAAAAAGAGCTGGTCAAAGGATAAAACCGGGCTGCTGAGTGGTCGGCTTCCAAGTGCCTCCGGACGGCGAGGAAGCCCGCCCGGGGCCTCATCTTCAGGGGCCGGGGCAAGAACAATCCTGCCGCCGGCGTCGGAACGGCAAAGAATAATGTTCGCTCTGATTCACTGGAATACAGCTATCCCCGGAGTGGTCCCGGTGAAAGATGGAGCGTGCATCTTCCACCATCATCCCCGACATCCCCCACTCTCCGGGCTCTTTTCGCGCCCCTGTGATTATTCATGAAACCGGCAGCCAAGATGATGTTTCGTCCCTATTTCCCCCTGGAACTGCAGTTGCGACCTCAAGCCTGGGAGCTTCTGGGCCCGGACCTGATCCGAAATGACGGCGGTCCCCTGTTGTTTCAATTGCGACTGATCGCCCACCGCTGGCGCCAGGTCGAGCCCGATCGGGCCCCGAGTTCCGGCCGGTTTTTCCTGTTCAGTCTGCTCAACCGGATTTTTCGGCATCTCATCGACCGCTATCTGGAAGATCGGCAGACGGCAATCGGCACCGATCATCTCGAATGCTCCGGCAACCGCCTCCTCCTTGCCGACCTGCCGAAACTGCTTGCGGCCATGGTGGAATGTTTTCCATCCTGGGCGATTCGCGAAGGGCAGATCCCACAGGATTTTCTGACCGGGGCCGGCGGAGAAATTGGCCGGCGCCAGACCGTATCCGAACTCTTTCTTTTGGCCACGCAAACGACCAATCCGGCCGTCGCCGAATTCGGCACGCTGTTCGATGACGCGATGCTGTGCCGGAAACTCCCTTATCGGTCGATCCTGACTTCCATCGACAGCCACCTGCATGATCAGCCGGGGACCGGGCTTTTCCGGCGGTCGTTGATGGATGTCCTGCAAGACCCGGTTCGGGCGCATCCCGATTCCCTGGCGGACCAACTGCGGTTTGTCAGGGATCATTGGCGGGCCTTTCTCCCGGCCGAGGTCCTGGAAGAGATTCAACTTGGTATCGACGTGCTGGCCGAAGAGTCCGTCTGGCGGGGTTTCGGCCCCGGGCCCCTGGTTGCGCCCGGATTGCGCAAGGGGGAAGGCGAACCGGAGGCCTTTTCGCCCGATGTCGATTGGATGCCTCGGGTGGTGATGATCGCCAAGACCATTTTCGTCTGGCTGGACCAGCTTTCCCGGCGCTACGATCGGCCTATCCACCGGCTGGACCAGATCCCGGACGAGGAACTTGATGCTCTGGCCCGTTACGGATTCACCGCCCTGTGGCTGATCGGCATCTGGGAGCGGTCCCCGGCGTCGGAGAAAATCAAACGCCGCATGGGAAACCCCGAGGCGGTTTCCTCGGCCTATTCCCTCTTTGACTACGTGGTGGCGGCCGAACTGGGGGGCTCCGAAGCTCTCGACCATCTTCACGGCCGCTGCCTCCAGCGCGGCATCCGCCTGGCCTGCGATGTCGTTCCCAACCATACCGGGCTTGATTCGCGCTGGGTGCGGGAATACCCCGACTGGTACATCCAGGCCGGGCAGCCGCCCTTTCCGGGTTATCGATTCACCGGGTCCGACCTGTCCTCCAGTGCGGATTTCGGCCTGTATATCGAGGACGGCTATTGGGACCACAGCGATGCGGCGGTGGTTTTTAAACATGAGGATCGCCGCTCAGGCCGGGTCCGCTACATTTATCACGGCAACGACGGCACCCATATGCCGTGGAACGATACCGCCCAGCTCAATTATCTTCTTCCGGAAGTTCGGGAGACGATGATCCGGACGGTCATCGGAGTTGCCCGGCGGTTCCCGGTCATCCGCTTCGACGCGGCCATGACCCTGGCCAAAAAACATTTCCAGCGGCTCTGGTTTCCCCTTCCCGGGGGAGGGGCTGGGGTCCCGTCCAGGGCGGAACACCAGCTGGCCCGCGAGGAATTCGAGCGGGTTTTCCCCAAGGAATTCTGGCGGGAGCTGGTTGACCGGGTGGCTGTTGAAGCTCCCAATACCCTCCTTTTGGCCGAGGCCTTTTGGCTGATGGAAGGGTATTTCGTCCGCACCCTGGGTATGCACCGGGTCTACAACAGCGCCTTCATGAATATGCTGAAGCAGGAGGAAAACGGCAAATACCGCCGGGTCATCAAAGAGACGCTGGAGTTCAACCCGGAAATTCTCAAACGGTTCGTCAACTTCATGAACAACCCTGACGAAGCGACGGCGGTGGAACAGTTCGGAAGAGGAGACAAGTATTTCGGTACCGCCGTCCTGCTGGCGACCATGCCGGGATTGCCGATGTTCGGTCACGGGCAAATTGAAGGGCTGCAGGAGAAGTACGGCATGGAATACCGCCGGGCCTACTGGGACGAGTCGCTGGACGAAGGATTCCTTCATCATCACGAGGCCCAGATTTTCCCGTTGTTGCGGCGGCGATACCTCTTCAGCGAGGCGACGCATTTTCAACTGTTCGACTTTTTCGCGGGCAACGAAGTCAACGAGGACGTCTTTGTCCTGACCAACCGGAGCGGCGGTGACCGGGCTCTGGTGGTCTACCACAACCGGGCCTCGGAAACAGAGGGACAGATCGTTCGAGCCGCCGCCAAACTGCCGGCCGGAGCCGTCGAAGGCTCGCCACCGGGGCAGGTCGGGCTGGGCGAAGCGCTTACTTTGCCCGACGATCCGGACATTTTCTGTCGTTTTCGGGAGCACCGTACCGGCCTCGAATATCTGCGCACCGGACGGGAGTTTTTCCAGGACGGACTCACGCTCCGGCTCGGCCCTTATGATTACCGGGTTTTTCTCGATTTCCGAGAGTTTCGTGACGAAGACGGCAGCTGGACCCGCCTGTATCGGCAGCTACAGGGAAAACCGGTACCGGATCTCAATCGGGCCCTGGCGCGAATCCGCTTCGCCTGGCTGGGGGAGGCCTGCCGGGACCTGGTCGGTCAGGAACGGCTGAAGACGGTGGCCGACCAGTTGCAAAAGAAAAGATCGTCACCCGCCGCAAAGCGGTCCGCCATTAAATTACTGGTCGAGCCCCTGGAGAAATTCCTCGTCCAGCTCGGTGTTGCCGTCGGGGTCGACGAATCGGTCAAGCCCCTCCATGAAAGGATTCTGAAGGACCTGGAAGCCTTCGCCGGACTGCTGCCGGGTTCTGTTGAAAAGAGCCTGTGCCTTGAGGACGTGCCGACCGTTGAGGCCGGCCGGGAGGAGGGGGTACCGTTCCTGCTCCTGGTCCTGCTGCTGCGGCGCCTTGGGGAACTGGATCCGGGTTTCGGTCCGGAAGGGAGAACGGCCGACTGGCTGGAAGATCTGGTTCTGGCCGACGTCCTCCGGGAAACCTTTTCGCCGGAAGCGGTGGAATTGTTGGCGGTTCTGATTCGGTGGCAGAGATTCTGGGGTGTCGGTCCGGACCGCGGGTCCTGGAGGGATCTGTTGAACGCGTCCGACGGTAGCTGCTGGCTCAGGGTGCATACGGCTCAAGATTGCCGATGGATGAATCGGGAGCGGCTGTTCGGCCTGACCTCGGGCCTGGTCTGGATCGCCGCGGTGGACGGTCGAATGGTTCGGCCTGAGGCAGCGCGGGGCCGGGAACTACCGGATGGATCGGCCGGGAGCCAAAGACGGCAGGTTCTGGCTCTGGCCGAAGCGGTTGAATATCGGGCCGATGATTTTCTCGCAGCCCTTCTGGCCGATCGGGAAAACCGGCGAAAGGGATTCCTGCAGGAACGGCTGGCCGCGCCGGGTAGGAAAATACTCTTCGTGACATCGGAAGCCGCGCCCTACGCAAAAACCGGGGGAATGGCCGATGTTGCCGGAGCTCTGCCCAGGACGCTGCGTCGGATGGGCCACGATGTCCGGCTGGTTCTTCCCTATTACCGGCAACTGGTCGGCCGGGAGCTGGAACTGACGACCGGCCCGGAACAGGAGGTCTGGGCGGGCGGGAGATACCATCGGTACCGGCTTCTTCAGGGAACTTTCCAGGAATTGCCGGTTCTGTTCGTGGATGCGCCCGGCTGGTTCGATCGGCCGGGATTGTACGGAGATGATGAGGGGGACTATCCCGACAACGGGGAACGGTTCGGCCTTTTCTGCCGAGCTGTCCTGGAGGGGACGCGGGCGTTGGGTTTCCGGCCCGACGTGATTCATTGTCACGATTGGCAAACCGCCCTGATTCCGCTGTTGCTGCGGACCGGTTATCGCAATGATCCCTGGTTTGCCGACGCCGCGTCCCTGCTGACCATTCACAATCTGGGATATCAGGGAGTCTTCGCCCCCGACATTCTGCACCGGCTGAATCTTTCCCCGGGGCTTTTCAGCATCGACCAGCTCGAGTATTTCGGTGAAGTTTCCCTGCTCAAGGGCGGTGTTCTTCATGCCGACCTGCTGAATACCGTTTCTCCGACCTACTGTCGGGAAATTCAGACTACGGACATGGGTTACGGCTTCGACGGCATCCTGCGGGATCGACAGGGGGATTTATCCGGAGTACTCAACGGCATCGACATGCAGCAATGGGACCCTGCGGATGACGGGGCTCTGGTCAAGCAGTTCACGGTCGGAGAGACGGAAAAGAAAGGTTTCAACAAAAGAGCCTTGCAGGATCAGCTCGGGCTTGACCCCGACGACACCGCTCCCCTGGTAGCCATGGTCACCCGGATCGATCGGCAGAAAGGCCTCGACCTGGTTGCGGAAGCCTGGCAATCCCTCCTTGATCGGGGGGTTCAGATCGTCCTCCTCGGAACCGGTGACCGTGAGCCGATGGAGCGGTTTGCCTCTCTGGCCCGCAAGACGCCCGGACGCGCTTCGGTCAATCTGCTCTTCGACGATCGGCTGTCACGGCGGATTTACGCCGCCGCCGACATGTTTCTGATGCCCAGCCGCTACGAGCCCTGCGGGCTGGGGCAACTGATTGCCCTGCGATACGGTGCGGTGCCGATCGTTCGACGCACCGGCGGTCTTGCCGACACCGTGGTGGACCCGCGGCAGGACGACAGCTCATCGAACGGGTTCTGGTTCGTCGAGGCCGAGGTGCCGGCGCTTTTGGAGGCGGTAGACCGGGCGTTGGCCAGATATCGGGACCGAGCCGCCTGGAAGGCAATGGTCCGCCGGGGGATGAAACAGAATCTTTCCTGGGAAGAGTCGGCCGGCCGTTATCTGGAACTCTATCAGCGGGCCATGGAGAAGCGACATGCGGAATATTGAACACGACGGGGAGGAACTGAACGGGGCCGGGGGGCCCGAAACGAATTCAGACCCCGCCGGGGAGGAATCGTCTCCGAAAGCCGAAGGCAAATATCCGGAATGGGATCGTTTGCAGGAGGAAGTTGTCCGGCAGCTTCGCGCCAACCGGCGCTTTCTGGAGCGTTGCCTTGATGAGGAATTCATGGAAGAGGATGAACCGGAGGAGGATGAGGCTGAGCCGGAGGACGAGGCGCCGGTCGGCTAGCGGGCCGATGAGAAACGCCCCTGTGCAAAGGAGCCTGTCGAACCTGGAGAAGAATCTATTGCGAAAATGGTTTGTCTGAGAGCAGCTTTCCCGTTTTCTCATGACGAATCCCCAAATTCGAAAGGATCCTTGTTGCCCTCCCTCGCCTCGTTGCAGCGTACCGCGCCACGACGCTTCACTCCTCGGATTTCGGGAGCCTTGCATCCTGACATTTTTGATCAGCCCGGAAGCAGAAGAGTTCCAATCAGCTTCCAGCCGATCAGCCCCCGTCCGGTGATTCGGAGCCAAGTCTTTCCAGATATTGCTCCCATTCCATCGGCAGCAGGTCCTGTTTGCGGGAGTTGCATTCCTTGCAGGCCGGAACGCAGTTGCCGCGGGTTGAGCGGCCTCCCCGGATCAGCGGAACCAGGTGATCCATGGTCAACTCGCGGGGAGAAAAGGGCCGGCCGCAGTAATGGCAGCGCCCTTCGGCCAGCCGGTTCTGCCACCAGCGGGACTGGCGAAGTTCGCGAGCCTTGGCGCGCTCATGGCGAAGGTGCTTTTCGGAATTTTCTGAAAAAGGCATATCGGCTCCGGCCTCTCCGGCGAGACATTTTAGGCCAGATTGTTTCCGCTGGCAACCGTTCTTCGACCCGGCGGAGGCTTGAACATTATCCCGATCTGTGCCATTTTCCCCCTCACCCTTGGCCGCCGCCGGTGCGGCTGGAAATTGTCGATAGGAAATTATGCGCATTCTGATCGTCGGAGCCGGCCAGGTCGGCTATTTTCTCTGTGAACGGCTTTCCCTGGAGGGGCATGAAGTCACCCTTGTCGACCGGGACCAGGACCATCTGAAGAAAGCCCAGGACCGCCTCAACGTGCTGGGGATCCACGGCAACGGGGCCAGTGCCGAGACCCTCGAGAAAGCCGCTATCAAGGAAATTGAGATTTTCATTGCCGTCACGGACCTTGATGAGGTGAATATCCTTGCCTGTCTGCTGGCCCGTGAATACGGCGTGCCGACCCGAATCGCCAGGGTCAAAAGCATTGAGTACACCGGCCAGGGAGCCATGCTTTCCAAAGAAAAGCTTGGCATCGACCTGCTGATCAATCCGAATGAAGCGGTCGCCGACGAGATCGTCAAGATCGCCGGCAAGGCGGGCGCCTTTGATGTCGCCGAATTCGTGGAAGGGCAAGTCCACTTCCTGGGCTACCGGATCGGGCCGGCAAGCCCCTTGTGCAACCTAACCCTTCAGGAACTGGGGGAACTTCGTGGGATGTACCGGTTCCTGGTCACCGCCATCACCCGCCAGGGAAAGACGCTGATTCCCCGGGGGGACGACATCATCCAGGCGGGGGACAGTATATTCATATTCGCCCACCAGAAAGACCTTCCCGCCATCCAGTACATGCTGAAACTGGAGGAGGAGAAAAAACGGCCACGCACGCCGCGGATATTCATTCTCGGCGGCGGACATATCGGTCGGCGCATCGCTTCAGCCCTGGAAAACAGGCGTTTCGACGTCCGCCTGGTCGATCACGATGAATCCCGCTGCGAAAAGTTGTCGGCCCAGCTCAAACGGTCCATGGTCATCCATGCCGAAGGGACCGACGTCGGGACCCTGGTGGAGGAAGGGGTCGATAATGCTGATGTCTTTATCGCGGTGACCGACAACGACGAAACCAATATCCTCTGCTCCCTCCTCGGCCGACAGCACGGCGTTCGCCGCACCCTGACCCTGGTCAACAAACCGGAACTTCTCCGCCTTGCCCCGACCCTGGGAATCGACGCCTGCGTTTCCCCGCGCCAGGCGGCGGCCAGCGCCATCCTCAAGTATGTCCGGCGGGGAAACATTATTTCCGTGACCGCCATCGAGGAGAGCAACGCCGAGGTGCTGGAACTGCTGGTACGGAAGGACAGCAGTATTCTCGGCAAGCATCTCAAGGAATTGCTGTTTCCCAACGGAGCTATCATCGGCGCAATCGTCCATGCTCAGGGGTATGAAATCCCCAACGGCGAGAGCGTCCTGCAAGCCGGGGACCGGGTGGTGATCTTTGCCCTGCCCGGCGCCCTGGCCCAGGTCGAGCGGTTTTTCGAATAGATGAATATTCACCTGACCCTGCGCATACTTGGGGCTCTGCTGATCTGCCTCGGTTTCACACTCTTCATCCCCATTTTGGTCGCCCTGGCCTACCAGGACGGCACCGTCGTCGCTTTCCTGGTCTCCGCTTCCATCTCCCTGGCTGTCGGTTTAGGCCTTTTCAAGTTCTGCCGGAGTGAAAAGGAACTCTCGGTCCGGGACGGCTTTGCCGTGGTTACGTTCGGTTGGATCTTTTTCGCCCTCTTCGGCGCCCTGCCTTTTCTCCTGTCCGGTGCGATACCTTCGGTGGTCGACGCGGTCTTCGAGACCATGAGCGGATTCACCACCACCGGAGCTACTATCCTCACCGATATCGAAGGGCAGGCGGAGAGCATTCTCTTCTGGCGGGCGTTGACCCACTGGCTGGGGGGCATGGGGATCATCGTCCTCTCCCTCGCTATCCTGCCGATGCTCGGGGTCGGCGGCATGCAGCTGTTCAAGGCCGAAGTTCCGGGACCGACGGCGGACCGTCTGAAGCCCAGAATTCAGGATACCGCCAAGCTTCTCTGGGGTGTCTATGTGCTGTTGACCGCAGTGGAGACGGTTCTGCTTATGCTGGGGGGGATGACCTTTCTCGACGCCATTTGCCACGCTTTCGCCACCATGGCCACCGGCGGGTTCTCCACCCGTAATGCCTCCGTCGGCGCCTATGACAGCGCCTTTATCGACTGGGTGATCACTCTCTTCATGTTTCTCGCCGGCGCCAATTTCTTCCTGCACTTCCAGGCCCTGCGCGGCCGGTTGCGGGAATACTTCCGCAGCGAGGAATTCCTGGCTTACACCTTTCTGACCCTGGGAAGTGTCGCCCTGCTGGTCTGTTTCAACTTCAGCGGCGTTTACGAATCGCTGCTGGACAACCTGCGCTACAGCGCCTTTCAGGCCGCCTCGATTCTGACGACCACCGGCTTCGGCACCGCCGACTACGAACTCTGGCCCGTCTTCTGCCAGTATTTGCTAGTCTTCCTGATGTTTATCGGCGGCTGCGCCGGCTCCACCGGCGGCGGGATGAAAGTGGCCCGCGTCCTGCTGCTGATCAAGCATGCCCAGGTCGCAATTTTTCGACTCATCCACCCCCGGGCGGTACGTCTTGTGAAACTCGGCGCCCTGCCGGTGGATAAGGAGGTCATGCAGGCGATCCTCGGCTTCTTCGCTCTGTACATGGGGATTTTCGTCATCGCCTCCTTCCTTCTCGCCGCAACCGGCCTCGATCTGGTCTCGGCCGGGGCCTCTGTCGTCGCCACCCTCGGCAACGTCGGGCCGGGGATCGGCTCCGTCGGGCCGATCGACAACTACAGTCATATCGCCCCCTTCGGAAAGACCATCCTGGTCGCCTGCATGCTCCTCGGCCGGCTGGAACTCTTCACCGTCCTGGTCCTTTTCTTCCCCTCTTTCTGGCGGAAATAATTTCCCGCGGAGAAGATTCGATTCAAGGTCATGCATTAAACGGTGACTTTGTTTATTCAATCCCTGGAAGTCCCGTCCCGTCCGCTATAATGGAACCATGTCCGGGTTCCGACCCTTCAAGGCTGGATCCATTTGCCTGCTGCTCCTCTGCACGGCTTTTTCTTCTTCGGCCATGGCGATGCTCGAACACCATTTTCTCTTCTTTCCCGACCCCCTCCTCATCGGCAAACCGGCCGACCTGGGGCTGGCCTACGAGGAAGTCGGCTTCAGCACGTCGGATAACCTCACCCTGCACGGTTGGTATCTTCCCGGCGAAGCCGATGCTCCCCTGATCCTGTTCTTTCACGGCAACGCCGGTAACATTTCTCACCGCCTCGACAATCTTCGCCTGTTCCGGCAGCTGGGGGTCGCGGTCTTTATTTTTGACTACCGGGGGTACGGGCGAAGCCAGGGAAAGGCCGACGAAGAGGGGATCTGCCGGGACGGCCGAGCGGCCTTGGCCTGGCTGAAAAAACGGGGGTGGCAGGTGAACCGGATGGTCTATTTCGGCCGTTCACTGGGGGCCGGCCCGGCGGTTCAGCTGGCGCTGGAAGAACCACCCGCCGGACTGGTTCTCGAATCGCCGATTCCTTCCGTGCAGGTCATGGGGCGGCACCATTATCCGGGGCTCTACCAGCTGATCGGCTGGCTGGTCAAGGCCCGCTTCGATATTCTGGGGAAGATTGGTGGTGTTCATGTCCCTCTGTTGATGTTTCAGGGGGAACACGACTTCATCGTGACGCCGCGGATGGCCCGGCGGGTTTTCGAGCGGGCCAGCGAGCCGAAAGCGTTCTATCTGATTCCCGGTGCGGGGCACAACGATACCTACGATGCGGGAGGAGAGGGCTACTGGAACATCTGGAGGACTTTTCTGGAGAAGCTTTTCAGCCGGGAAGGAGGGGGCTGAGAACCCTGGTATCCTATTGCGCTGCCAGGATGGGTTAAGAAGGGAGTCGGCCAGCCAAGTCGGGGGGAGGAAACGGTCGATGACCGGGAAAAGGGTTTCCGGAGTCAGGGGTTTCGTCAAGTAGCCGTCCGCCCCGGATTCACGCGTCAGACGGTACAGTTCTCCGGCCGGCTTGGAGGACATGAGAACCACCGGGATATGACTGCTGGCCGGACGCTTTATCGTCCTCCGGTGCGATGGAAAATCCGGGCGGGCGAAAAAAGACCAGGGCGGACCGGGAAAAAGACCGGCGGATTTTTGGTCTCAGCAGTATCTTTCCGGATCGAGGTTAAACGGAACGGGCGGAAATGACCTCTTCGATCCATTCCAGGGCCGCTATCATCCCCGGGAATCCCGTTGTGGTCAATGCCAGCAGCACCGCATGCCGGATTTCTTCCGGGGTCGCGCCGGCTTCCAGGGCACGGCGGGCGTGGGATTTGACCGCACCTTCCGACTGGAGGCCCACGGCAATGCCCAGTTTGATCAACCGGCGGACCGGTTCGATCAGGGGCCCTGCTTCATGACAGGCGTTGGCCAGTTGCTCGTAAGATTCGGCAAGCTGGGGATAATTTTCCACAAACCGGCGGTATGGGGCGGGAAGGTAGGGCATGTTTGGTCTCCTCGGCTGTTTTTCTTTGGGGGGACAGGTCCGTTACCAGCCTGATTTTTCAGGCCGGAGGGTCATTTTTTGGTTGTTTCCGGGAGGAGAATAAAGCCGATCTGCCGGCCGGTATTCCCCTGGTCGCGGCGATAGGAAAAGAACATCTCCCGGTGACAGCAGGTGCACTGATCGACCTCCTCGATCCGCTTCGATGGAACGCCGGCAGTCTCCAGCTGCAGTCGGCAACTGCGGCGCAGGTCGAGCCGCCATTTGCCCAGGCCGATCTCTTCGGCGACTTTATCCCAGTCTCCGACCCCCTGGCGAAAGGCATCGCGGACCGGACGGTCGACTTCGTAATTGTGGGCGCCGATACCCGGTCCAATGCCGGCGAACAGCGACCCAGGGTTCGCCCCGAACTCGTCGGCCAGAGCCTGCACCGTCTGTCCGAGAAGCCCGGTCGCCGCGCCGCGCCACCCGATATGGACCGCCCCCGCGACCCGCCGTTCCGGATCAAAGAGCAGGACCGGAAAACAGTCGGCAACCAGAACGCCGATCATGACCCCCGGCTGATCGGTCAGGATGGCGTCGCAGGTTAGCCGTTGAAAATGAGAAACGTCTGGATTCGGTTCGTTGATAACCAGAATATTCGTGCCGTGTTCCTGCTGCACGGTCAGCAGGCGATGGGGAGGCAGGTCGAAGGAACGGGTCAGGGTGGTGCGGTTGGCCTCCACATGGGGATGCGGATCATGAGTGTTGAAGCCGAGGTTCAGGGAGTTAAAGGGAGGGCGGCTGACCCCGCCGTTGCGGCAGGAAAAACCGCCGATCAGGCCGTATTCCCGGGTCCAGTCCGGCTCGAGATAGCTAATTTTCCCCTGGCGAGTCAGTTTCATGTGCATCTCCGGAAGTGTCAGCGGGGTCGGGAAAATCAGTTGAGGTCGACCCGTATTTCTGGTCCAGATAACGAAGAATACAAGCCATATCCTCCGGTATGGGACTGGTGAATTCCATTGCCGCACCGGTTTCCGGGTGAATGAATCCCAGGGTCCTGGCGTGGAGCGCTTGTCGGTCCAGTTTCTTGACCAGCTGCCGCAGGGTCAGGTCGACCAGGGCATTGCTCCGGCCTCGACTGCCATATACCGGGTCTCCCACCAGAGGGAGATGCATTTCCGAAAAATGCACCCTTATCTGATGGGTCCGGCCGGTCTGAAGCCTGAGTTCCAGCAGCGACAGCCGGTCCCTGTCGAAGCGGCGCAAAACTTTCCAGCGGGTCACGGCCGAGCGTCCCGAACGGCTGTGGCTGCTCATCTTCTTGCGATGGACCGGATGACGGCCGATGGGGCGATCGACAACCCCCTCGTTGTTCTGCACCAGACCATGGACCAGCGCAAGATAGGTGCGGTGGATGGAATGGTCCTTGAATTGCTTCGCCAGGTGCTGATGGGCCTGATCGCTTTTGGTCGCCAGCAGGACCCCGGAGGTATCCTTGTCCAGGCGGTGAACGATTCCCGGCCGCAATTCTCCCCCGATTCCCGAAAGATCCCGACAATGGAAAAGGAGGGCATTCACCAGAGTGTCATCGCGATGCCCGGGGGCGGGATGCACCACCAGCCCGGCCGGTTTGTCGATGACCATCAGATGTCGATCCTGGAAAAGAATGTTCAGCGGAATCGGTTGGGCCTGGATCTCGGTGACGACCGGCGGCGGAACGGTCAGGGTCAAGGTCTCTCCCCCCTTGAGACGATTGCCGGCCTTGGCCGGCCGGTCCTCCACACATACTTGTCCGTCTGCGATGAGTTTTTGGATCTGTGAACGGGTCAGGTCGGGACAGCTGGCGGCCAGGAAACGGTCGAGCCGCTCTGAAGGAA
>Ga0055479_10000022_pt1 | contig 18449 bp, 18 predicted proteins | sample Muzzi_PWC_D1_FD_57941 | JGI IMG/M metagenome (GOLD analysis project Ga0055479, IMG submission 57941) | Wetland microbial communities from San Francisco Bay, California, USA, that impact long-term carbon sequestration - Muzzi_PWC_D1 | ecosystem: Environmental > Aquatic > Marine > Wetlands ...
GAAATTTCGAAACAGGAACCGCCATAGCCTTGCCGATTATTCAGGGAGTTCTATTCAGTCTATCATTTTAATATGAATACGGTCTTCCCCCTCTACCTTCCGGATAAGTTCCGGGCCGGCCGTTTTTCGATCCAAAAATCAACCAGACAGGAGAACACCTCATGAACAAAACCGTCGATGTCCAGGATGCGATCCGCCGGTCCATTCAGACCGAAAAAAACGCCATGGAATTCTACCAGCGGGGCGCCGCCGAGATGAAGGACGCGGACGCGCGCAAGACCTTCGAACTGCTCGCCCGGGAGGAGCGGGAGCATGCCGAGGAGTTCTGGAGCATTTATCCCGGCAGCGATATTCCCGACTTTGCGGCCTTCATGACTGCAACCGCCGGCGCCTCCTCGGACTGGATGACCGATCTGGAAAAGGTCCTGATGTCCGATTTCAACGAGCGCAAGGCTATGGAACTGGCCATGGAGAAGGAACAGAATCTGGAAAAAAGCCTGCGGGAGATGGCTGCAAAAATGACCGATCCGGAAGTGCGCAAAGTGTTCGAAGCCAATGCCAAATCGACCCATAACCATTACGTGCTGATCGAATCCGAATATGCCCGCATGATGGGGATGGTTCATGAAACCGATATGGACACTTTCGTCCGGGAATAAAAATTCCGGGGCCCTGACCGGTTGTAGCTTCGTAACACGCTGCAGCGACGAGCACAAGAACAACGCCGCAGACGGGCGTTTTTCATCAGCCGACCAGGAGTAAACCATCGGAACATTTGATTTTAAGGTATTCTCTGATCAGATAGCCACCGCCGCCGAGCGGATTCTCGCCTCCGGGGACGATTCGGCGACACTGGCCGGCGCGGCCCGGGATGCTCAACGCCGGGCCGAGTCATCCTTGCGCAGCCACGCAATAGCCAGCGAGCACATCGCCTGCGGGCCGGGATGCGGCCAGTGCTGCATGGTCAACGTCTCGGTGCTGCTGCCGGAAGCGGCGGCGGCGACCGAATATCTCCTGAACCATTTCAGCCGGGACCGATTGACACTCCTGCGCGCCCGCCTGGAGGATCTGTATCGATCGATCCGTTGGCTGGAAGACGCGGACCGACCCTTCGTCCGCGCGTCCTGCGCCTTCCTGGACGACAACGAATCCTGCATGATCCATCCGATCCGTCCCCTCCTCTGCCGCAGCGTCACCTCCACCGATCCGGCCCGCTGCCGGGATGCCCTGGTGGCCCAGGTCTTCGGCGAGCCGCCGGTCATCCTCAGCAATCTGTTTCAAAGCCGGCTTTTCGAGGAAGCTTTCATCGCCCTGGGCCAGGCGTTGGAAAGAACCGGCTACGATCACCGGAGCCGGACGCTGACCGAATCGGTCCTGGAATTCCTGCAGACATCGCTGAAACATCATTAATTCCCTCCAAACCAATCCTTCACCCGTAGCCGTTCCACGCCTCCCCGCCGCATCCGTTTTCCTCCCCGTGTTTCCACCCTTTCCGCAGAAACCGACAGTTATCCTCTTTCAAGCAAGCGCCTAAAAAACTCTCTCAGACCGATCAAAAATGTCCAGATGCAAGCCCGTCAAAATCCTGAGGAGAAAGGCGTAATCGATCCGTACGTCGTTGACGAAGGATGAATACAGCGCGGCAAATGGGCATTTTTTATCAGCCTGCTGGGCCATTTCCACATTTCTTCCCTATTTGCTCCTCATTCAGGCGCTATTTCTATACTCGACAGCAGGGCGGTTCATCCCCCTTCTCAAGGAACCAGGAAACCAGGCCGTGCTGTCAGGAGGTCGTCATGAACAGAACGCCCATCATTCGTCTGGCCCTGGCACTGATCATTCTCCCCTTTGCCGTCGGCTGTCTCGGCGTGCAGGAACCGCAGGCACAGGACTACGGTTACGCGCAACCTTACGAGCAACCGTTTGCTGGATACAGCCGGGAGGAACTCGCCCAGATGCTGGCGCCAATCGCCCTCTACCCCGACCCGCTCCTTTCCCAGATCCTGATGGCCTCGACCTACCCCGTTGAGGTGATGGAGGCCGATCGGTGGCTCCGGGAGAATCCGGGTTTGCAGGGGAACGTTCTCGATGCGGCGCTGCTGGACACCGACTGGGACCCCAGCATCATGGCCCTCTGTCACTTTCCTTTCATCCTGGCCCGGATGAGCGAACGGATCGATGCGACCACCGACCTCGGCAACGCCTTTCTGGTCCAGGAGGCGGAGGTCATGGACATGGTCCAGGAACTGCGAGCCCATGCCTTTGCCCAGGGCAACCTCGCCAGCTCTTCCCAGCAGCAGGTCATCGTCCAGCAGCAGACGATTTTTATCGCACCGGCCGATCCCAGGGTTATTTTCGTGCCGTACTATGATCCCTTCTCCATCTACGGCTCCTGGTGGTATCCCGCCTATCCGCCCCATGCCTGGGCTCCGCCGGGGACCCGCATCGGGTTCGGCATTTCGTACTGGTCCGGGTCGTATTTCGAATTCAGCTTCGGCAGCTGGAGCTTCTTCGACTGGCCCCGCCACTCTATTTTCATCGACGTACACAAGCGACCTCGATACGTCCGGCACGACCGGTGGTTCGACAAACCCGGACGCTGGAATCATTCCCCCCGTCATCGAAAGGGCGTCGCTTACCGGGACCGGGACAACCGCAGAGAAGAAAATTCCCGCCCCCGGCACGACAAGGATTTTCGGCGCGCCGACCGCGACATTCCGAAACGAGTTACTGAACCGAGGAAGATGGTCCTGGATGGGGACCGGCGGGTAGAGATGCCGACCGGGACAGACCGCAGCAACCGCGGAGATGACGGCCCGAGGGTCAATCGCAACCGCGGGGACCGCGATCGGACAGAACGCGACCGTCTCGAACAGGCGAACCTGGAAAGCGAGCGCCAGGAGAGTGAGCGACTGGAGCAGGCGAGGCTGGAAAATGAGAGCCTGAACAGGGAACGCGCCGAGCGTGAACGCCGGGAACAGGTTCGTATCGAGCAGGAACGCCAGAACCGGGAGCAGCAGGAGCGGGCCCGGATCGAACGGGAGCGCCAGGGCCGTGAACGGGCCGAGCGCAACCGTCAGGAACAGGCGAAAATCGTACGCGAACGGCAGGAAAAGGTGCAAGTCGAGCAGAAGCGCCAGGAACAGGTCCGTGCCCAGCGTGAACGGCAGGAGCGCGCCCAGGCAGAACGTGCCCGCCAGGAGCAGGCCAAGGTCGAACGGGAGCGCCGGCAAAGGGCGAAGAAGGTTGAGCAGGACCGACAGGTGGGAGGACGGGCTGAACAGCAGCGCCAGGGGCAAGCCCGGGCCGAACAGGCGCGGCAGAATCAGGTCCGGACCGAGCGTATCCGGAAGGAAACGGTCACGGTGGAACGAGTAAAGACCGGCAACAACAGCCCGCAACGGGTAAAGGTCGAGCGGACGGTTCAGAAACGGGTCCGCGTGGAACGCGCGCCGAAATCGAATGGCGCCGGCAAGGTCATCCGCCAGGCGAAAGAGGAACGGAAAGAAAATCCTTCAGTCCGGCAAAGCCGCACCGGGCAGGAAAACCGGAGCGATGCCTCCCAAGACCGCGGCCGGCCGGAGGATGGCGATAAAGAAAACCGCAATAACAATTGGGGACGCAACAGGCGGTAAGGGACAAGCAAGGGAAAGGGGACATCCATCATTATGCTTCTTCAAATGATGCCTGCCCCCTTCACCTAACCTGGCCTCAACGCTCGCGTTGAGGGGCGCGCCGCCCTCGGACGCTTGGTTTGGTCGACGGCGTGAGATGGTTCTCACCGCGGAACGGCAGAACCCCAGTAGTTGAAGCTTGCCGGGCGCCAGCCCGGTATGTACATGGTGTCCAAGTCCTTTATCCGGAAGCCGCCCGCCTCAATAAGCGCGGGGATCGGACGATTCAAATTACATCCACCGCCGAGCCGCTTCCATATCGGATTAAGACGATCTTGCCAACGGCGGACACTTGCATCTGGCGCTGACCCATGCTCGCAGAAAATCAGTTCGCCGCCTGGCCGGAGGACCCGGCTGATCTGGCGAAGCGCAGGTGTCGTAGCAGCAATAGTGCAGAGTGTGTAGGTCACGACCACGGTGTCGATGGTGTTGTCCTCAAGTGGAATCTCATCGCCCGGCAAGCCGATGAACTCCACCTCGAAAGGGAGAAAGCCGGCAGCCTGTTTAGCCATCCGCGTCATCTCCGGTGCCGGATCGAGGCCCCAGACCTTGCTCACCTTCGCAGCATCATAGTAGGGGAGGTTCAAGCCAGAGCCGATACCAACCTCGAGAATGCGCCCACGGGCGCGCGGCACCACCTTCTCGCGTTGCCGCATGTTCGGCTTCAAGCCACAGGTGAAATGGACAACTTTAGGAAGGATGTACCTGCTATACAGTCCCATCGATTCCTCGTGGCGCTTGCCGCAGGCGTCGGGGGCCCAACGGTGCAAATCACCGGCAGTAAAAAGCAGAACGACGTAGGATTGACGCTTTTTACTGTGCTTGTGCATTTGCCTTGTTAGACATGATTTCTTCGCATAAGGATATAAAATAAAAATCTTCTGAATACCATTCCCTTAATGCCTTAATTCCGCTTTCATCAATCGATTTATTTAAATCTTTTGGGTTTTTATGTGCGACTATACCGTCAGTTGGAAGGGTAATGTTTTGAGGGATTTCCAAGATGCTTTTTAACTTTATAAAATCCGCATCCAAGGACTCCTGAAAACCTATAAAGAGGATGTCCTCAAATCGAGACTTAAAATAATCAATGTCAACATACCATTTACTGTAAGGTTTGAAATGTTGAACGCTCTTGAGGGCCATTATTGCTAATGCATGATCCTCTGCCTGCTTATTTGCCAGGGAAACAGCTATTTCATTGGGTATAGCAAAATGCTCAAAAATTTCTTTCTCTTTAGGACTCCATTCTGAATAATATCGTGGCTGCCCTTTTCTTTGTCGACTATAGAATCCGCTAATAAATCTGGACACTGGATCCCTCAAAAATAAAATCACAGAATCTCCTTTCGGAACGTCTTTAAGTGAGGTTCCGTGACCATGCAGCTTAAGAGAGCACTTAGGCGTTTCCAGGTAATCTTTTAGTACGGACTTAACTGCACTGCCCCCAGTTTTGCCGATATGTAGAAAATGTATTCTTTGTTTTTCGCCTTTCTAGAAAAATCCGAACATATTGCTTTCCTAGTGTTGTCTAACGAGTCTGTAGAAAAACCCTTTTCGCAGGTCCGGTCTGATCCGACCAGGGGGTTTTTCAAGGTCCGGTTTGTTGGTTTGAATCCCCCCCCCCCGATGCAACCTATTCGCTAGACATGCGAACGAAAAACGCCGCCAGCCGGATTCATTCCCAACGCCAGCTCCTGATTTGGCAATCAGGCCCGCTATTTAACGACCAGGTCTCTCCCTCCGGACATGACGAAGCAGGACGGGGCGCCCGAATACGGCAATGATCACCAGAATACCAAGAAAGAAAAGCGCCCAGGGGTCGTTGCGGGCAATCCGGACGATGAGAGCCGCTGAAGCAACCGCGCCGGACAAAGCGCCGAAGCCCGAAACAAGCCTGACGCCGACCCGTTCCCAGAAAGCAAGCGCGCAAACCACGGCAAACGTGAACAGAAATGCCAGGCTGGCGGCTTCCACCAGGGTGGTGAGGGATCCCAGGACTGCAAGGACCGCAGCCAGCGAACCCAGACCGATGACTGCGCGATCCGGCACACCCGCCCCGTTTTCGTGATCCAGGGCGGCGGGCAGTTCCCCGTCCTCGGCAACCTCATAGGCAAGCCGTGCCGTGGCGAAAAGGGTCGAATTGATGGCCGATCCTGTGGAAAACGCGGCCCCGACCGTCACGGCTATGAGGCCGAAAACTCCCGCCGCCTTGCGTCCCGCGATGGCCAGGGCGATCTCCTTGTGCTGGACGATCTGGTCGGCTCCGATCAGCATCGCCGTGCCGATCGCCACCGCGATGTAGACCCCGATGACAACCACGATGGCGGACAGCACCGCGCGGGGCAGTGTCTTCCGGGGATTATCGATGTCCTCGTAATCGTAGGTCAGCAGTTGAAACCCCTCGTAGGCCATGAAAACCGACGCCGCGCCGAACAGGGCGGCGCCGATTCCGGATTCGGGCACACGCTGGGACAGCATCGGGGCATCCCAATGCGCAATCCCGAAGCCCGCCAGTCCCACGAGGACGACTAGCTTGAACCATACCAGGAATATCTCGACTCCGCCGGCTTCCCCAACCCCCCGCAGATTCAGACCGACGAAGAAGGCCAGTATGGCGACGGCCGCCGCCCGGGGGAACCACGCTCCCAGGCCCACGACGTGGCCCAGGTATTGACCGAAAGTAAACGCGTAGACCGCGTTGGTGAGGACGTAGCCGATGATGAGCACCCAGGAAAGGCTTCCGGCAAATCCTTCGGCATTGATCTCGCGAAGAAAGGTGAAAGCGCCGCCCCCTTCGCCGTAGTGCGCGGCCAGTTTCACGTAGCAGTATCCGGCGCTCAGGGCGATCAGGCCCGCCGCGGCAAAGCTGAGCCAGGCCCAGGCGCCGGCGATGCCGATGACAACCCCGAGGGTGGAAAAAATGCCGCCACCCACCATGCCACCGACGGCCATCGACCAGGTTCCGTTGAAACCGAGTTTGGCTTGAGATTGATCCACCTAAGGGCCTTTCACATGGTGCGGCCTTGAAATAATTGACATCCTATTACGTTGCGAACTCTCTGGTTCTTTCCCTTTTGTTTTTAAAAAATATCAGATAAACATGAGCAAATCAGAACTTCCCCCGGATTTTCATCAACCAAATAGTGCGATCGGCCCAAGACCGCCGATTTAATCAAATATCCGGCGGTTTTCGACGCCCGAATCAAGATTCACAACGCTGATCATTTCCGTGAAAAAAGGGAGCAATATGTGCCGAGATTTATCATCCCTCTCCCGGCCAACCGTGCCTGCCGAAAGCGGCGCTTGACATGTCCCCTCCCCCTGCTATCATCTAAATACTTGAAATTTATAGTCTTTTAAAAAGAAAACACCAAAAATGGCTTTTTCGGTCTGACCATGGCTCAGGGTGGGCAGGAACTTGTTTACAGCATCCGGTGGCGGGTCATCACCCGTTATTTCGGACAGTTCTGCGTCATCATCGCGGGTTTGAACCTGGTTACGCTGGGCGTCGCCCTGGCCAGCGCCGAATTCGAAATCGCAGTCAGTTACGCCATCACCATCGGCGTCCTCACGGTTGCCGGCCTGCTGATGAGCCGGGTCAAATCGACCGCCCGCATGCAGATCAATGAAGCCATGGTGCTGGCCGCCCTGATATTCCTCGTGGTCCCCCTGGTCATGACCTTTCCGCTGCTGCGCAACGGCTTGCCGTTTCTCGATTCTTTCTTTGAAACGGTCTCCGCCGTGACAACCACCGGGCTGAGTACCCTGGGGTCCATTGAGGAAAGATCCGCAACCCTGATCTTCGCCAGGTCCTGGATGCAATGGTACGGCGGCCTGGGGATCGTGGTCCTTTCCCTGGCGCTGGTCGTCCGACCCGGCATGTCGGCCATGCGACTGGGCCTGCTGGAAGCTCCGGAGGAGGATTTGGTCGGCGGCACCAGGGCTCATGCCCGCAGGGTCCTGATCGTCTACACCGTCCTGACCTGCGGGGGGATTCTCGTCTGGCTGATCCTGGGAGGCACTCCATGGGAGGGACTGCTTTACGTTCTGGCAGCCGTTTCGACCGGCGGCTTCGCCCCCACGGCGGGCAGCCTGGCCGATCTTTCCGGAGCGCGTCTCTCCTGGGTGGTCACCGTCACCTGCCTGGCCGGCGCCATCCCTCTCGCTCTTTATCACACGGCCTGGCGCCAGGGATGGCGGCATTTCTTCCGCGACATTGAAATGAGAGCTCTGCTGGTGGCGGGAGTCCTCATGTCGTTGATCCTCGGAATCTGCCTGTTGCTGCAGGGCATGGATCTGCAAGGGGTTCTTCTCCATGCTCCCCTCATGGCCCTTTCGGCACAGACCACCTCCGGTTTTTCGAGCCTGGACCCGGCAACTCTTGATGCCGGGTCAAAGGCTGTCCTGATCGTGGCGATGGCGATCGGCGGGAACGTCGGTTCGACGGCGGGCGGATTTAAACTCCTCCGTCTCCTGCTCCTGTTCGGACTCCTGTACCGCTGCATAAAAGTCATGAGCGTGCCCCCCAACGCGATCGTCCATCAGAAACTCGGGGGCCGGCAGATCGCGACATCGGAAGTGCAGGACGCGTTGATGATCATCCTGTTGTTCATCGGGGTGGTCATCGTCTCCTGGCTGCCGTTCCTCATGTCCGGTTACGCTCCCCTGGATGCGCTTTTTGAAGTCGTTTCGGCCACGGGAACGGTCGGCCTGTCAAGCGGCATTTCCCGGACAGAGCTGTCGGCGCCGCTAAAACTGGTCCTCTGCGCGGACATGCTCATGGGACGCCTTGAGTTGGTCGCGTGGCTGGTCTTTTTCTATCCCCGGACCTGGTTCGGGAGACAAAGGGGCGTCAAATGAGAATCGTCTTCGTCGGTGCCGGTGACCTGACCGTGGAAACCGCCTCGTTGTTGATCGAGCGGGGCCATGAAGTGGTGATCATCGAGGCCGATCGCGAAAAGACCGAAGAGTTGAGCGAGCAGATGGATTGCAGCTTTCTGCACGGCGACGGCAGCAAACCGCATATTCTCGATGAGGCAGGGCCGGAGCACACAGACTTTCTCTTCTGCCTCACCGAGAACGACCAGCACAATATCATTGCCGCCCTGGTCGGCCGGTCCCTCGGGTTTTCTAAAGTCATTCTGCAGATCCATGACGAGGATTATCTGCAAATCTGCCGTGAACTGGGGCTTGAAAACACTATTACCCCTTCTAAAACGATTGCTCGCTACCTGGCCGACATGGTGGCCGGCATCGACATCCTGGAGCTGTCCTCCCTGATCAAAGGAGAGGCCCGCTGCATGATGATCCAAATCAACCCGGAAACCAAAGGCAAAGTCGAGGAGATCGAGCTGCCGGACGACGCCCGGATCATCTGCCTGTACCGGGACGGCAAATTCATGCTTCCTGAGCCGGACTCCAACCTGCATGTCGATGACGAGGTGATCATCCTCACCCACAGCAAAAACCTGTCCGAGTTGATGACGCGGTTTCATCCCAAACAGTCTGAAAAAAACAACCATGAGGGCGAGGAATAGACCAGGTGTTCTTCCGCGAAGGACATAACTGCTGGCGGGTGGGCCAAGCGGGGAAGGTCGCCTTTCTTGTCGACGGCCGGAATTACTTCGAGGCCGTCGCGGCCGCCTGCGAAAAGGCGACCCGGGCCATCTTCATCGTCGGCTGGGACCTCGACAGCCGGATTTGCCTGCGGAGAGGGAATGCAAAGGACGCCGGAGAAACCCTGGGTGAATTCCTTGATCGCCTGGCCCGCGAAACTCCCGGACTGCATATCTACCTTCTGGAATGGGATTTCGCCATGCTCTATTCCCTGGAGCGTGAAACCCTGCCGATTCTGAGCCTGGGATGGAAAACCCATGAGCGAGTCCATTTCGAACTTGACGACAATCACCCGGTCGGCGCCTCTCACCATCAGAAGATCGTGGTGATCGACGACCGCGTCGCCTTCGTCGGCGGATTCGATCTGGCGAGCTGCCGCTGGGATACCTCGGAGCATGCCCCCGACCACCCGGACCGCAGGGACAACGGAGACGGTTACGGGCCGTTTCACGACGTGCAGATGATGGTCGACGGCGAGGCGGCTAAAAATCTGGGGGAGCTGGCGCGCCGCCGCTGGGAAGCGGCGACCGGTGATACGGTTCCGCTCGTCCCGGCAACCGATCACGACCCGTGGCCGGAGGAGGTCGCGCCCGACCTGGAAAATACATCCGTCGCCACCTTGAGAACTCAGCCTGATCATGACAACTGGCCGGAAAAGCGAGAAATCGAAACTTTTTACCTTGAGGCCATCGATCGGGCGCAAAAGTGGATCTACATCGAGAACCAGTACTTGACCGCGCACGTCATCGGTTCCGCCCTCGAAAAAGTCCTGCGCAAAGAGAAGGGTCCGGAAGTCCTTCTCGTCCTGCCCAGGAACTGTTCGGGCTGGCTGGAGGAGGGAACAATGGGCCTGCTGCGCCAGCATCTGGTCGGCAATCTGCGCCGTGTGGACCGGGAAGGCCGGTTGAAACTCTGCTACCCCCATCGAATCGATCTCGGTTCGAACATCATCAACGTGCACAGCAAGGTGCTGATCGTCGATGACAGTATCCTGCGGATCGGATCGTCCAACCTGAGCAACCGGTCCATGGGCTTCGACACCGAATGCGACCTGGCCCTGGCGGCGGGAAATGACGAAACCATATCGAAATCGATCGCCTCTTTCCGAAACCGGCTTCTGGCGGAACATCTCGGCACTGATCCGCAGGCCCTGGCTGAGAGTATCGGGGAAAACGGCTCCCTGCTGCGTGCGGTCGAGAATCTGAACCGAAATGAACGGTCGTTGCGCGACCTTCCCGTCAACGATGACGACGCTCTCTCCGGAACTCTCTCTGAAAGCGAACTTTTCGACCCGGAACGACCGATCGAAATGAACCGGCTCCTTAGATACCTGGGAATAGGAGAAGAAAGAGAACGGGAGCTGTCCCGGAAATCCACCGTAAAACACAAAGCGTGGATTTTCGCCGGCGTGCTCGGCGCTGCGCTCGTCATGGCGCTTCTGTGGCGCTGGTCTCCCTTGAACGAATGGCTGGACATCGAACACCTTCTCGCCGCGGCAGACTATGTCCGGCAGAGCCATCTGGCCGCGCTGCTGGTCCTCGCTATTTTCGTGCTCGGCAGTTGCCTGATGTTTCCCGTGACGCTGCTGATTCTGGCGACCGCCTTGACCTACGGGCCCGTTCTGGGCTTCGTCCTGGCCCTGGCCGGGAGTCTGCTCGGCGGCATCGCCAGTTACGGCCTCGGCCATCTGCTCGGCCGGGACGTGGTTCGTCGATTGGCCGGCAGGAACTTGAACCGATTGAGTCGAAAGCTGGCCAGACGAGGCTGGCTGGCTATCGCCATCGTTCGGGTGCTGCCGATAGCCCCTTACACCATTGTAAACATGGTGGCCGGCTCGACCCATATTTCGGCCCGCGACTTCCTGATCGGCACCGCCATCGGCATGGGTCCGGGGATCATGGCAATCATGATCTTTGAAGGCGGCTTTGAAAAAGTCGTCCGCGACCCAGGATGGGGCGGCGTCATTATACTTTTCATGACTTTACTGGCGGCCGGTTCAATTCTGATTTTCGGGAAAACCTGGTTGACGAAAAAGGATGATGATGAAGGATAAGCCGATCCTGGATCTGGCGACCTGGAATATCCACATGGGGATCGGTGCCGACGGCGAACGTAATCTTGAGCGGACCGCAGAGGTGATCCGCGGCATGAGGCCGGACCTGCTAGGGCTCCAGGAAGTCGATAACCGGATGGGGGCCAAGGGGGATGATCTGGTGGGATTACGGGAACTGACCGGGATGGACGTCATCGGCGGACCAACATTCCTAAAACCTGGAGGCGACTACGGCAACGCCCTGCTGACGCGCCTGGCGGTTCTGAAAATCGAGCGCCACGACATCAGCGTCTGGGGACGCGAGCCCCGGGGCATTCTGGTAGTGACCGTCGACTGGCGCGGGGAGAGCCTGCGGATTGCGGTTACCCATCTGGGTCTGATGCCCGGCGAACGGCGTTTCCAGGCCCGACGGTTGATCGAATATCTCTCGGGGATGAATTCCTCCCTGATTCTTATGGGGGATTTCAACGAGTGGCTTATCTGGGGTCGGCCGTTGCGCTGGCTCCGTCGGCATTTCGGAAAGATGGGCGGACCGGCGACGTTTCCGGCACGCTGGCCCGTTTTGCGGCTGGATCACATCCTGGCCGACCCGCCGGACCGGCTTTTCAACCAAAATACCTACCGCACGCCCCTGAGCATATCCGCTTCGGACCACCTGCCTTTGATGGCGAAGTTTTGCAAGCCATGACGGAATTATAGCCGCACAGCGAAAGGTCCTCCACGGCAGAAATTCCATTTTGATTCGCCCGGCAGTCCTTTCCGACAATTCCCCTGAACGACCGAAGCCGCCCAAAAGGCGGCTTCGGTCGTTCTTAATTTGTTAAAAGGAAATCACCGGGAACGCAAGGTCTTTCCCGCCAGATGACAAACCTGGGCACCAACAAGGATCAGGCCATAACCGGACAATGAAAGAAGAAAGCTTTCGACCATTTTTTGACCTCCTCATGATGATTTTGGTCAAACCACTTGACCGGGAGTCATTTTGCCTTACTAACTCATTGATTTTCAACAGGTTTTTTTATAACCATGTTTGCAAAACCGGACCCTTTGCCGAGCTCGATCTTTCCTTTGGCCGCGATCGGCGCATTCGGCGGGGATTTCGTTCAAAACAATTTTTGAACGGGTCCGGATGGGAGGGGGGATTTTTTTCGATGGAAGGTCGGCCGACTGACGTCAGGGGTTAGAAAACCTTCGGGCCGCGCGCCCGGGAGATCAGGCGCGCCAATCCCCGTTTCAGCGTATAAGATCCCAGTTCATGGAGTTCGCGTCGTTTGGCGGTGTGCTGCATGGTCCTCAGAAAGGTCAGAAAGCCCGGCGGGACGTCCTCCCGGGTACGCCAGCAGCGGTATTGGTGGTAAAGAAGGCGCAGTTCCAGCAAGGGACCGCGCTGGTCGAGAGGCAGGGTCTGGCCGTAAAAACGCAGTCGCTCAGCCTTTCCCGGACGGTACGATTCCAGTTTTCCCAGGACATTTTCGGGGACCGGCGCATTGAAGGTTTTTCGAAGGTAGTTCAGAGTCGCCCGCAGGGGCAGGACAACCTGGTGACGTTCGGCCTCGGCAGTCACCGAGTCCCAGTCAATCGGCCCGGGTGCGTCTCTCAGGATCGTCACGGCATCGGCCACCCAGCGGATGGGAGGGATATCGTTCCAGGCCGCGCCGTGGACCAGAACGTGGAGCAAATGATCGCCGGCCGAAAGCGTGCGGGTCGAAACCCCCTGGATTTCCAGCGGGACGGCCCGCTCCCAGAGGCCCCGATCACAACCCGAACCGGGACAGAACGGAAAGAGGTACCAATGGAGATCGAATTCCCGGCGTTCGCCATCCCGGAAGCTGTGGCTGGTGGCAAAGGACAGGTAGGAAGGCGTCAGCCCGGAGAAATCGTCGTAATAGATGGGGTTCCATCCGGCCGGACGCAGGCGGTCAAGAGCCTTGTTCATGCAATCCGGAGGGATCAGAATATCGAAATCGGCCATCGGCCGAACCCCGGAATCCCGATAGTACAAGAGGCTCAAGGGGACCCCCTTGAGCACCAGAACCGGGATGCCCGCCTCCTGAAACTCCACCACCAGCTTGACCATGTTGTGAAACAGGAGCTGGTTCCGATACCAGAACTGGCGGTAGACCCCCTTGATTCTGGGCAGGGCCGGATCGTCGACGGCAAGATTTTTCAGGTTCCTGTCGAGCAGGGCCAACAGCCGGTGGGAGCCGGGGTCGAGCTGTTCAATATCCACCTCCGAGCGCCAGGCACGCCAGGCCCGAAGGGCTTCGTCCCCATCGAGAAGGGCGGCGCGCAGCAGATTTTCCTGGCCCCGGTTGGGCCAGAAACCGCCCCGGTAATTTATCGGTTGATCGGGCATGAAATAGTTCCGATTTTACGGGTAAGCCCTCGAATTGAGGCTTCCCTGAACAAATGATCTCTCAACTCGTGACCGGCTTTTTCCGGCGACGGTCGAGAGTTGCCTTGAGAATTCGGGCATAGCAGATCTGCTGGTTTTTCTGGCATATCATCGTGTTGGTCTGATGAATCCGCCGCCGGTAGACGACCTCCGGCAGCAGCCTGGCCTTGAGACCGTGATCGACGGCTCTTCCATACCATTCGATACATTCACCGATGGCGACGTCTTCGGCAAACAACCCCACCCTTAAAAAAGCGCTTTTCCGGACCAGCATGGCGCTGGCCAGATAAGCCGGCAGGGGATTGGGCGGCAGCTTGATTCCGGCGCGGTACTCCCTGCTCAATTCGGGGCTGAGAAATTGCTCCGCGTGTCCGAATACCATATCCATTTCGGGGTCAAACTCAAAAGCGGCCAACTGCTTTTCCAGCTTGTCCGGTTGCCAGAGATCGTCATGGTCCAGGAACCCCAGAAAATCGCCAGCGGAGGCAGCCACACCCCGGTTCCGTGCGGCGCTGACCCCGGCGTTGGACTGATAGATGTATCGGACCTTTTCGCCGAATTCCTGAACCACTACCGGAGTACCATCGACGGAACCGTCATCGACGACGATGATTTCATCCACCGGCCGGGTTTGCGCCAGGAGACTTCGAACCGACTCTCCGAGATACTTTTCCCCGTTCATTACGGGGATGACCACGCTGACTGCCAAGCCTTTCTTTGGGATCCCATCCGGAATATTCATCTTTTTATACCGTCCGTTTCCGTTGGATGGAATCTCTGATCAGGCGCAATATTTCAGTTTGGCTGACATGGGTATGCTGCGACTCATTGGCGTCGTGGATCCGCCGGCGCACCAGCACTTCCGGAAGAATTTCGAAGCTGATCCCGGCGTCTTGAATTCGAAACATCAGGTCTGAATCGCTGCCGTTCCGGTAGGTCTCATTGAATGTCCCGATTTTTTCAAACAGTCCTTTTCTGGTCATAAAGGCACTGGGAACGAATGTCTTATGGGGTTCTTCCAGCAACCTGGGTCTCAGCCAGGAAGGCCTGGACATCCCCGGCTGCAGGAACATTTCCTGGTGCACCACGACCATGTCGGCTGCGGGATGATGTTGAAGAAAACCGGCCTGGCGCCGCAATTTCTCCGGCAGCCAGAGGTCGTCCTGATCCAGAAAGGCGATGTAATCCCCTCCCGAACTTTCCAGCCCGCGGTTCCGCGCCGCGGCGACTCCGCGGTTTTCCTGCCGGATCACCCGCAAATCCGGATAGGAACCGAGAATCTCCGGCGAGCGGTCGGTGGAGCCGTCATCGACGGCAATGATTTCAAAGTCCGGATAGTCCTGGTTCAGGGCACTTTCAATCGCCTCCGCCAGAAACCGCTCCCCATTGTAGACCGGGATAATAACCGAAACTTTCGGCAAATTCATTTTTGCTTTTTCTCCGTGCCGGGAACGATTGACGTCATGCGAAACCCTGAAAGGGCGTTGGTGGCCGCGGCCGGCGACCCGCGCCGGCGGTCGATGGACATTTTCAGAACCTTGATCAGGTTCATCTCGTCCCGGTTCGCGCTCTCCGTCATATTTTCACCATGCCGACGGTGAAATTGGCTGATCCGCGGCAGGATCTCCAGCCTGATCCCGCCATCCCGGGCCCGCAGGAACCAGTCGATATCCTCGCTGAACCTCAGCTTTTCGTCAAACGGCCCGGTCCGGACAAAAACCTCCCGCCGATAGAGTGTGCCCCCGAGATTCCAGTAGACCCAGGCCTCCCCCGCCGGCGCAAAATCCAAACCCGTTTCCGATGTGGAAACTTTCCTTATCAGTTGGGTCAGACCTTTAACGATATCCGGGGCATCGTCCGCGGTCAGCCGTTCCAGGAGCGGTTCGAATCCGTCGGGACACCAGAAATCATCGGCATCGAGAAATCCGATAATTTCTCCCCGAGCCAGCGCCAGGCCTCGATTGCGGGCTGCGGCCGGTCCACGATTGTCCTGACGGACATACACGACCTGGGGACCGTAGTTTTGCGCGACCTCGGGGGTTCCGTCCGTGGAACCGTCGTCGACAACGATAATTTCGTCTTCAGGCCCGATCCGGCACAGGACACTTTCCACCGCAGCGGCAAGATACTTCTCACCGTTGAAGCAGGGGATGATTACCGAAACCAAGGAACAAATCCTTTCATCATTCGCTACCCTCGGTCGGTTCCCCGACTTTTTCGGAAACCGCCTCGAAATTCCTTTCATCTCCGGATTTTCTTTCTTGGCGACGGCGCGACAAAACGAGCCTGATAACTTCGAAACCGTTAAGTTCCTTGAAGTTCCGCCCCCGGGTCATATTCCCCGAATGGCGCCGGTGGTATTGGGTCACCTGATCGTAAACCCTGGTTATTATCCCCCGCTCCCGGGCCCTCATGGTCCAGTCGACATCTTCGCCGAAGCGCAGTTCTTCATTCAACAGGCCGGCTCTTTCGAAAACCTCGCGGCGGTAAAGGGCTCCGCACAGGTTGGCGTACAGCACCGGCTCGCCAAAAGTTTCATATCGCGAAGGTCCGTCTGGATTATCGGTCTTCCTTGTGAAAAGGGTCATCCCCTTGACGACACCCGCAGAGGGATCGGCCACCAATCGCTCCAGCTGGCGGGCGACTTGTCCTTCGCACCACAAGTCGTCGGCATCAAGAAAGCCGATGATCTCCCCTCCGGCCATCTTTATCCCCACGTTGCGGGCCGCCGCCGGGCCGCGGTTTGCCTGCCGGACACAGCGCACCAGGGGATGGGCGGCCCTGGCAATGGCCGGGGTATTGTCGGTCGAACCGTCGTCGATAATGATAATTTCCGCCACTGGCGGGGATTGGATCGCCACGCTGGCCACCGCCTCGGCGAGAAACTCCTCGCAATTGTAGGCCGGAATAATGATGCTGACGCTTGGGGTCGGGTCAGCCATCGGTCACGTTCCTCCCAGAAATCGGGAGATGGTCAGGGGAATTTCGTCCAGCTCGGTCCCCAGGTTGAGCTGGTAGCAGGGAACCCTGCGAACCAGGCGGGTCAATTTGGCGAACGCGTCGGCACCGGCACCGGACAGCTGGAAAATAGTGCTGGGCGCCAGGGCCTTCAAACCGGCCGCGGCCGATATCGACACGAGGGACGTCCGGGGAGTCCCCGTGACCCTGGGAAGCATTACGGCTTTCAGGGGAAACCCGCCGGAGAGTTTTTCCGGGCAGAAATCTTTCAGGAAAACCAGCGCTTTTTCTTCCAGGCGGCAGCCGGCGGCGAAAAAGAGTTCGCCCAGCTGGGGGAACTGTTCCAGATTGTCGCGATTCAGCTTGCCGGTGTTGTAAAGGCTATGTACCCGGGGCATGGGGTCCGGTTCGAGAAGACAATAATCGTCGGCAACATAGGACAACTTCGAATCCAGGCAGGACAGCGCGGTAGTCGATTTGCCCGAGCCCCCCTTTCCGGCCAGGAGCACTCCGCCATCCTCGTTTCCGACCGCCGCCGCGTGGACCAGCTGCCGGCCTTTCTGCCCGAACCACCAGTTGAGAATGGTCAGCAGCGGGGCGCCCGATTCCCAATAGGCCAGCCGGGAGGCGTCCCGAAGCCACAGCACGGCCTCGGCTCGCCGCAGGTGGAACATGTTCAGGACCCCCGAGCCGATGGAAAAGGCGGTGCGGAAATTTTGATCGTTGAACCCCCGGACTTCACCCCGTTCGCGATAATCGTCAGAAGACCAGGGGGGTGAAGGGATGTTCACCCCGGTGGACATGCTGTCCAATATCCGGACCGCGAGCCGGGGCTGGTCCGGCGGCAGTATCGCCGGCAGATGCCCAAAGGCGGGAACGATCCCTTCCACCAGGGCCCGGCCGGCAAACTGCAGTTCCAGGCCGAGACCGCCGACGGTAAACCGGCGGACAACGCATCCGCCGGCCATGGCACAGGCCTTCTGGAAACACTCTCCGAGTTCGTCGAAAAAGACCGCTGAATCGGCAATCGGCCTCGGTTCGGACGCTGAATTCATTCTTTTTTGCCGCCCCCCGCCTCTTCCATAGGATGGGGCCAGCCGGCTTCATCCACCTCATGGATCGGATCGAGCAGCAGCAGATCCTGCATGTCGGTGAATTTTTCCATCTGCGGCGTTTGGAACTCCGCCTTTTCAGAAGCTGTCTTCTCTTCGAAGGACTTGCCGGATGCTGCCGGTTGGACCGGCGCGGGAAACGGAGCGACGAGAGTTTCTTCCTGAAGCTGCTCCAGGAAGGTCTTAACTTCGGCCTCCAACCGGCCGGCGTCTCCGGCAAAATTGTTCATCATCCAGTCGATCAGGTCCTTGACCAGAATCCCATGAGAAACCCGGTTCCAGATTTCGGAGCCGGTTTGATTGAAGGAATAATAGCGGCCGGTTTCCAGATGGACCACCACGACCTCGTCGCCGAAATCCTCATGGATGACATGCGGCCCGCCGATGTTGAGAAATAGATCCGAATTCATGTGAATCTGCCTCCTGGGGGAAATTTTTACCGCGGGACATATTCCCGGGTCACTTCCTGGTTGTTCTTTTCTGTTAATCCATGGTCCGGATCGCAATGCGCTCATCTGCAGAGAACCGGAGGAGCGGTCCTTTCGACCGGGAAAACTTCCGGTGATTCCAGGCCCGGCATGGCCGGGTGGAAAGAAATTCCCCAAATGCCAAATCGAAATAAAGGGGTGTCGTTATAA
>Ga0055479_10000023_pt1 | contig 18094 bp, 11 predicted proteins | sample Muzzi_PWC_D1_FD_57941 | JGI IMG/M metagenome (GOLD analysis project Ga0055479, IMG submission 57941) | Wetland microbial communities from San Francisco Bay, California, USA, that impact long-term carbon sequestration - Muzzi_PWC_D1 | ecosystem: Environmental > Aquatic > Marine > Wetlands ...
GTCGTGTCGATGAAGGTTCCCCGGATCGGCCGCTCCAGTTTCCATGTCGACTACACCATCCACAACGGAGGCGGGAAGATCTTTGCCGCGGCAAAGACGGTCATGGTCTGCTTTGACGGCAAAAAAGGGGAAACTGTGCCATTGCCGGAAGACTTCAAGAACCACCTGACCTGATTCCCCAGGCTTCGATTCCGCCAGCAAAAAAGGCCGTTTAATTCGGCCTTTTTTGTTTTCCGCTCCTAACGCTTTCCTCCCAAAACATCTCGAACCCTTTTTTTTACCTGATGGAGGACATAAGGGGTCAGTCGCCCTTTTTCCCTGAGAATTTCTTTGAAGAGAACTTTCCGGTTTTCCGGAGGGGATTTTCTGGCCGTGCGCTCCTTTAGAATCAGGGCGTCCCTTCGACAGACAGGCACGCAGGCGCCGCAGCCCAGACACAGCGAATCGGCGACGGCACCGGATCGCTCTCCCTCGCCGTTTCCCGCAAGGCCGATCGCTCCGACGTTGCAGGCGGCGAAGCAGAGTCCGCAGCCGTTACATTTTTCCCCATCGATTGCGGCAAGAAAAGGGGTTTTGGCGATTCCCTCCGGGTATCCCGTCCGCACTCCGGCCATCAGTTCGCAGCAGCAGGAGCAGCAGTTGCAGATAAAGGATGGTTTGTGGCGGATGTTGTCGGTAACGTGGGTGAGCCTCAAGTCCCGCGCCCGGTCGAGAACCGCCAACAGTTCCTCCGAACTCTTCCGCTCGGCGAACCCCCGGCGGACCATGAATTTTGCCGCCGCGCCGAGGGAGATGCAGGTCCCCTCCATCGGTGCCTCTTTCCGACAGGACTCTCCCATGTGCTCCTTTTTGTGGCGGCAGTAGCAAATTCCCACGGCGCCGTAATCGGCCTGCCGGATGATCTCTCGGGCGCTTTCGTAAGTAGTGATCTCAGAGGTAACCGGGATCTTATCTTCGTAGACCAGGGTACGAGTGAGTGGAGTTTGGCTGCCGAAAAACTCCCTAGCCATCCCTTCTCGGGGATTCTCGTGCATGTAATCCTGCATCAGCCGGGCGATCCTGGCCATCGGCAGGTCGGTCCGTCTCTTCATAAAGGTAAACTCGAAAAACCCAATGAGGCCCGGCAGCAGCAGGTAATAGGTAACGCCGGCATAGGGCATGTCCATCACCAGCCCCTTTTCGGCCATTCCCTCGAGGATCGGTCTCAGCTCTTCCTCGGCGATCTTCGTCCGGCCGGCGAGCTCCTGCAGAGTCGCCTCTTCCAGGGGGAAACGCGAGGCGATTAAAGCTTCCCGCTCATCGAACAGCAGAGCGAGAATTTCCCGCAGTTTTTCGCTGTCGACCAGCCCGACAGGGTACTTGTTCAGTCGGTCGATAAGCGGAACAATACTGTTTTTCGAACCGATGTGATGACCCATCTGTTCCTCCGGAAACACATTACAAGGCAACGGGCTCTGGGCACGGGTCAAATCAAATGATCCCGGATCAAGTTTAAAGCTTTATCAAATCGTTTGGTATAACTATCAGCCTATTCCGTGAATCCCTGTGTTGGTCTTTCCGCATGCCTCCGTAGCGGTCCGTTTTGAAAAAATGGGGGAAACGGATGTTTCCCCCGAATTCAGAGAGGGTCCTTCAGGAGGTTTTGGCAGCCCGGCGTTCCCCGGTCGGGAGAAAGGGAGACGCCGGGTTTTGGTGTCGTCCCGCCGCAATCCGGCTGGGACGTATTTCGTTTGTCGGGAGTTACAGCTTCAAGCCGAGCATCCCGCTTTTCAGATCGTTATCGGCGGGGTAGTCGCCGAGATAGATGGCGAGAATCCCGGCGGACAAAGGTTTGGAATTCACTTCCCCCAGCAGCCTGCCGTTGTGTCGCGCCACCACCTTCCCTCCGCCGTTCAGTTCCAGATCGACGACGTCTCCCCGGAGGAAATCTTGGGTGAAGAGGTTCAGAAACTGCTTCATTTCTGCTGTTCCGGTCAGTTCGGGGGAGTTTTTTCGAAATCCCTCGAAAAAGGCGACGACGATTTTTTCCTTTTCGACCTTCTTGTAAAGAAAGGTCATCCGGATCAGCTTGTCTCCGGAATCGCCGACCGCTTCCGACAGGGAGGATATCTGGCGGGGGGTGTAGAGAGCGCCGAGATAGATTTTCAGAAATAATTTCTTGCGGAGGCCGCAGCCGTTCAGTTTGAGTGTCTGTTGGTGAAGGGAGACGCTCTCCGGCACGACGATCCCGGCCAACTCCCGGGCCTGAACATTTGTCGTCAGCAGTAGCAGCGCTGCGAGGGCGAAAAGCTTTTTCATGCGGCAACCTCCAAGGATCGTTGGTTCATGAATAAGGGTGAAATATCATGTGCCGATTTCGTTGCCGGCGTCAAAGCCCTGGTGAATGGCGTCGATCGCCATCCCGACCTCTCGGGCGTCTCCCGCCACCTGAGCCGGGATCCCCATCTCCCTCAGCAGCTCCTGCAAGGGGTTGTGGGGACGGGTTCCCACGGCCAGAACCACGGTGTCGGCGGGGATGTCCTCCACCAGTCCGGCCCTTTCGATCCTCAGGCCGGTGGGGGTGATTTCCAATACCCGCGCCGCCGGCAGGGTGCGGATGCCGAAACGTTCCAGATCCTGCAGCATCCCCCAGCGGGTGGTTCTGCCGAAATTGGTTCCTACTTTGTCGAGCATCTCCACCAGAACGATCTTTTTTGTCCCCCGGATGGCCTGGGCCAGAAGATCCTCGGGCGACTCCGCCCCATGCAACAGGAGAAACTTCAGTGCCTCCGCGGAGAGGGTTCCCTTTTCGGCCAGGGCGAGTGCGGTTTCCACTCCTACCGCGCCGCCGCCGACCACTGCCACCTGTCTACCTGTACGAACCCGGCCGGTAAGCACGTCCCAGGCCTGAACCACGAAGGGCAGTTCAAGGCCGGGGAGGGGAGGAGCAATGGGGGTGCCGCCCGTGGCGAGAATCACCGCGCCCGGGTTTTCGGTTTCGAAAATCGCCCGGTCGACTTCCGTGTTGAGCACCACCCGGATGCCCCCGGTTTCCACCTGGCGAGCGAGGTCGTCCGCCAGCAGGGCGAATTCCTCCCGCCCGGGGGGCGCCCCGGCGAGATGCAGCTGTCCGCCGAGCCGCCCGCTTTTCTCAAAAAGGGTGACGGAATGTCCCCTTTCCGCTGCGGCCAGGGAGGCGCTCATACCGGCCGCCCCGCCTCCGACCACCATCACCTGCAGAGGGACCGGATCGGGAACAGGGCGCCTCTCCTCCTCGTACCCCGCCTTCGGATTGCAGAGGCATTCCACTGCCTTCATTTTGAAAAGATTGTCGAAGCATCCCTGCCCGCAGGCAACGCAGTGGAGAATCTCTGCTTCTTTCCCGGTGTGAGCCTTTTCCGGCAGCCGCGGGTCGGCGATGAGGGCTCGCCCCATGGCGATCATGTCGCACATCCCATCCTCGAGCAGTTCCCGGGCGGTTGCCGGGTCGTTGATGCGGTGGCTGGCGATTACCGGCACCGTCACTTCCTCCCGGATTCCCCGCGCCAGATAGGCGAAGACCCCGCGCGGGACCTTAGTGACGATCTGGGGAACCTGTGCTTCGTGCCAGCCGACGTTGACGCAGAGAGCGTCCGCTCCCGCCTCGACGAGGCGGCCGGCGAATTTCAACAACTCCTGACGCCCGATTCCTCCGGACATGAAATCGTTGCCGTTGACCCGGACCAGCAGGGGAAAGTCCTCTCCGATTTCCGAACGGGCGGCCTCGACAACCTCCAGGCCGAATCGCATGCGATTCTCCGGGGACCCGCCGTATTCGTCGGTGCGATGATTGGTGAGGCCGGAGAGAAAGGCGCTGATCAGATAGCCGGTGCCGGTGAGGATCTCCACCGCGTCGAAGCCCGCCTCTCTCACCCGTCCGGCGGCCCGGGCGAAGTTCCCGATGATCGCTCCGATTTCCTCGACAGACAGCTCCCGGGGGGTTTCGCCGGTGAGGCGGGAGGGAACGGGAGAAGGAGCCACCGGCATTTGTCCGCCGAGGAGCTTCGAGTGGTTATAGCGCCCGGCGTGGTTGATCTGCACCGAGGCCCGCGCTCCCCCTTCCCGGATGGCATCGGCCAGACGGGTCAACCCCGGAACGAACTCGTCCCGGTGGGCACCGATGTGCCCCGGATGGGCGGAGAGCTCGTCCACCGAGGCGTAGCCAACGGTGATCATCCCGGCGCCTCCCCGCGCCCGTTCGGCGTAAAAAGCGACCAAGCGGTCCGTCACCTGGTAATTGCGGCACATGTTCAGATGCATCGCCGGCATGTAGATGCGGTTTCTGACTTCCATGCTGTTGATGCTGATCGACTCGAAAAGAGGATCTCTCATGCGCTTCTCCATCAGGCCACGTCCGCGCAGTGGGGCAGGGAGCGGTCCAGAAGTCCGATGGCGTCCAGCGAAGCCCTGAGCCTTCCTGGTTCGGCAAGAAAATCGCGCATGAAGACAATCTCGGACGCCTTCAGATAGGAGATAAAGGGATCGGGCGGGACTTCCCCAAACAGGCGATCGAGCAGAACTCGCACCGGTATATCCAGGGGATAGTCCTTGAGTCGCTCGGCCCTTTCGCAGAGTTTTCCGACGTAAAAGAGGATGGCTTCGTCAAGGCTTTCGACGCTGTGGCGGTGACCGGGGAGAATCGTCAGTTCCCTCAACTCAGCGAGCCTGCAGAGGCTTGCACAATAAGCCTCGTAGTTCCGGAACCGACCGTTGAAGGTTTCGAGGTCGATATCGAGAAGCGGCGCCTGAAAGATTCCGCGCAACAATGTGTCCCCGGTAACCGCGTATCCCCGGACGAGATAGACAAGGTCGCTCTGGGAATGCCCGGGGCAGTTCAAGACCCGGATGCCGAGGCGGGCGGGCGCGTCACTCTCCTCGACGACACGGAAACGTCCTGGAGCTTCGGGAAAGATACCGCTTTTTTCCACCGTCTCCCGGAACCGCCGGGAATCGGTTCGGTCGAAACCCAACCCTTCCAGTTCCGCCTCAATGTGCGCCAGGCGCCTTTCGTGGTGCTGCAGCTTCAGGGCGTCCTTGCGGGGGATATAGATCTCGGCGGCGGAATTCTCGGCGAGATATCGCGTCAGCCCGTAATGGTCGACGTGACAATGGGTGATGAAGATATGCCGCAGCCGTTCAAGGTCAACCTGCCTCCGAAGATGGTCGAGCGCCTCGGGAGTGTCAGGACCGGTATCGAACAGAACCAGCTCGCCGTCGATCTCCGTGGTGTAGAAATGCGCCTCCCCCACCATGTAGGGGGTTGGTACGGTGTGCTGCAGCATCATAAAGCTCTCAAGTCAGAGTCCATGGATCCAAGGTCTAAAATCCCAGGTCCCTGGTCGAAAATCAGGCCAGGATGAACTTGGGTCTTTGGACTTTGGGCCCGGAATTTGAAATTAAAAAACATACTTCTCCGCCTCGATGGCGGCATCGGCGAGCGTCCGCTTGGCCTTAAGAAGTCCCGTAGCGTCGTATTTGGTGAAACGCCGGATACCGGAGAGAATCATGGTCAGGGTGTCCCCTTCCTCGATGTAGAAAGCGCCTTTTTTCGCCGCCGTGGAAAGGGCTTCGGTGGCGTTAAAAGCGCACACCTTGACCGCGGCACCTAGAAGCTCCTTCTTTTTGTCGCTGGCCGAGGCAAAGATCTTTTCCGCCCTCAACAGGGCGCTTTCGAAAGCGAAGATCTGGATGGCGATATCGGCGGCGGCGAGGAGAATTTCCTGCTCGTCCTGCAGCTTATCCTGGAACTTCTGCACTGCGGCGCCGGAGAGGAGGAGGAAGAGGTTCTTGAGGTTTTTCAGCAGCACTTTTTCCCGTTCGAAGGGGATGCTGTCGTCGATCTCCTCGAAAGAGGGGGTCATGAGGGATTCGAAGGCCTTCACTGCCTCTTTTTGCAGGGGGAGTTCCCCCTTCATCGCCTTGCGCAGGACCATGCCGGGGATGAGTAGGCGGTTGATTTCGTTGGTCCCCTCGAAAATCCGGTTGATTCGCTCGTCGCGGTAGAAGCGTTCGGCGGGGTATTCGCTGACGAAGCCGTAGCCGCCGTGGATCTGCAGGACCTCGTCCACCACTTCGGCGAGAACCTCGCTGCAGTAGACCTTGGCGATGGCACATTCGGGAGCGTACTCCTCGATCGCCTTCTGGTACTCGTCGTAATAGTTGTCGACCCCCTTGGGGATGGTGATGAGCTTGTTGTCGAGCAGGCCGGCCAGCCGGTAAACCAGGGACTCGGCTGCGAAAACGTCGGCGGTCATGTCCGCCAGCTTTTCCTTGATGGCGCCGAAGGAACTGATCGGTCGGTGGAACTGCTTCCGCTCATTGGCGTATTTCACCCCTTCGGCCAGGGCCATCTTGGCGGCCCCGGTGACGCCGGCGCCGAGCTTGAAGCGGCCGACGTTGAGGACGTTGAAGGCTATCTTATGCCCCTTGCCGATCGCCCCGAGGACGTTCTCCACTGGCACCTTGCAGTTGTCGAGGATAACCTGGGTGGTCGAGGACCCCTTAATCCCCATCTTCTTTTCCTCCGGCCCGATAACGAGCCCTTCGCAATCCCGGTCGATCAGGAAGGCGGTGAAGTCCTTTTTGTCGATCTTGGCGAAGACGGTATAGAGATTGGCGAATGCGCCATTGGTGATGAACTGCTTGGTGCCGTTGAGGATGTAGTATTTGCCGTCCTCTGAAATGGTGGCGGTGGCCCTGGCCCCGAGGGCGTCGCTTCCCGACTCCGGTTCGGTCAGGCAGTAGGCGGCCACCCATTCCCCGGTGATGATCTTTTCGAGGTACTTTTCCTTCTGTTCCGGAGTGCCGTAATAGACCAGGGGCAGGGTGCCGATTCCGGTATGGGCCGCGTAGGCGACGGAGAACGATCCCGACGGGGCGATCTTCTCCCCCACCAGCATGCTGGTCGCCTTGTCGAGTTCCAGGCCTCCGTATTCCTCTGGGGCGTCGATCATCAGCAGTCCCAACTCGCCGCATTTGCGCATCCCCTCCACCACAAGGTCGAAGTTCTGGTTGTCGATCTCTTCCGTATGGGGCAGGAGCTCGTTCTGGACGAACTGTTCCGTCGTCTCGGCGATCTGCCGCTGTTCGTCGGTAAAGTCCTCCGGGGTGAAAACCTCGTCACAGGCCACCTCGGCGATCAGGTATTCCCCACCCTTGAGAATTTTCCGGTCCATTTTCATCTCTTTCTCCTTGACTGTCATCGCGCTGCTCGATTGTGAAGGTTCGATTATTTAAACAAGTTCGAAAATTCCGGCCGCGCCCATTCCGCCGCCGATGCACATGGAAACCATGCCGTATTTTTCCTTCCTGTGCTTCATCTCGGAAAGGAGAGTGGCGGTCAGCTTGGCGCCGGTGCAGCCAAGGGGATGCCCCAGCGCGATGGCCCCGCCGTTGACGTTAATAATGTCAGGGTTGAGCCCGAGTTCCCGCACCACTGCCAGGGACTGGGCGGCGAAGGCCTCGTTGAGTTCGAAGAGGCCAATCTTCTCCTGCTTCAGGCCGGCCATGGCCAGCGCCGCTGGAATTGCCTCCACCGGGCCGATACCCATGATCTCGGGAGGAACGCCCCGCACCGCGAAGGCGACGAAGCGGGCGATAGGATCCTTGCCGATCTTTTTCAGAAACTCTTCCGAAACAACCAGCGCCGCCGCCGCGCCGTCGGTCATCTGCGAGGAGTTGCCGGCGGTCACCGATCCCTGCACCCGGAAGGCCGGCTTGAGCTTGGCGAGTCCTTCCACGGTGGTGTCGGCGCGGACGCCGTCATCGACGGCTATGGTCTCCCGGTTTTTCCGCACCTTTTTGCCGTCTAACGTTGCGGTTTCGATTTCGACCGGGATGATCTCCTCCTCGAAACGGCCCGCCTCAATGGCTGCGGCCGCTTTTTTATGGCTGGCGAGAGCAAAGGCATCCTGGTCTTCGCGGGAAATCTGGTATTTGTCGACGACCAGCTCTGCTGTGATCCCCATCGAGGCGTAGGATTCGGGCCATTCGTCAACCAGGCCCGGATTTGCGCTGTATTTGTTGCCTCCCATTGGCACCATGGTCATCGATTCTGTCCCCCCGGCGATGATGCAGCCTGAAAAGCCGGCCATGATCCGCTCGGCCGCGAGGGCGATGGACTGAAGGCCCGAGGAGCAGAATCGGTTGACCGTCTGCCCAGGAACCTGGAAGGGTAGGCCCGCCTTCATCAACGCCACCCGGGCGACATTCATTCCCTGCTCCCCTTCCGGAAAGGCACAGCCGAGGATGACGTCCTCCACTTCGCCGGCGTCGATCCCGGTCCGCTCCACCAGCCCTTTAAGGGCAGCCGCCGCCAGATCGTCAGGGCGCATATCCTTGAACTTGCCGCGTTTGGCGCGGCAGCCGGGGGTGCGATAGGCAGCTAGAATGTAAGCTGATTTCATTTTTTTATCCTCCACCTCGAATGTTTCGGAAAAAATCTTTTTATTTACCACAGCGCCGCAGAAAATACCGCGACTCATATTTTCCATTGATTTTCCGGCTGTTCCCCTTATTTTCGTGTAAATTCAGCCGTTTTTACCTGGTTTTCAATTCCGCAGGGGCTTGCCCTTTTTCAGCATGTGCTGGATTCGTTCGGCCGTCTTCTTGTTGCCGCAGAGTTTAAGGAACCCTTCCCTTTCCAGTTCGAGCAGGTACTCTTCGGAAATCGAGGTTCCCGCCGGAACGTCGCCACCGGTGATGACGTCGGCGATGGCGCCCCCCATCTCGGCCTCGTAAGGGGTGATAAAGCCTCCCATCTGCATGTTCCAGAGTTGACTCTTGATGCTGGCTGCAACGCTCCTTCCCGGGGCCGGGAGGGTCTCCTCAGGCCGGGCGGGGCGATAGTTGCGGGCCAGTGCCATGACCTTCTGCTTGGCGTCGGCGATCAGGTGGTCGGCGTTCATGGTGATGGCGTCCCCCTCGTCCATGTATCCCATGCCGTAAAGTTCCGCGGCCCCCATCGAGACCTTGGCCATGGCTATGTTTTGGAAGTTCTTGAAGACGAAAGGGGAGACGTTGGTGTCGAAGCGTTCGGCCAGCCTGATGGCGCGGATGGCCATTTCCTTGGTGCCTCCGCCGGCGGGGAGGAGGCCGACGCCGATTTCGACAAGCCCCATGTAGGTTTCGGCGTTGGCGTTGATGGCGTCGGAATGGAGGCAGAATTCGCAGCCGCCCCCCAGGGTCATGCCGAAGGGGGCCGCGACCACCGGAACCCGAGCGTATTTCACCGCCATGGTTCCTTTCTGGAAAGCCCGCACGGCCATGTCGACGTCTTCGTATGCCCCTTCCGCGATGGCCACGGCAAGCATCATCAGATTGGCGCCTACGGAGAAATTCGCGCCCTGATTGCCGATGACCAGGCCGATCCCCTCCTCCTCGGCACGGCGGACCGCTTTGTGGGTCATGGCCAGGATGTCGCCGCTGATGGCGTTCATCTTCGAATGAAACTCGAACCCGAAGACCCCGTCCCCCAGGTCGACGACGGAGCAGTTGCCGTTCTTTTCCACTACTCCGCCGGCGCGCTTGAGGATCTCAAGATTGATCCGGTCGGGGCTGGACGTAATTTCCTTGTATCCGCCCGCAACCAGATCGTAAAAGTACTTTTTGCCGTCTTCGAATTTGTAGAAAGACTCCACCTTGCTCAGAACCTCGGGGACATCCACTCCCTCGGCGGTTGCCCGCTCGACGAAGGCGGAAACCCCCAATGCATCGAGCATTTCGAAAGGACCGATCTCCCAGTTGAACCCCCAGCGCATGGCATTGTCGACGTTGACGATGTCGTCGGCGATCTCGGGGATGCGATTCACCGTGTAGATGAGAGTATCGCGCAGGGTTTTCCAGGCGAATTCGGCCGCCTTATCCTGGCCCGAAACCACCAGCTTGAGACGCTGGGCCGGATCGTCCACCTGTTTGACCGCCTCGATTGAGGCGAACTTGGGCCGGGCCGCCGGCTGATACTCGCCGCTGTTATGGTCGTAATAGAAGGTCCTGTTTCCGGCCTCGCTTTTTTCCCTGCGGTAGAAACCCCGCTTGGTCTTGTTGCCGAGCAATCCGGCCTCGACCATTTTCGCCATGAATTCAGGCACCAGAAAAATGTCCCGCTCCTCGTCATCGGGGAGGAGCTGGTAAGAATTGTTGCCGACGTGCGTCAGGGTATCGATACCGACCAGATCAGCGGTTCGAAAAGCAGCGCTTTTGGGACGAGCTGTAGCGGTGCCGGCCACGGCGTCGACTTCTTCGACGGTCATTCCCATGTCGAGCATATGGCGGATCGACTTGTAGATGGCGTAGACCCCGATGCGGTTGGCGATGAAGTTGGGGGTGTCCTTGGCGTAGACGATCCCCTTGCCAAGGCGCCTGGCGAGAAAATCGCTCATCTCTTTAAGGAGGGTCGGATCGGTTTCACTGCAACCGACCACTTCAAGCAGGCGCATGTACCGGGGCGGGTTGAAGAAGTGGGTCACCAGGAAGTTTTTCCGCACCCCTTTCGGAAGAACCGTCGCCATTTCGTTGACCGACAGGCCGCTGGTATTGGTGGAGAGAATCGCTCCTTCGGCCAGATTCGGCACCACCTTCTCGGTGAAGAGCTGCTTCTTGATCTCCATGTTCTCGACGACGACTTCCACCACCCAATCGCATTCCTTGAGCCGGGGCATGTCGTCCTCGAAGTTGCCCGTCACCACCCTCCGGACATATTCGGGAAGGTAGAAGGCGGCCGGCTTCATCTTGGCCACGGCTGCCAGGCCATTGTTCACGATGCGATTACGCACGGCCGGGCTCTCCGGGGAGAGTCCCTTTGCCTTTTCTTCTTCGATGAGATCCCTGGGGATCATGTCGAGCAGCATTACCTCAAGCCCTGCATTGGCGAGATGGGCTGCAATGGTGGCACCCATCACTCCAGCGCCGAGTACGCCTACCCGTTTGATCTGCCTCATTGGTTTCCTCCGTTTTGAATGCATTCCTGGCCATTGGAGCTGTCCAGATAGAGCCCTTCGATCCGCTCCTTGTACTTTTCGTAAATCACTTTTCTTTTTAGCTTCATCGTCGGGGTCAATTCTCCCCCCTCGATGGAGAAATCCCGCGGCAATAGCACGAATTTCTTGATCGTCTCGTAGGACGGAAGCCTTTCGTTCATCTGCCGGACCCGGTCCTGATACAGTTTACGCACTCGCTGGTTGGAAACCAGGTCCTCGACGTCGATAAAGTTGAGTTTTTCCTGGTGGGCCAGGTCGATGAGACGTTCGAGGTTGGGGGTGAGAAGAGCCGTCAGGTACGGCTTGCGGTCTCCGTAAACGAAGGCCTGGGAGATGAACTTATCGAGCTTGAGTTCGTTTTCGATCGGCTGCGGTGGAATGTTCTTTCCCCCGGCGGTCACGATGATTTCCTTCTTGCGGTCGACGATGAAGACAAAACCTTTTTCGTCGATTCTTGCCATGTCCCCGGTCCGCAGCCATCCGTCGGCGTCGAGGACCTCGGCGGATGCTTCGGGGTTTTTGTAATAGCCCTTCATCACCTGGGGACCGCGGACCAGAAGCTCCCCATCTTCAGCCGTTTTGATTTCGGTTTGGGGCAGAACCGTGCCGACGGCTCCAAAACGGACCTCGTCGAAAGTGTTCAGAGTGATGGCGGGGCTGGTCTCGGTCAGGCCGTATCCTTCGCAGGTCGGAATGCCGATAATCCACATGAATTCGTTGATGGTCTTGTCAAGGGGGGCACCGCCCGAGATGAAGAAACGCATCCGGCCGCCGAAACGCTTGCGGATCTTGTGGAATACCAGGCGGTCCGCGACGCGATAGCGCACACCGAGCAGACCGACGGGCCGGCGCTCCACATAACGGCGGTGAATATAGGCTCGGCCGATTTCCACCGACCGGTGAAACATTTTCCGCTTCAGGGGGTGCATGAGATGAACCCCCTCGTAAATTCGCGAGTAGATCTTTTCGAACAGGCGGGGGACGCTGACCATGGTCGTCGGCCGCACCTCGTTGATGTTTTCCACCACCTTGTCCACGCTTTCGGCGAAAGCCACATGCGCGCCGTGCATCAGGGCGGCATAGTAGCCGGCGGTCCGCTCGAGCACATGGCTCAGCGGGAGGAAGCTGAGAAACACCTCTCCCTCGTTCATCCCTCCCAGCTTGTTCACGCCGTTCCAGGCATTGTGGAGCATGTTGTGGTGGGTCAGCATGACCCCCTTGGGAACTCCCGTCGTCCCGGAGGTGTAAATGATGGTGATGAGATCGTCCGGAGTGATCAGGTCGATTTCTTCTTCAAGTTCCTGTCGTTCTTCGGAGGTGAGAGGGTGGGAGATTTCCGAAAGCTGGGAAATCGTGTAGACCCGCAACGATTTCTCTCCCAGGAAGCGTTCGAAGGAGATCACCAGTTCGACCCCGGGAATCCGGTCGCGAACTTCCAGCAATTTTTGATATTGGTATCGGTTGGAAACGAAGACAAGCTTCGCTTCGACGTGGTTGAGCACGTAGGCGACCTGTTCCGCCGTATTGGTGGCGTAAACCGGGACGGTGACTCCGCGTGCCGCCTGAATTCCCAGATCGGCTATGGACCACCCGGCTCGATTTTCCGAGAGAATGGCCACCCGGTCGCCCACCTGTATTCCAGCCTTGCGCAGGCCCCGAGCGGTCATCAGGATATTTTCGTAAAGCTGTTTATAGCTGAGGGGACGGTAGGTTCCGTTACGCTTATAACTGATGGCGGGGCGTTCCGCGTACCGGACAGCATTTACTTTCAACATCTGGGGAATTGACCTGAACGGCAAATCGGACATAGCGCCTGGCTCCTTCGTGCGATTTCAGAATGTTTATACATCACCTTAACGTGCACGTCAAGTAATTTTTAAGACATTTTTACATAGAATGGAAAAATGCCACCCCGTGTTCAGTTATTTGAAGAGGGTTTGACCTGGAACAACGTCACGTTGTTTATCAGGATGGGGCGTTATCAACCGGCAGCCCTCTTCCTTCCAAATGATGATTCGAACCAAAGGAGAAAGGAAACCATTTCAAAAAATGGAAAATCCAGCCCCCGGCGCGTAGCCGGGGGCCAATTATCCATCGGCCGGACCGGTGAATGTCAGAAAAGAACGTTCACCTGGGCGCTAACGATATTAACCGAGCTTTTGAACTCTCCCTTCAGGGTCCCCCTGAAGAAATCCTCTCCGGCCGGGTCGGTGCCGGCCTGCTTGTCTATTTTGGAGTCCTTCACGAAGAGGTGGGCGTAGGCCAGGTCAAGAGCGATCCGATCGTTGAATCGATAGCCGAGGCCCAGGGCGGTCCAGTAACGATCTTCACCGGGGATGCGTGGGGTGCGATGCTCTGCGTCCGGAATGGGGGTTTGATCGTAAGCCAGCCCCAGACGCAGGGTGAGCTTATCCAAAGGGTTGTAGGTGGCGCCCAGGGCAAAGCGCCAGCTGTCATCCCAGTTTTCGGAAGTGACATTGTCCGGGAGGGTGATGCCAAAATCATTGGAGTCGAATTCGACCCGCAGTTCGTCAAAAGTGCTCCAGTTGGTCCAAGTGGCATCAGCCATAATTGCCCACTGAGGATTGAAACGGTGATAAAGGCTCACCGAAGCGCTATCTGGAAGGGTGATGTCCGCTTTGGCATCGGTGTCGGCAAAAGTGGCTGCAATCCCCCCATCGAGCTCGGGAATCCCGCTGATCGCCGCCGGAAGGGTGAAATTGGCGTCCCCCTTCGCCTTGACTTTTACCCGGGAACGATAAGCCAAGCCGATCCTGGAATTCTCGTTAAATTCGTACAATAGGCCCAGGTTGAAGCCATAAGCCCAGTCGTCCGCATCCAGCTTAACATTACCGTCCTTCTGCTGTACTAAAGGGGCGAGGCCAGGGTTAAGGCCTGACTGGACATAGGCAATGGAACCTAAGTCGACGGCATTGGAGAGTTTCGCTTTGACGTACATGGCACTAACGCCGGCGCCGAGGCTCAAATGTTCAGTGGCCTGATAAGCCACCGAGGGGTTGATGTTGACCGTTATCAAATCCGAGTTCAAGGCATGGTAGCGTCCCTGCCAATGATCGTCATAATCGGTGGCCAACCCGAAGGGGGAATTGACGCCAAGACCGACTGCCCAACCGTTACCGAGACTGCCGGCATAGTAAAAATTGGGGACCACCTTGGTTTCACCGCCGTCCCCGCCATCCCCCCCCATCAGAGCGCCGCCACCCAGGAGGGGGGAGACCTTCGAGCCGTCGTCTTTGAATTTAGTGCTCGGCAAGACCAGGTGGGCCGCGCCGGCCACTTGGTGACCCTTCAGGCGGGTAAGGCCGGCGGGATTGAAAAAAACCGTTGTTGCATCTTCGGCGGATGCGGCGCCGCCTGCAAAAGCGTTGCCCAATCCGCTGACGCTCTGCTCGACCAGGGCAAACCCCGCCGCAACGGCCGGAGAAGCCATTACCAGTATACTCATAACTCCGATCAGTATTCTTACTCCCGATTTCATAATCACGTCCGTTCCTCCTTCCCGACCATGTCACGATACACCGCAGGGCACCATGCCCTTTTTGGTTAACCTCCCAAATATATATGCATAGGGATCGATATATCGTACTTTTACGTACAGGTCAATATAAATTCAAACATTTTTTTATTTTTATATTTATGGCTGATTTTACCATATCTAGAAACACCCGTGGCTGGCTCAAAAAAAGTCATTAAGAGATAAAATTTGTTTGTTTTTCATGCCTCTGCAGATTTAATCCAAAGAAGGGAGAAGCAGATTGGGGAATTTAAATGGCGTTATAATATGTCTTGATTTCTATGTCTCTGAAGCAGTCCTACCTTCCGTCAGCGTAAATTTGTTTCGATCTCGAAGAGTCCCTGGCCAAGGGCTGGCGGCCGGCCGAGGTCGGGCCGAGTCCGCCAGCCTAAAGTTTCTGGACGAATGCAGGGGTATGTTTCCTTGTTCGACGATCTTGCCGTCGACAACAAATTTGTAAATGATCAGCCAAAGGGCTAAAGGATCTTGTGAAATTTTCCCGGTTTGCTTTTCGCAGTGAGTAAAAATCTTCTTCTTTGTTTTGTTCGATGGCCTTTGGGAATTTTTAGCTTGAGGCATTTTTCTAGGCTTCGCGTTTCTCTTTTGCCGGTTCCCGCCATCTTCTCCTAGGCCCGAAGAAATCTCCTGGCTTCCGGGAAAAAACCTTGATGAATTAAGATCCGATCCTTCTCAGCCCAAGCCAATCAGCACCGTTCCGGCGACCATGATGCAAGCTCCCGGCAGACGGTTATTTATCCCCTTTTCGCCGAACAGAAAATGTCCCCATAAAACCGTCATGACAGCGCTGGTCCGTTTAATAGCAATAACATTGGGCACCAGCGCCAGGCTGATGGCGGACATTTGACAAAGGGTCGTCAGTCCGCCGCAAAGCCCAAGACCCAGCAAGGGGGCAATGGGCCCGTTCCATCCTTTTTTACCATGGCGTCCCAGATGAACAACAACCAGCGGCAACAGCCCCAAGGTAATGGCAAGATTCACCGCTACCGCCCAAAACCAGGGAGAAGAATGCTGCAGCCCAATTTTATCGACGTTGGCGCTCACGCTCCAGATCAACGCGACCAGTAGCATGAGCCGGGGACCAGGCTCACGAACCAGCGCCCGGAAAGGTTCCAAAAACCCCCGTTCTTTTTGATGCAGGTTCAACAAATAAGATCCGCTGACGATCAAGAGAATGCCGAAGACGGCCGAGAAACCGGGGCGTTCATGCAGAATAAGGGGAGAGGTAAACAGAAGAAAAAGGGGTGTGAAGGTGATCATGGGTACGGTAAGGGAGAGATCGGATTGTTGGATCGCTTTTATATAAAGGACCGCGGTCAGGACATTAAGCCCGCCGCTGATTCCCAGCGCCCACCAGAATTCCGAATCCAGCCGGGGAATATCAATGACCAGTAGTAACGGGAGCAAAAAAGGGAGGGCGAAAAAGCGCCAGGCCCAGGCCACAATGACCGCATCCGTTCGGCGCAATCCTTGTTTACCGAAGACATCCTTTCCAGATTCAAAAACTGCGGTCAATAGGGCAAAAACAAACCAGGACATGGCGAAACACCGATTCTATCAAAAGAGGAACATTCTCTACGTCAAGCGAACGAAGCCTGGTCTGCCCGGGTTGAAGGTAATCAAATTTTTTTGGTGTGGCCTTGATTATAACAAGAAAAAACCGGCGCTCTGAAGAACGCCGGTCGATGAGGCTTGGGGTGGGGAGGCACTAAACGTCGATCGCTCGCCGAAGAACTGATTTTTCGACTTTCCGTCCTTCTTCCTGAGCCATGCTCTGGATCAGGACCTGGCCACCGAAGGCAGCGGTCCTGCGCACTAGCTGGTCAGCTTTTTCCCCATCCTGAGTCCGAAAGGATTGAATGATTTTTTTGTGTTCTTCTACTGAAATCTGCATTCTACCGGGCAAGGCCAAGGACGCCAGGCGCAGTCGGTTGAACTTCATGACCAACTGGCTGATCAGTTCCTGCAGTTTTTCGTTGCCGCAGGCTTTGAGAAAAACCTCATGAAATTCATTGTGTACCTTGAAAAAGGTTTTGACGTCCCCCTCTTGAGCCAATTGCTGCAGCCGCTCGTTGATCACCTCGAGGCGCGCGATATCTTTTTCGGCCAGGTTCTCGGCCGCCATGCGGGCCGCATACCCTTCGAGGATGCTTTTGATGGCATAGAATTCCTCCACATCCCGTTCGGAAAGGGAGGTAACGACTGCCCCTTTGCGGGGAATCACCGTCAGGTAACCTTCAGACTCCAATTGCCGGAAGGCTTCTCGGATCGGGGTGCGACTGATCCCGAAACGCTCTGCAAGCTCCGGCTCGGCAACCTTCTCCCCAGGTTTAAGGGTCCCTTTGAGAATAGCTTCCCGAATAGTCTCCAGAATTTTTTCCCGAAGGGTTTGGTGACGCTCGATCGGTTTTCGTCTCACGGTGAACTCCTGCGCTCTGTATACTGTATACAGAGTATACAGTATACAATTTTTGTCAAGAGTTTTTTCCCCGTTCTCTGCCCCTAACATCTTGATAACTCCTTGCCTTTTAGGGGGTTGACGGTTATTATCCGAATATTCTCCCGCCACTGGTAACGTCATGGATCCCATCCGCCACCTTCGTTTTTCTGCATTGATTCTGGCCGCCATTATTGCCATCGGCACCTTCGGTTATGTCCTGATTGAAGGCTGGAGCGCTTTCGATTCCTTATATATGACGGTCATAACCCTGGCCACCGTCGGCTTCAGGGAGGTTCATGATCTTTCGGATCACGGCAAAGCTTTTACCATTCTTCTGATCGTTTTCGGCGCCGGCATCATCGCTTATTCCGCTGGGAGTCTGATTCAGTTCATGGTCGAAGGGCAGCTCCGTCGTGTCCTGGGGAGGAAAAAATTGGAAAAACAGATCGATAAACTCCGAAACCACTTCATCGTTTGCGGCTTCGGCCGTATCGGAACCCTCATCTGTCGGGAATTCCAGGCGAAGCCTATTCCTTTTGTGGTGGTTGAAAAAGATCCGGATATCTGCGAAAAACTCACCAATGACGGAATCTTGTTCGTTCATGGAGACGCCACCGACGACGAGACTTTGGTCGCCGCCGGTATCCGGAAAGCCAAAGGACTAGTCACTGCTGTCACCTCGGACACGGAAAACGTCTACATTACCCTCACCGCCCGCGGGCTGAATCCCAAGCTCTTCATCCTGGCCCGAGCCGGGGAGGAGGGCTCGGAAAAAAAACTGGTCCGGGCCGGCGCTTCGAAGGTGATTTCCCCCTATGTCATCGGGGCCACCCGGATGGCCCAGGCGATTCTCCGTCCTTCAGTCGTCGATTTCATAGAAATAGCTACCGCCGGTCACAATCTGGAATTGCAGTTGGAGGAGCTCCGGGTTGCAACGGCCTCTCCCCTTTGTGAAAAAACCCTTATTTCCTCGGGAATTCGCCGGGATTGGGGGATCATTATCGTGGGCATCAAGAAAGCGGACGGGCAGATGATCTTCAATCCCGCCTCCGCTACGCTCATTGAGGAAAACGATATCTTGATTTTGCTCGGGGAACCGTCGGCCAT
>Ga0055479_10000024_pt1 | contig 18093 bp, 13 predicted proteins | sample Muzzi_PWC_D1_FD_57941 | JGI IMG/M metagenome (GOLD analysis project Ga0055479, IMG submission 57941) | Wetland microbial communities from San Francisco Bay, California, USA, that impact long-term carbon sequestration - Muzzi_PWC_D1 | ecosystem: Environmental > Aquatic > Marine > Wetlands ...
CTGACTTTTTCCATTCCTCTCGGGCCTTTCTTCTCTTGCGCCGGCAGGGCCACCGGTTCCAGGTTTTCGTTCGTTTCCTCCCCCTCCCGCCAATAGGTTGCCCCCTCCCGGCGGATCAATCGTTCATCGACCAACAGCCGGCGGATGGTACAGTAATCGTCGTACAGCGGCATGATCAGCCCGGTCACCTCCCGCTCGCTGTAGCGTCGCTGCGGCTCGAAGCGCAGCGCGAACTTCTCGAGAACGATCAGCCGCTTCTTGTGCTGGGGCGGTAGCTTCTCCAACCGGCCATGGCGGAAGAAGCTGCCGCGCACCTTGCGCCGATAGTCCTCGATCCGCTGTTCCTGCTGCTCCTTGCCGGCCGGGTCAGCCGCGACGATCTGCCGCAGGGTGGTATCGAAGACGGTGTCGTTGAGCTGGACGACGACGTAGTACTGCTCCTTGCGGCAGCGCACCAACCCGGCATGTTCCAACTTGCGCAGGTGGAAGGAGACCGTCGACGGGGCGAGGGCGTGGCGCTGGGCCAGCTCTTCCACGTATTGGGAACGTTCCAGCAGGGAATTGACGATCGCCAGGCGTGATTTGTCGGCCAGGGCTTTCATGATGGCGAGGTTCTGTCCGGTCTGCATCGGATGCCTCCTGTTTCGATATTAATCGAAGCAAAATAGATTATAACGAGAGCTGTTGTCAAATTAATTTTATGTATATCGAAACAGAATCTTGAAAGGATGAGGGGGTATGTCTCAACAATCAGGGGGCGAAGAGGGACTGGCGTTTTCAATGAACCTATGTTCAGGACGGCCCGGGCGAGGGTTTTGCTTGTCCGGATTTCGTTTTGACAAGGGATGAAGGCTGGGGAAGAAGGGAGAAGCGGTGAATTTTCCTGGGGAGGACGGCCGGCAAGATGGACCGATCAGTACTCTGGGTGTTCTGGCATGGAATCGGCGATTGCATCATCTCGACGGGGCCTACAGGCGATTTTAATAAACCTAGCAGCAGGGATCTGAGGTCAGGGCCGCAGGTTCAGGCTTGGGAAAGCATACCCTTCTTGTCCCAGCCTTTCCTGGTTACCGATCGGGCGCGGGCATGAAACGGCAAACCACCGTCCGGGGAGCCTTGGGCGGAAATTGGTTTTTTTAAGGCGGTTTGAGGGAAAAAAGTTTTTGGGCTGTCTCTCTGTGGTTTAAAGTTTGACAAGAAATCAGGTGCGAGGTAGAAGGGGAGGACGGAAAATCCTGGGTCGGGATACCGGCCGTAAGAAAGCTTTGACCCCCCGTATGATCCCTAATTAAACCTGTACATTTCCTGATAGAGGCGGCATGGGCATCCATGTCCGCAGGTGACGATGCTGCCGCTCTTTAGCGCCACGATTTTCCTGAGTGCGTTCCTGCTCTTCCAGGTGCAGCCGATGATCGGCCGGTTCATCCTGCCGTGGTTCGGTTCGACTCCCGGCGTGTGGGCGACCTGCATGCTGTTTTTCCAGGTGGTGCTGCTGGTGGGCTACTCCTACGCGCACTTCGTTGTCAGCCGCTGGTCGCCCCGCCGGCAGGCACTGGTACATGGCGTGTTCCTCGCCCTGGCCCTGCTCGCCCTGCCGATCACCCCGGACGCCGCCTGGAAACCGCCCGACGGCGGCATGCCCATTACGCGCATTATCACCATTCTCCTGCTCAGCGTCGGCGCGCCCTATCTCCTCCTCTCGTCAACGGGACCGCTGCTGCAGGGATGGTTCACACGGCTTTCCACGGCATCCCCCTACCGGCTGTATGCCCTGTCCAACCTGGGCTCGTTGCTCGCCCTGCTGTCGTATCCGGTGCTGGTCGAGCCGAACCTCGCGCTCTCGAACCAGACCACGAGTTGGTCGGTCGGTTTCGCGCTCTTTGCGGTCCTGTGTGTTGGTTGTGCCCGGCTTTTCGCGCGCGGCGCAGCGCAGACCCCGGCCCGTCCGGACGAAGCTGCGGACGGCCCGCCGCCGGGGGTCGTCGATATCGTTCTCTGGCTGGCCCTGGCGACCTGCGGCTCGGCCCTGCTGCTGGCCACCACCAACCAGCTCTGCCTCGATGTGGCCGTTGTACCGTTTCTCTGGGTGCTGCCCCTGGCGGTCTACCTGTTGTCCTTCGTTTTTTGCTTTGACCACGATCGCTGGTATGTGCGCCCGCTGTTTTTCGCGCTGCTGCCCGTGGTTATGATGAACGCGGTCCGTCTCCTTGGCGGCGGCGTTTACCTGGGCATCCGGGATCAGGTATTCGGCTACACGGCGGCTTTGCTGGTCGGCTGCATGTGCTGCCACGGTGAAATGGCCCGCCGCCGGCCCGCGCCCCGCTACCTGACCCTGTTCTTCCTGGTCCTCGCCATCGGCGGCGCCCTCGGCGGGTTGCTGGTGGCCATTGTCGCGCCGGCGGTTTTTTCGGGATTCTACGAGTATCCGCTCACCCTCCTGGCGACCTGTGGGATCGTTGCCGTGGCGGTCTTGCACGATGGTTTTCTCCGTCCCCCCCTGCAGGAGAAGGCCTGGCGCCGTGTCCTCCGTATCTCCGCATGGACGGCGTGCGCAATCGCCATTGTGGTGGGCGCCGTCCTGACCCTGCAACCCGGCGGGTGGCTTGCCAGTACGGTAAGCGCTGAGACGGAGAGTGCCTTCGCCGGGTGGACGGTCACCGTGCGCTTCGCAGCCGCCGGCGCCACGCTGTTCGCCCTGGGCATTGCCGTCTTGGCGGTGCGCCGGGGGAGTAAGGCCCTGAGCACCGGGGGCCGCGGCCGCGCTAAAGTCTGGAATGCGGCAGCCGCTTTGGCCGGGCTCGGTGTCGCCTGCCTCGGCGGAGCGCTCGCCTGGTTGCCCCAGATCGAACAGCAACTCCAGGTCATCCGCGATCGCAACTTTTACGGGGTGCTGGCAATCCATAACTATAATTACGGATTCTACCCATGCATGGGTTTAATACACGGTCGGATCTTGCACGGCATCCAGTTGATCAGTCATCCCGATTGGCCCGCTTCCTATTATGGACCCGGTACCGGCATCGCAATGGCCCTGCTGTACCACCCGGCGCGCGACATTCGCGGAAGGCCGTTCCGGGTCGGCGTGGTAGGGCTGGGCGCCGGTGTCCTGGCCTCCTACGCGAACGCCGATGTGGAGATATCCAACCCGAGGAGATACGTGCGGGCTGTGCGGCGCATGCCACCAGACACAATACGCTTCTACGAACTCAATCCCATGGTCGTGGACTGGGCTGAGGAGAAGTTCACCTACCTGCGGGATGCCCGGCGCCGCGGCGCGAAGGCTGAGACCGTGGTTGGCGACGCCCGGCTGGTCCTCGAACGAGAGCTGGCCGCGGGTGACGCGCAGCGCTTCGATGTCCTGGTGATCGACGCGTTTGCGGGGGACGCGATTCCCATCCACCTGCTGACACGCGAGAGTCTGGAGATCTACCTGTCACACCTGGCCGAGGGCGGCATCCTCGCGCTGCATGTGTCGAATCTGTATATCGACGTTAAACCGGTGATTCGCAGGCTGGCGCAGGAGCTCGACGTCGAGCTTCTGTATTCCAAAAACCCCGTGGTGGATCGTTTCGCTGTCGGGTCCGCCTCCTGGATGCTGTTGACGAAGAACCGGGAATTTCTCGCCAATCCCAACGTGCATCGCTATGAGTTGGAACCGCCCCCGCCCGGCCCGCTGTGGACCGACGATTACAGCGCCGTTTTTTCACTGCTGCGTTTCCGCGAATAGGGTGAGCCTGCCTGTGATAATTCTGTTTTCCAGGGACCAGATACTTAAATCAGTGGGGTGGTTTCGAATGAAAACTAGTTTTGTGCAATATCACCCGTTTAGGAACCGGCGAGGCAAACCTCGTTCTGCCTGTGTCGCCGGCCCGGTCCTTGTGGTGGTCCTGCTGCTATTCACATATTCGCCGGCCAGGTCAACGACACTCACGCCCGAGTTGTTAACCGGAGTCTGGAAGGGACAGATCCGCAGTTGCGATTCCAGCGGCTGCGTCCAGTGGGAGAGCGACCTGACCCTGACCATCGATGCCGGCGATCCCTCACGGGGGACCTTTTACAGCCCCGAATACCGAACCAGCTGGCCAACCACCGTGGAAACGATCGGAGACGAGGTTCTCATGAACTACCGCGAGACGCGGCTGGTCTTCCATCTGATAAACCGATCTTCCCGACCGTTGCTCGAAGCGAACTACGACGGCCGTTGGCTTTGGTACCCAAGGCACAACACTCTTCAATTCTATAAAATCGCCAACCCGTAACAGCGAAAGACTTGCGGAACTTCGGGGTCGAGATATCACGTTTCACGGTTGCAAAAGCCCTCCTCCCCTTGTTCCCCCCGGGCAATTGATCGACCGAAGGCGTGCAAGTCCCATTCGAGGCGGCACGGGGGGCTCCTAAAGGCGAGAACCGGGCAATGTTGAAGCGCGGTTGAGATTTTTTCTAGTAGATTTAAGTTTAAAAGGGAATCAGGCCTGAGATAGAAAAGAGAATCGGCGGATTTTTTGCTGGGAACCCGGTCAGTAGTCGATTTTTGGACGTTTTGACGCAAATCTTCCGAAAGCAATATCCTTTCCTTTGAGAGGTCAAGCCATGGGAACCCTCGAAGTGAAGATGGGGTCTGCCGCGCTGATCTTCGTCTGTGGCCTGATCGGCGGGTTGCTGCCGCTCCGGTTCGACGAGTCGGAGCGCTCCAAGCGTTTCCTCGCGGTGGGAAACGGCTTTGCCGGGGGGATCTTCCTCGGCGCGGGCCTCCTGCACATGCTCGCCGACGCCCAGGAAAACTTCACCTCTGTCCTCCCCGGCTACCCGGTCGCCCTGGTCATCGCCGGCGGCGGGTTCCTGGCCGTTTTGTTTCTCGAGATGGTGGCACTCCGGGGGCGGGAAGATGTCGGCTCGGTTCCTGGCGCCAAAAACTCTTTTTACCCCTTTCTCCTGATGATCGTTCTGTCCGTGCACTCGCTCATCGCCGGAATGGCGCTGGGACTCGAAGGGTCGGTGGCCGCGTCGTTCGCGATGCTGGTCGCGATCGTCGCTCATAAAGGCTCCGCCGCACTTGCGCTCGGGGTCAGCCTCAAACTGGCCGGGTTCTCCCGGAGCCGAATGCTGGCGATGGTCGTACTGTTCTCCTGCATGACGCCAATCGGCGTTCTCGGCGGTTTCGCCTTTTCGCAGGCCCTCGAGGGACAGACGGCCTTGCTGGTCGAGGCGATCTTTGATGCCGTGGCGGCCGGATCGTTCGTCTATGTCGCCGTGCTCGACATCATCCAGGAGGCATTTGCCGAGAAGGTCGATCTGGGGATGAAGTTCACGGTGCTGTCGGTGGGATTTTTCGGGATGGCATTGCTCGCGTTGTGGACCTGACCTGAGAGGGATCGGCCCGGTCCCATTCCTCCGCGGCGAAAGAATCTGCTTCCGGGGAATTCCGAGGGAAAGGAGACATCAAGGTCGTCCCCAAGGCCGACAGGCAATCGGCGCATAACCAGGAAAGAATTTACGGTAGAATGGTTGAACTTTTCCGTACAGGCCTGCCGAACGGTTCGAGAAGCCATCCATTTGTCAGCCGGCGGAGTCCCAACGGGCGGTACAGCGAACTAGTGCCGCAAATTCGAAACCAGCGGCACCAGCCGTCGGTAATCATCGTAGGTTAGGTTCGTCTGCCAGTGATCGCTGATCATCCCAGCCAGCACCCCTCCCGCAAATAGCATCAGTACAATCACCACGAAGGTGATCCCGGGTAACGGTCGCTTTAGTAAGGCCATCGACAGCGCCCCCTTTTCCGGGCAAGTGCTGACACAGGTCAGGCACCCGGTGCATTCCGGCGAATGGACCCGGTTCTTGTGTTGCACATCGATCAACCCCGGACAAGCTCGGCTGCAGGCACCACAGTCGATGCATTTGTCCCGGCGCCGCGATACCTTGAACGGGCTGAGCATGCTGAGCACTCCGAGCAGGGCACCGTAAGGACAGAGATAGCGGCACCAGAAGTTTTTGTAAATGAGCGAGAGCAGCAACAGAATGCAAACCACCGCCGCACTGGTGAGAGACATTCGGGTGAAGAAGTGAAGCATCCTGACATCGGCGATCGCCCAGTAGGGTGCTCTCAAAAACTCTCTGAGCGCGACGACCGGCATGCCGAACAGGACCAGCTTAACGAAAAAAAACGACAGCGCGTACTTGGCAAGCTGCAGGAAGAGGTTGAGGGCGCGCCAGATGCGGAAGTTGCGGCCGAACAGTTTGCGACCAACTTTCCAGCCCCCTTCCGAAATTGTCCCCACCGGGCAGATAAACGAGCAGAACGATTTCTTCGTCAGCAACGCCATGGCAAGGAAGGTGAGGAACAGCACCAGGGCCGCCGGGTGAACCGCGTCAAACTGTCCGGTGAAGAGCCAGGCCTTGAGACTCATCAGCGAACCGATCGGCAGAAAGCCCTCGACTCCTGGCGGCCGGGCATAATAACCCGTCCGCCCCGCGGTTTCGAAATGGCGCACGAACAGACCGAACTGGATGCCGAGGAAAAGGCACCAGGCAAAGAACAGCCACTGGATCGTCAGCCGCCAGTGGCTCGGGTTTTTCCAATTGATGATTCGATTCATAATGCGCGGATGTTACAACGGTTTTGGATGCAAGGGAATGACTTTGGTCAAATTTCAGTGTGTAACCTCCAAGGAAAAAAGGGGGGGGGAGGTTTAAAAACCAACAGGGGCACTCAACAAAGGAAAAGGGTGGGCCGAAGCCCACCCTTTGGCATTGGTCATGCGATCCCCGAATGATCGGGGATCGAGGCGGGCCGAAGCCCGCCTCGCATATCACGCCTTACTCGAACATGCCCATGATGCTCTTGATGATGATGTAGAGTGCGTTGTCATCATCGTCGTTCTCGATCCGGAAGCCGAATTCCTTGGTGTGCTGGTTGAACGAAGCGAAGCCCCCGGCATCATTTTCCTTGATGAATTCAGCCCGGTGGCAGGCGCCGCAGGCTCTTGCCGCGGGACCGACGACGACTTCAGGGGTGGAAAGCGGAATCACACCCGGGATTTCATCCGTCGCGGAGAGGAGGCCCGGCATCGACTTGGACTGGTCCGGGACATCGTAAGGTAACCTGCGACCCTCATCGACAGCCCTTTCCTCGGTGTGGCAGGCTTCACAGTTGATGGTCGCGAAATCGGGGAAGAGGAACTCGATCTCTTCCTCGTATTTCGCTTTTTCCACTGGGTCGTCGAAGTCGACCTCGTCGACATCAAACGCCTGGAACCGGTGGATCGCATGTGCATAGGAATCGATCGACCGCGACTGGCCTTCCAGATGCGAACCGCCGGACGTCACGACGTGACACATCCGGCAGACCACGATATTGCCCCCCCGATCGCCGGAATGGAAGGAAGTGGCCAACTGGTCGTGGCAGCTGTTGCAGCCCTTTCCACCTTCGTATGCATCTTCGGTCCCCAGGACACTGACCAGAGCATTGTCGTCCTTGAAGTAGTCTGCTTCGATCATATTCGCATTAAGGTCGAAGGTGGCCGATGGCGCATTGAGCCCGACCACCTCTCCATCGCCGCCTTCCAGCCGGGGACGGAAGGCAACCTCGCATCGCTTGACTATGCCGTCGGCGATCAGGTCGGGGATGGTTCCCAGGTTGGACGGATCAGCCGGCACGTAAGCGTCCATGTGCAGGATCACTTCCCATGTGCCGGGGACGCCGGTCGGCACTTCCGTGAAGAGGGCGTTTGCCGAACCGATGGTTTTTTCCATCCGGTTACCGTTGGCATCCCGGGTGTGATTGCTCAGGATGAAGTCCTTGCTATCGTAGCCGTAGAACGAAACCATCACGATAGGGGTGATATCCGCGGCATCCAGCCCGCCGACAGTGCCCGTGGCGCTGATCTCGATGTCGAGATCGTTGCCGGACTTGGAGACGGAATCGACAGAGGCGATAATGCCGTCAGCATACTTGTTCCCGGCCGTGTCGTAGATCTTGGGGTCGTAGCCGGTGTGGATGATGCTGAATTTCGGCGCAATGCCGCCGGCCTTATGGCATTCGTTACAGGCGAAGGAATTATCGCTCAGATCATAGGCGCCGTGAATTGCCGAGGGCAGCAAATTGCTCAGCGCGATAGGTCGGGTATCTACTGCAAAATGGCCCTCTCCGTCCGCCGTATCGGTCCCGCCGGTCACCGGATGGCAGCTCTTGCAGGTGAACAGGTTGAAGTTGGCGTCCGACAGGGTTTGAGCCAGCTTGCCGGCGTGGCAGGTGGCGCAGTTCCGCATGGACTGGGGATAGGGAAATTCCATGGAGTGCGACATGTGCACGTCGTTCATGAGCCGGGTTTTGTAGGCGTACTGGTCTTCCTCGGCCGGCGTCAGGTCGTCGCCGTTCCAGATTTCCGCCCAGCGCATCGGATTATCCACCGCGATCTGCCAGTCTTCATGGCCACCGTCCCGATTATCCGTGTGACAGACTTTGCAGGTCCAGAAATCCTTGCCCCCGCCGGCGCTGACATCGGCGCGGATGTAACCGTGCTTGTAGTAAGGGGTCTGGTGGCACTTTTCACAGCCGGTGACGTTGGCGGCGGAAGAGTAATCAACACCCCATGTCAGGAGAGCCGCAAAGGGGTATTTGGCGAGGGCGATGTGTCCGACGGTTTCGATCAGTTCATCCTGGCCGTATACGGCCAGGATGCCGTCAACCATGGAAAGATTACCCAGAGCTGTTTGGGCGTTGACGCTGGTGCAGACGTTGGTGCCGGCATCGTAGGAGATGGCGCCTTTGAGAGAAATCAAAGAGTTGCCGATCGACTCGAAACCCATTCCGGTATACTCGGAAAAACGGATGTTGAGGGAGTCCGCGTCTCGGCAGTCAAAGGGGTCGCCGTCCTTGGTCATTTTGAACGTTACGGTGTCGTTGCCGCCGGCGCCCGAATAAGAGACGTTCGTAACTTGAATGACACCCTGCTGAAACAGTTCCTCATAAACCTCTTGGTGACTGGAGCCATTGCGTATCGGGTCTCCGTCATGGCAGGATATGCAGAACTCGGGCTCGACGTTTTGGGCATTCTTTTCGCCCAGGGACGCCAGCCATTCCTCCTCAGTGCCCGGGAAACCGTTTTCTACGGCGATTTCGTAGGCACTTTTACCATCATCGCCGTCTCTAGAAGAGCATCCAACCTAAATGAACAGCATGCTTAGCATCATGGCAGCCAGTAAAAACCTGATCCAAAAACTTTTCCTGGTCATCAAAAGCCTCCCATTGAGGGTGAGGATCTGGCGGATGAATAGCCACCCAAAAGCCATATCATCCAGATTCATCTACGGCTAAACCAATTTAAAACAAAGCCTGGAAACCAGAGTGAATCGGCAATAGCAGGATGTTAAAAACCAGTTATATCTGGGCAAAGGTAATAAGCGGTAACGACCTTCAAGAGCAGGCCAGGTTTGGTTGTCCTTTACCGGCAGCTTCGGGAATCAGCAACCGTTACACTAAAGAATCCTAACTGTTTCGCAAAGAAAAAGCCTACCAGCCAAATACGACTATTCAAATTCTATACTATAAAAAACTGTTTTATTCCACAAAAAATATATGTGGAACCAAAGACTGCCATAAAAATATCTAATAATTCTGCACAATTCTTGGGTCGGACCAATTTAACAATTTGAAATGGCCATGATCGTATTTGAATATCCGATTAAAAATAGCCAACAAGTATATTTTCTGAATGAAAATGGAAGAAATTATGTGGAGCAGCTTTTGAATATAAAAATCGCGTTTGATGTCTTTCATAAAGGGCGCGTCTATACATTATTGTCTTCGACAAACCCGACCATTCTCAATTGCGCCACTCCCGGCAGCTGACCGGCTGGCAACATGAAATAATAACCCCCGCTTGGAATAATCCAGGCGGGGGTTTTTTGTTTCAGACGGGGAAAATTTTAGAAAAAAACAGGCCCGTTTAAGGTTCATTCCAGGGGCTGGTTATTCTTTCAACTTCAGCCGCAGCTTGCCGTCGCTAATCTCAATCTCATCGATGCCGTCGGCAAAGACTGTCCAGAAACCTCGCTCATGGCCGAACTCCTGAACCATGTCTACATTCTTAATGTTGCCGAGCCAGGCATTAGGGATCGGAACGCCCCACAGGCTTATGCCGCGCAGCACAACCACCGGCCGTGCGCCGTGGTAGGACATCTCAAGACCCGCGGTGACCTTGAGAGTCTTGCCGCCCAGAACCGGAAGATCTTCGTCGAGCGGGACGAGAAGCTTGGCGCTGGCTAAATCCGGGGAGAGATCGATCGCCAGTTTCGAGGCCAAGTCCGTATTCTTGGCCAGGAGGGCATTCAGCTCCCGTTCGGTAAAGATGATTTCCCGGCTGGCCGCGGATTCGCTGTAGCGTTCCGGTTCCAATGGCTTGGACTGGCCCGTGGGCCGGTGGCTCCCGGGCCGGACCGATATATGCTGCAGGGTGTCGAGGCGGTCCAGTTTTCGCTCAAGGGCTTGCTCTTCCTTCGCGCTTAATGTGACCGGTTTGAAAGAGCCGGGGAAAAGGTAGAAATAGACCGCCGTGAGGGCGGCGAGGGTGGACACGATACAGGCGACCACCACGATGCCGAGTGTTTTCCACCAGCTGTGGCGGTCTTTTGAACCCTGCGCCGGGACCTGCGGTGGCATTTTGCGGCCTTTATGTTGATCATTAGGGTGATCGTTCATTGATACGACCTGACCGGGGCTGGTTTGACGCTCCCGCCGTTGTTTGCGATTTTCGGTCCGACCGGGAACCAAGCCAGCAGCCTGAAGGTGGTGTGTTGTATTTACAGCCTACTGTAATTATTGCGTTTTGCCAGTTCTATTAATCAAAAATCCCCGTCCGGAATGACCGGGGCGGAGGGGGGTACTTTGCATGTGGAGAAAATTTTTGTCACCGCCATTCAAATCTGCCGAGGGAGATATATCCGACCCCTGTTTCCCGGTGGTAACAAGAAAAGGCTGCCGACGTTAACGTCGGCAGCCTTTTCTCTTGTTAACCCGTCCTCTCAGTCACCGCAGGCGAGCATGGTCCAGTACAGCTCGTATTCCGCGACGCCGACATGGGTCGTCCTAGCATTCAACATGTTGGCGTTGTGCCCGGGCGAATTTTTCCAGCCGTTGAACATCTGTTCCGGCGATGGATACCCAAATCCGACGTTCTCGGCGGCGGAAAAATAGCCGAGAGAAAAACAGGTCTGCGCCCTCTCCTGGAACCCGCTATGGCCGAAATCACCGCTCTGTTTCATATAGATGCTGTGGTCCCGAGCCATTTCCCAGAGCGCCGGATCCAAATCGAGAACGCCGAGGCCGTTCTGCACCCGATACTCGTTGATCAAGGCGCGCAGCTGGCTTTCCCAGGCGCTTTCGACGGTGCCGCACTCCTTGTCGGCACCAGAACAATCCTGGTCGATGCCGTCGCCGCAGACCTCCTCGGCGCCGGGATGGATGTCGGCATTGACGTCGTTGCAGTCGCCGGAGGTCGCCTCCAGAGCCTCGGCCGGAAAATAATCGTCCGAAGGGGGTTCGGCGGCAGTGATCGAGGTGCCGTCGGAGAATCGATCCCGGTCATCGTCTCGATACCAGATTGTCTCCTCAGGTCCGGGACAGATCAGGTCCCCTTCCTGGCAATCCTGGTCGATGCCGTCACTACAGACCTCCTCCCCGCCGGGGTGAATCGCTCCGTTTACGTCGTTGCAGTCACCTTCAAGCGCCGTTAACTCCTCCGGCCGGTAATAGTGCTCGCCGGGCCGGTCCCCGCTTAACATCCACTCGCCATTGCCGTAGCCGTCACCGTCGAAATCGATAAACCACTTCTGCTGACAGATGAGGTCGCTGCCGCTGCAGTCCTGGTCGATGCCGTCGCCGCAAATCTCTTCGGCCCCGGGATGAATCGATTTTTCACCGTCATTGCAGTCCCCCGAGGTCCTTTCGAGCTCTTCACCCAGGAAATAATAGGGCGCGGGCCGCTCAATGGCATTGATACTTTCGCCGTCGGAATACCGGTCGTCGTCGAAATCCTGATACCAGGTCTTTTCCTCAGGTTCTGGACAGGTCAGATCGGCACCGTTACAGTCCTGGTCGATACCATCGCCACAGACCTCCTCGGCACCGGGGTGGATAGCGGCATTTTCATCATTGCAATCTCCTTCAACAGCTTTCAGCTCGCCTGATGATTTATATCCGAGCCCGGGCCGTTCGAGGCTGAGTTGCCAATGACCAGTGCCATAGCTGTCGCCGTCCCCGTCGTAAAACCACTCCTTGGCACAGGCGACATCCTTACCACTGCAATCCTGGTCGATACCGTCCCCGCAAATTTCTTCGGCGCCAGGATGGATCGCGGCATTCTGATCATTGCAATCGCCGCTAACCGATTCAAGGTCCTCTTTGAGGAAATAGGCTTCTCCGGGGCGTTCAACGGCATTGAGAGAGCGCCCGTCGCCAAACCGGTCGAAATCCTTGTCGAGGTACCAGGTCAGTTCGATTTCTTTCGGACATTCCAGGTCTTTACCGCTGCAATCCTGGTCGATACCGTCTCCGCAGGTTTCTTCCGCCTCGGGATGGATCGAGGCTTCCGCATCGTTACAGTCGCCACGAACGGCAATCAGCTCGTCGGCCGGGGCATAATCATCGGACGGGCGCAACGGCGATTCAATAATTTTGCCATCGGAATAGCCGTCCCGATCGTCATCGTGGTACCAGGCCACCGGGCAGGCATCATCCCTGCCGTCACAGTTTTGATCGACCCCGTCCCCGCAGACCTCTTCGGCCTGTGGAAAAATTTCGGCGGACGAATCGTTGCAGTCCCCCTGCTCGACGGTAAACCCGTCGCCATCCGTGTCGGCCGGATTAAGACTGGCGCGGAGATGGTTCTGGGCCTCTTGAGCGGATATAAGGTTTCTGGGGATAATTTCTTCCTGGAAGATATTTCGGGCATGAAGGGACGCCAGGAGATTTTTCACGGCAGAACTCTGGCCGAAATCCCCGGGAGGAAGGGAGAAATCGACCTCAAAACTCTCTACTACCTTTTCCACACTCGGTGTCAGTACGATGCCGTTGTTTGGATCGTTGTCCTCGTCGAGAGTCTGCAGCAACCTCGCCAGATTGGTTACTTCGGGATCAGTCACATCCGAAGCGTTCGGCATGAGATCAAGCGGAGTGATGACTTCACTGCCGAGTGCTGCGCCGAGCTCCATGCCCGCAAAAAAGAAGGTGACCGTCTCTCCATCAAGGTAATAGAATGTTCCGTCCGCGTCCGTCACCCCGTCTCTTGATCGGGTCTGGTAGTGGAGCCCGGCGACCGGACTGTCGATAAAGGATCCCTGGTTGACGGTTGCCTTCAGGGTGGCTTCGGAATGACTGCTGCCGTCACCTCCCCCTCCACCGCAGCCGAACATGGCGAATGTCACCCCCAGCGACAGCAGAAGAGATGCCATCCTCATTCCTGTTGGCCAACTTTTTTCCATTAGGTTCATGATCTCACCTTCGTAAAGGGGGAGTGTCGTTTTCTGCCTGAATCACCGTCATATGCCTGCAAATCCCCCCTCAACCTCTCCTGACAAATACATAACTTGTTGTTTTTGTATGATTTTAAAATCAGAACAAGGCCGACAGTGGACATCTGGTGATATAAAGGTGAGCAAGGAGCTTGCCATGCAGATGCGAATTCGGCATTCGGGAAAGGGTTTGGGGATCGGCTTTGTGCCGTAAAACCGTATCCCTGCGCAATGGAGGAAACTTCGGTGGCTTGGAATTTTTTTTTGAAACCGATCCTTTTCGAAACCTTTTATGGATGGAGGGAAACCCGAATTCGCGCAAAATTAATCAGAAAGACGACATTATTTGTCAACGCGGGCGGGAAGGGCCGGGTTTAAAAGAGGAAAAAAGGGGACATCCACAAGGATGACCTCGGGGGAAAGGAGAATGCTCCATGGGCCTGAATGAAAAACTCCGAGCCATGAAAGAGGCGTCGCGAGGGAAACTTCCTCCTGAAATCCGAAGAATAATGGCCGATGCCCTACAATCGGTCGAGGCGACCGGGCAACATCTGCTGGCGCTCAAGCCGGGGACGGCCGCGCCGGCCTTCTCCCTGGAAGATCAGACCGGTCGGTACTGGTCATCGGCCAAGTTGCTGATGGAGGGACCTCTGGTGGTCAATTTCTACCGTGGGAGCTGGTGACCGTACTGCAACGCGGAGCTGGAGGCTCTGCAAGGAATTTTGAAGGACATTCGGGAACTGGGGGCGCAGTTGGTGGCGGTCTCGCCTATTGAGCAGCGCTTTGCCCGGCGGATGGTGGAAAAGCTGGGCCTGGACTTCCCTCTGCTGAGGGACCGGGGGAACCGGGTGGCCAGCGACTACCGGCTGACCATCACCGTTCCCGAGCCGCTTCGGGAGATCTATCGCAGTTGGGGCATCGACCTGGAACGGGTCAATGGCGATACGAGTTGGACTCTTCCTCTGGCGTCGCGCTTCGTCATCGGCGGTGACGGGGTCGTTGTCGATGCGAAGATCCATACCGATCACACCCGGCGCGAGGAGCCGGGAAAGACGCTGTCGGCGCTAAGCCGGCTCAAGGGAGGATAGGCCTCGCCCGCGCGTCGCCTTGGGGATGGGGCTGGCGATTTTTCGAAGAGATATATGGTCGAGGTCGTTTGGATGGCAATTGAAAAATTTCCGTCCTCTCCCATGGCCTATCGCCGGCATCTGGTCGAGGAAATGCATTTATTGAAAACCCCACTCGGGATGGCCTGGGCGGGGGTTTTTCATTTCATGCCAAGAAATTTTATGTAACCGTTTCGGAGGATTTTTGCGGCCCGGGTGGTTGGCGAAAAGTCGGATTAATGAATAAGCAGCCATCGCGTGAGGGCTGGAAAAGCGCCGATTTTTTCTTCTCACTCTGCCATGCCCAGGCAGAGAGCCGCGTAGATTCGCGCTGCCGTTTCCACCTCAAACAGCGAGGTTTGTTCATCTTCAGTATGGGCCGTTTCAAGGGAACCGGGGCCCAGAATCAACGGACGACAACCGGCACTGAAAAACAGATTGCCGTCCGAATGTGAACGGAAAGGATTATCATACAACGGAAGGTTCAATCGCGGGTAAATGTCCTCAAGTACATCCATGATCAGCCCGCCCTTTTCCAGCACATATCCTTGCGAGGAAAAGTCGAAACTGAGCTCAAGACCCAACCCCGGGATGGTCTCCTTCGCCCTGGTAGCGCAGGCATTCACGGCCTGTATCACCGTTTCAGGAGCCATCCCCGGTGGCAGGTGCAGATCGATATAGGTGTCGCACTGATCGGGGACCACAAACCCGGCCCGGGAGGAACTCATTTCGCGAATCGAGTAGACCATCTGCGAGGCTTGGCGGTCGAACAGCGCGTCCTGACCTAGCTGCAAAAGAAAACGGAGCATCGATTCAACTGCATTATGCCCCAACTCCGGAAGCGAGGAATGGATCCGCCGCCCCCGTGTGATCAGGGAGACCTCGAGATAGCCGTAATGACTGAAGCAGGGAGTCAGCGAGGTAGGTTCCCCGATCACCACCCATTGTGGCGTGCAGGTTTCCAGAAAGCGGGCACTGCCGTCGCCATTTTCCTCCTCGCCGACCACCAGCAGCAGCCCGACCGGAGGTCGCTCCGTTTCCGGCAGTTCCATGAGTGCCAGCCAGGCCTCCAGCATGGCCGTACAACCGCCTTTCATATCCGCGGTTCCGAGTCCCCGCACGACACCCCACTCTTCCGTCGCGCCATAGGTCTCCAGGTCCCAGGCCGGTACCGTATCGACGTGGCCCACCAGGTAGAGTTTCGGTTCCCCTGAACCCATGGTCGCCAGCAAATTGTATCGATTCTCCTCAACCGCCTGCCGCTGAACCGGTATTTCCGCCTGCCGAAGCAGATCTTCAATGTAAAGCTGAACGTCCTCTTCCTTGCCGGACGGCGAGTAAATATCCACCATGTCGATCAGCGTTCGCTGTAACCGTTCGCCATCAATAGCGTCCCAGACCTTTTCGAGAAGTTCCTGTCTCATCCCTTTTGTGTTTTCCTTTTGCGAGTTTTTTTTGCCAGGTTGAGGGTCATGTAGACATGTTTGCGAATGTTATTGAACCCCATTTTCTTGAAAAATCGGATACCGGCGTCGTTGTCGGCGTCGGTATCGATCACGATCATGCGCACCCCTTGTTCAACCATGCGTTTTTTGATTTCGTTGAACAGGCCATCGCCGACCCCCTTTTTCTGCACTCCAGGCTTGACTCCGATCCAGACCAGATAGCCGTATTTCCAGGCGGAATTGCTTTTTTCTACGGTTGTCCCGAGAGCAAAACCGACGATTTTTTCATCAATCTCGGCGACGATGCAGAGATCGCTGTCGGAATTGTAGAGGGTGGTAATTTCATATTCGTCCCAGGTGCGGTACATGCTGGGTGAATATTCGGCTGTGAATAATTTCTCGCCGAGATGAAAAACTTCCGCGAAATCATCAATGGTTAAATCACGGATTTCAAGGAACCCGCCATTTTCATCATCGTTCATGAGGAGAAACCCTTTCGACGATCGACATCAGATAATGGAGCGGAAACACGTTATCTAACAAAAATGTTACAAGACAAATAAATAATACCAGCAAAAAAATTGTCATATCATGAGAGAATAGTCCGCTTCGACACGCCATTGCTGGGGAATAACGGTTGACTCGCGCAAGACATGTGAGAAAATTCGGTAACCGGCCGAATCGACAACAGAATCCTGGATTCCCTCATATTTCCTGAAACCGCTGCCAACTTATACCTTGGATGCGGGGCTTTGTTTTGTCATGAAGCCTCGGCTGGCAGGCCAATCAGGATAACTTGAATACGGGACCGCCGCTCTATGTGGGGTTGACGTTTCGGGCTTTTCAACGTATAGGCATCTTTTTCAAATGGCAGGTTTCATTTTATACTTTACAGGCAGCAATGTAGAATCGTACGACATCCTGCCCCCGAATCTGCAGAAATTTTTCAAGGAAGGTGCAATGACATGGGAAAAAAGCTGCTGATTATCGGTGCCGGCGGCGTCAGCCAGGTGACGACCTGGAAATGCGCCATGTTGCCCGAAATTTTCGGCGAGATCACCCTCGCCAGCCGGACCAAGTCCAAATGCGACCAGATTGCCGGGCTGTTGCCGCGAACGATCAATACCGCCCAGGTCGATGCCGACAATGTCGCCGAGACGGTGGCGCTGATCAACCAGGTCAAACCGGACCTGCTGGTCAACCTGGCGCTGCCTTATCAGGACCTGAACCTGATGGAGGCTTGCCTGGAGACAGGCGTCGACTACCTCGATACCGCTAATTACGAGCCGCCTGACACGGCCAAGTTCGAGTACAGCTGGCAGTGGGCCTACCACGACCGTTTCAAGGAGAAGGGGCTGATGGCCCTGCTGGGGAGCGGTTTCGATCCGGGCGTCACCAGCGTCATGACCATGTACGCGCTGAAGCACTATTTCGATGAAATCCATAACATCGATATCATCGACTGCAACGCCGGCAGTCACGGCCTGCCGTTTGCCACCAATTTCAACCCGGAGATCAATATCCGCGAGGTGACCGCCAAGGGGCGCTACTGGGAAAACGGCGCCTGGATCGAGACCGAGCCGCTGTCAGTGCAGCAGGAATTCGAAATGCCGGAAGACCTCGGCAAGCTCAACATTTACCTGATGTACCATGAAGAGCTCGAATCGCTCGCCAAGTTTGTTCCGGGACTTAAGCGCGCTCGTTTCTGGATGAGCTTTTCCGACAACTACCTCAAACACCTCGAAGTGCTGCAGAATGTCGGCATGACCGGCATCGAGCCAGTGGAGTTCCAGGGACAGCAGATCATCCCCCTGCAGTTTCTAAAAGCCCTGCTCCCCGACCCGGCCTCCCTCGGTCCACGCACCACCGGCAAGACCTGCATCGGCGTCGTCGTCGAAGGGGTAAAGGACGGAAAGCAACGCAAGTACTACATCTACAACATCTGCGATCACCAGGAGTGCTACGCCGAGGTCAAGTCGCAGGCGATCTCCTACACCACCGGCGTGCCGGCGATGATCGGCGCCAAGCTGATGCTG
>Ga0055479_10000028_pt1 | contig 17750 bp, 16 predicted proteins | sample Muzzi_PWC_D1_FD_57941 | JGI IMG/M metagenome (GOLD analysis project Ga0055479, IMG submission 57941) | Wetland microbial communities from San Francisco Bay, California, USA, that impact long-term carbon sequestration - Muzzi_PWC_D1 | ecosystem: Environmental > Aquatic > Marine > Wetlands ...
AAACGTTCGATAAAGCGATCGAGTATCGGTTCACGCTGGGTGAAATCAACAATCTTTTCCGCGCCGATGACCTCGCGGGCGACATAACTGCTACTGCCCAGGCCATCGACCAGCCCCAGTTCAACGCTCTGTTCACCGCTCCACACCAGACCGCTGTACAGGTCATCATTGTTAGCCAGCCGATCGCCGCGCCCCTTTTTGACGACGTCGATAAATTGTTTGTGAATATTACCGAGCAGCAATTTGATATGATCCTTTTCCTGACTATTCATCGGCGAAAACGGATCGAGGAAACCCTTGTGTTCCCCGGCCGTAATCAAGCGGCGTTCAATACCCAGCTTGTGCATGGCATCGACAAAACCAAAGCCATCCATTAACACGCCAATGGAACCGACAATACTGGCCTTGTCGGCATAGATATCATCAGCCGCAACGGCGATGTAATAACCGCCCGAGGCACAGATATCTCCGATTACCGCATACAGTGGAATATCCGGGTGTTTGGCCCGCAGGCGGACGATCTCGTCATTGATATAACCGGCCTGCACCGGGCTGCCACCAGGACTGTTAATGCGGACAATTACACCGGCCGTACCCTTGTTTTTGAAGGCCGAACGAAGACCGGTGATGACACTATCGGCATTGGCCTCGGCATCTGCGGCGATGACGCCGCTGATATCAACCAGCGCGGTATGCTTGCCAATGGAAACACCGCTATCGCCGGAATCCGGCATATAGATGATAAACAGCATCAACAGATATGAGAACATCAAGGCCTTGAAAAACACGCTCCAGCGCCGGTTCTTGCGCTGCTCACGAAACAGGCCCATCACCAGTTTTTCGATGACCTTGCGTTCCCAGTTCTGCGGCTCATCCGTTGCGGATTGGCCGGCAGCGGCCGCGTTCCTGCTGCCGCGCAGCCGTCCCAACAGCCCGGGCTTTCCCTCGTCATGCCTGCGCTCATCCGCTCCCCGGTCCGTGTCCGCCTGTGACTCCGGTTCGCCCAGCCAGGGATCGTTGTCTTTCTGATTGTCATCACTCATCGTTGTCAAATATCTCCCTGTCATTGATTGACGGCCGGTTGTTTTCGGCACGCCGGCCGGGGTCTTGCTGCGCATCCAGCCATTGCGGCAATTCACTGATATCGCTGAGGCAACTGAGTGGTCGCTGCTCCATCAACCGCTGACGTTCATGGACCCCGTAGTCCACTGCCAATGCCGCCGTGCCGGCCTGACTGGCCATCAGCATATCGTATTCGGTATCACCAATCATCAGGGTCTCTGTCGGTATAACGTCCAGGACGTCCATGATCTCCAGTAGCATCATGGGATGGGGTTTGGACAAGGTCTCATCGGCACAACGCGTGACATGAAACAGCTCGCGACAACCCGTTTCAAGCAAGGAACGGTCCAGACCGCGACGGCTCTTGCCGGTGGCGACAGCCAGTAAATAGCCCTGCCGATGCAAATGCAGCAGCGTTTCCAGGGCCCCGGGGAATAACCGGCTCGGTGACGGCTGCTGGGAAAGGAAATATTCCCGGTAATGATCGGCAAGGGTGTTCACCACCGCCTCACTGGCCTGGGGATAGAGCGACTGAATCGCTTCATACAGGCCCAGACCAATACTGGCGGCCATTGCCCGGTCAGAACGGGGTTCCAGATCGAGTGCTTCAATGGCCCACCTCATACAGGACACGATGAGCTCCTCGGAATCCATCAATGTACCGTCCCAGTCAAATACCAGCAACGGGTAACGCCGTCTCACAAACAGCCCTCCGGGTCGGTTAGTGATGCCAGTATACGCAGTAATTCTTCATCCAGGGGTGCTTCGATAAGCACTCGCCGGCCACTGTCAGGAAGGATAAAATCAACGCTGCGGGCGTGCAGGAACATCCGTTTCAAGCCGCGTTTACGCATCCCCCGGTTAAACTGAGCATCCCCATATTTTTCATCGCCGGCCACCGGATGACCGAGATGGGCCGCATGGACACGAATCTGGTGCATGCGGCCGGTATCAATACGGACATCCACCCAGGTACAATCAGTAAAAACCTGACGCGGGCTGAACAGACTGCGGGCCGCCTGCCCCCCCTCCTCATCGACCTGAACCATCCGTTCGCCGGAAAGTTGGCGGTATTTTTGCAGATTCACATCAACCGTCTTTGCTGCACCGCCCTGCCAGCGCCCCATGAGCAGGGCATCGTAATGCTTGCTCATACCACCGTGACGCAATAATTCATGCAATTGTAAAAGTACCGTCCTCTGCTTGGCCAGCAGAAGGCAACCCGAGGTCATGCGGTCAAGGCGATGGGCCAGGGCCAGATCCGGACAATCCGGGCGTAGAAAGCGTAGCGTCTCGATGGCCCCGAAAGGGATACCGCTGCCACCGTGTACGGCAATGCCGGCGGGTTTATTCAACACCAGCAATTCCGGGTCCTCATACAGCACGGCCTGCAGCAGACGCTGACACAGAGCTTGTGGAGGCCGCCGCGCAACGTCATCATCGGGCCGGTCCAACGGTGGAATTCTGACGATATCGCCTGATTTAAGGCGGTAAACGGGCTTGATCCTGCCTTTATTGACACGTATCTGGCCCTTGCGCAGCAGGCGGTAGATATGGCTTTTCGGGACCCCCTTGAGGGTGGCCAGCAGAAAATTATCAATACGCTGGCCATCATGACCGCTCTCGATTGTCATCAGCTGCGGTCCTGATCGAGCGCTGCCGGTCCTTGCCTGATGTTCATCCTTCATCTAAATTAAATTATATATGCTATTGTATTTTAAGTAATTATAAAATATTGCTAGAGTATTGCAGGCATCTGAATGGTGGTGGTGAGACCGCTGAGATTGAATCACCGGAATCGATGAACCCACGAAACCTCCAGCATACACGCCGATGGATGGCTTGTACCAGCCGGTAACAACTGAATACACAACTACCCAAGCCAGCACCGGATCTCAGCCGTCACGAGGCTATGTGACTGTCTTGGCATAATATTTGATGTATTTTTAACCGTGAATATGCCAAAATCAACCATGATCCGGCTAACAAACCGGATCCATGGAGTAGGATCTGATGATAAACGACGGATTACAGACGCAGGGTGAAGACCCGCGCCAGACAGGACATGTTGAAAACACGGGGCCAGCTCCTTCGCCAGAAATGATCACCGGCCAGTACATGTCCCGGTAGTCCAGACAGGAATTTTAGGTATCCGCCTATAAGGGTTGGGTACCGTAAATAAATAATGAATAACAAGCCCTCTTGTCGCCACCGACAGGAGTGCAACCGGAACGGGCCCGCCCATCATTCAGCAAATGAACGGATGGGCTGAATACAGCACAGGCCCCGGGGCAATATACCGCCGATCGCCGCTTCGCGATCGCAGCCCTGCTGCAAAACCGGTTGCCCTACTGATACCGCGTGCGTATTAGGGGGCTATAAGGAACAGATTAATGAAAAGAATGCTGATAAACGCGACTCAGCCAGAGGAGTTGCGTGTGGCGCTGGTTGATGGCCAGTACCTGTATAACCTTGATATTGAAACACCCGCCCGGGAACAAAAAAAAGCCAATATCTACAAAGGCCGCATCACCCGCATCGAACCGAGCCTTGAAGCGGCCTTTATTGATTATGGCGCTGAACGTCATGGCTTTCTGCCACTGAAAGAAATATCCCCGACTTTATTCCGGAACAAACCCGGCGACGGCCAACGGGTCGAAATCAAGGATGCGCTGAAAGAAGGACAACAGATCGTTGTCCAGGTGGTCAAGGAAGAACGTGGTAACAAAGGCGCCGCCCTGACGACCTTTATCAGTCTGGCCGGTCGATACCTGGTGCTGATGCCCAACAATCCCCGGGCTGGAGGTATCTCGCGCCGCATCGAAGGGGATGAACGCGATGAATTGCGGGATGCGATCAATGCCCTGACAGTACCTGAAGGCATGGGCCTGATTATCCGCACCGCCGGACTGGGCAAGGGAGTGGAAGAACTGCAATGGGACCTCGATTATCTGGCCAACATGTGGTCAGCGATCGAACAGGCCTCGTCCGAAAGAAACGCCCCGTTTCTGATCTACCAGGAAAGTGACATCATCATTCGCGCGATTCGCGACTATCTGCGCCCGGATATCGGAGAAATACTGATCGATGATACCGACGTGTTTGAACGGGCCTCGGCCTTCATGGAACAGGTCATGCCGCACAACCTGTCACGCATCAAACGCTATGAGGACGATATCCCGCTGTTTACCCGCTACCAGATCGAGAATCAGATCGAGGCGGCCTTTCAGCATGAAATCCGCCTGCCCTCCGGCGGCTCGGTTGTCATCGACCATACCGAGGCCCTGGTGTCGATTGATATCAACTCCAGCCGCGCCACCAAGGGCGGAGACATCGAGGAAACAGCATTAATGACCAACCTCGAAGCCGCAGACGAGATCGCTCGGCAGATGCGTCTGCGTGATATAGGCGGTCTGATCGTCATCGACTTTATCGATATGACCCCGGTGCGTAATCAACGCGAGGTTGAAAACCGCCTGAAGGATGCGCTGAAGAGTGATCGCGCCCGTATACAGGTCGGTCGCATATCGCGTTTCGGCCTGCTGGAAATGTCACGCCAGCGCCTGCGCCCTTCCCTGGGGGAATCGAGCCAGGAAATCTGTCCCCGCTGTAATGGTATGGGTGTCATCCGCGGGGTTGAATCCCTGGCCCTGTCGATCCTTCGTGTCATCGAAGAAGATGCGATGAAGGAAAATACCGCCCAGATCATCGTCCAGCTGCCGGTCAATGTTGCAACCTACCTGCTCAATGAAAAACGGGATGCCGTCAGCGAAATCGAACAACGGCAGCGGGTACGCATCCTGCTGATCGCCAATTCATCACTGGAAAGCCCGAACTACGACATCCAGCGCCAGCGCCAGGATGAGATACGGGACAACGGCCAGTCCAGTTACCAGTTGGCAACCGATTTCGACAGATCGACCGAGACCGGGAACCTGGCCTCATCGGAAAAACGTGTCTTCATCGAGCAACCGGCGGTTAAGGGTATTCCATCGATGAAACCGGCACCCGGTCCGACGGCAAAAAACGGGAACACGGATATCGGCGAAGGTGGTTTTATCAAGCAACTGTGGTCCAGCCTGTTCGGTAACGGTAAGCAACAGGAGACCGAGCCCCAGGCGGTAGCAACGACTACCCGCGGTCAGCAGAGCTCACAGAAAAGGACCGAGGGTGAACGTAGCACCAAGTCCTCCGGTCGTAACCGCAGTGGCGGTCGCACACGCCGTTCGGGCCAGGGGAAACGTCAGAACAAGGAGCGCCAGAAATCAGAGGTTTCAAACGAGCCTGCCCAGGACGGGAACTCTGACAGCGACAAGGTCGCCGGCAAAGCGACTGGTCAGGCTGTAACCTCTCCCCAGGCCACTGAGAATGGTGAGGAAAAACCAGCACGCAGTCGCTCGTCACGCGGACGCCGCGGCGGTCGTGGCCGTGGCCGCGGACGCCGTCGTAATCAAAATACCAGTGGCAACACTGCTGACGGACAACAGAAACAGGCTGCCACTACTCAGGTAGACGCCTCGCAGGACAGCCATACGGGTAGTGCCACCCAGGCACAAACCAGCCCGCCTGCTGTGGCCACCAGCGGTGAAGAGAGCCGGCGAAATAATGCGCCTACTGATAGCCAGAATTCACAGGCTGCGGTCCAGCCCTCAACCGCTCCGGTGTCAGGCACGAGCCAGGTAGTGGATAGCAACAAGCCCGCCGCCAACAATGGCGGTACTGCGAAGCCTGACGAGGTTGCCGCCCCCGCAGCCGTTACCCCCGTGGAATCCCAGCACTCGGCGGCCGCGAAACACTCTTTGCTAAAAGACAGCGTTCATGCCGCAACGATAGCGCCGAAACCTGTCATCACACCAGCTGCAACAACGGATAGCGGACTGCAAACGACAGTTAATAAAGATCAGCCGACGACTGACAGACATAAGGCTGAATAGCCAAAGCCGGCAATCCCCCCCCGGCCTGACTGGCCGGGGGGATTCAGGACAAATGACGCTGACGGATATCCTGCATCAGACCTTCGGCAGCGGCCTCGATCAGATCCAGTACCCGCTCAAAACCACGTTCACCACCATAATAGGGATCAGGAACCTCTTCTTCACCCAGATGCGGGGCGAATGACAGAAACAGCGACAGCTTGTGCTCGTGGCCGGCGGGACATAATGAGCGCAGGATATCCAGGTTGTCATGATCCATCGCCAGGATGTAATCAAAATTTTCAAAATCCATCACATCGATACGGCGCGCGACCTGTCGACTGAGATCGACCTCACGCTGCAGTGCTGCGGCCTGGGCGCGTCGGTCCGGTGGTTCCCCAATATGATAGGCATGGGTACCTGCCGAATCGATACGGATGCGGCTGTCGAGCTGCCGACTGGTAACGATATGACGAAACACACCCTCGGCAGTCGGCGAACGACAGATATTGCCCATACAGACAAAAAGAACATTAATTTTAGTTGATATATTCAATAGCTTGAGTCAATGTTGACCAACGAACACATTATAAATAATGGCATAGGGCCAGCGAACAAAGCAAATACGCCGATGAAGCAGGCTGAATTCCCGGCTGCCAGTGTTACCGGTATCGTCACGCCGGATCCAGGGCTTTGCAGGTGTTTCGATGGTAGCAACTTGATTATATTTTTCTCCCGATGTGTTTTAAACATCTGGATGGTCATTACCGTCCTGTCTTCAACAAGCTGGTATTATAGAGAAGCAGCGGGTTTACGATGCCGGGGGGAGTATTTATGCCGGCTCGAAGGTTAATGGATTTAGCCTGTTTGGCCGCTCTCATGCAATATAAACCGCTACGAATCTGGCTCACCCGCTCATCCCCGGACCCTGCCCGGGGTTTACAGCCTCAAAGAAACAATATTGACTCATAAATACAATAATATTGATGCTACAGGCAGATGCGGTTAAAACCACAAACCAGTGAACTCATATTCGTTACCATCAGCGGCAGCATACTATTGTTGTGCTATCACTGGTTATTCTCCAGTTTTTTTCCGGCTGCCAATGGTCACGTGGGAGAAGACTATTCCTATATCCTTCCCCATCTGCTCGACGGTTACTACTGGCAGATCAATAATGGTGCATGGGCCCCACAGTGGTTCAGCCCGGCCTTCTGTGGCGGCCTGCCGGCATTTCCCAACCCCCAGGATATCTATTATTCATTACCCCAGTGGTTTACCCTGATCACGGATCCGTTGCATGCCTCGTATTACACCATGCTGACCTTCGCGACCCTGGGGTTCGCCGGTTTTTATCTGCTGTTACGGCTCAGCTTCAATATGAGCATTCCCGTCGCGTTACTGGGCGCCACGTTGTTTATGTTTAATGGCTTTTATTCCACCCGTTTATTGATTGGCCACGTTACATTCCACGCCTTTATGTTGACACCGATGATTGCCTTCATGCTATTAAGTGCCGGCGGACGTGCTTCAAACGGCTTTGATTCAAGACGACTCCTGAGCCTGGCCATTACTGCCTTATTGCTCAGCTACGCTGTTTACTCAAGCATGCTGCACCTGATTTTGCCGGTGATATTAATACTGGTCTTCATCGGCACCTTACATGGAATCATCCATGCCGACTCGGGAAGGTTCTGGCTGAACCTGGTCATTGCCGGAGGATTGGGTATAGTCCTGGCATTACCGAAGCTGGCGCCGGCGATCATCTTTACCTACAACTTTGAGCGCAGCTACTATCTGCTGCCCGGCGCAAACGGGTTTACGGGTCTGCTCAAACTGGTACTTGAATCATTATTTCTGCAACCCTCAGCCGCTACTGTAAAAGAGGTTTTGGTCAACCAGCAGTGGCGGCTTGGCCGGCATGAATTTGAGTATGGTATAACCTTTATCCCATTACTCATCATTCTCCTCAGCGCCGCATTGCTGCTGGCGTATCCAGCCAAACTCAGACAATCCCTTAAATGCCAGGCTACGACCTGCCTGCAAATTGTCTTGCTTGTATTAATCCTCGCGTTACCGCTGGCGGTTAATTTCTACACGCCTGACTGGAATGCAATGCTTAAGACATTGCCTGTCATCAAGGACAGTTCAAACCTGCTACGCTGGTTCTGTGTATATATTCCTGTAACCATACTCATCGCCATGCTTATGCTGGAAAAAGCGGTTCCGGTACGACTGCTGGTGTATATCGCCAGCATTGCAATTGTCGCCGTTATCGGCATCAATGCCGGTACGGACCGGCACTATTACTCGGCCCAGGATTATGATCCCAATCGCATAGTTAAAGCATATAAACAGGCCAAAAAATCTCGGCATGCGGTGACCATAAGAAATGTAGCAACTTATACCGACAAACAGGGTAATCCAGTTACGCCAACATTCAGAAATGACACCCTGATTCTCGGTGCTTCACAATTGCTCTGTTATGAGGCCGTATTTGGTTACGGGCTGGAGTTATTTCCCAGGGGTAGTCTTCATGCAGGGCCAATATCCCGGGTCAGGGATGGGAGATTTAATTTAAAAAATCCTGCCTGCTATATTTTTGGCAAGGTCAATCATTGTCAGCCTGGCGATCACTTTCTATTAGCGCAAAAAAATGAGATGGAGGCGTTTGCCGACTATCGACCCTATAACTTCGTCATGCCGGTCTGGCAACTGATTATAAATTGGGTGAGTCTATGCCTGTTGCTGTGCATCTCTATTTATTGCCTCTTATACCCCCTGATCAGCAACATGAGTTTCAGAGGTTCAAAACGAAAAGGGTGAGCGTTTAAACCGTAAAATTAATATTTTCTTAAATAATATCATACTGTTACATAGCCATTTTGATATTTTTCTTGATGCTGAAACACTACTAATATTACACTTTAAATAGAGATGTATCGGTCAATGCTTTTTTATAAAAATAACGGCGACGATTCGGGACTGTTATACTATCTTGACTATTTGACGCACATATTGAGGCCGTCATTAAACGAACGAAAAACAGGGGTATCATGACCGACAAGGTAGACATCATCACCACGCTACGCCAGTATATTGGTTGTTTTGCCCTCCATCGAAACAGGCGTTTTGAGGTCATCGAAGTGCTGGAAGACGAACCGGCCCTGGTGTTACAGGACTGCGAACGCCACACGACGATCCAGGCCGATCAGCATGGCGAAGCCCATCGTCGGGTACCGCAGATCGTCACCATTACCATCCCTGTCGATGACAAAGGACACTATGACATGTCAGAGGTAGATATCGAACTGCTGGATTCGCCGGCCGATTGAAAGCCCTTCCGGCGTTCAGAATTTTATGACAGTAACAACTGTTCCACCCGTTGCAGGTCCGTCTCGGTATCAACACCGTGACCGGGCGGTTCCAGTGCCACAGCGACATGGATACGATGCCCCCGCCATAACACCCGCAATTGTTCCAGCGCTTCCATCTGCTCCAGCGCGCAGGGTGGCCATTGGACATACTCGGTAATAAAACCGGCACGGTAGGCATACAGGCCTATGTGGCGATAATGTTCCGAGCGTTGTGGCAGTTCCTCGGTGGTCACCGAAAAGGCATCCCGATCCCACGGAATAGCGGCCCGACTGAAGGTCAGTGCCAGGCCATCGCAATCGGTAATCACCTTGACCACATGGGGATCAAACAAATCGGCGGCGGTGGTAATGCGTTCACACAGGGTGCTGACGCTGGCCTCGGAATGTTGTTGTAGATTGTCGGCGACCTGGCGTATCAATGCCGCCGGCATCGTCGGTTCATCACCCTGCAGGTTGACAATGATCGTCTCGGCGGAATAACCGCGCTGGGCGACGACCTCAGCCAGCCGATCGCTGCCGGACGGATGCCGGTCGGAGGTCAGTGCGACACTGGCACCAAAGGCCTCGGCGACCTGCCGGATGCGCTGGTCATCGGTGGCGATGATCACTTCATCAGCGCCACTGGCCACGGCCCGCTCGTAGACGTGCTGGATCATCGGCTTGCCGGCCAGCCGTAACAGCGGCTTGCCAGGCAGACGACTGGAGGCATATCGAGCTGGAATAATGACGATAAAGCCCAACAGCTTCATACCTCCTCGTCGGCCGGCAATTCCCGTGCCTCATCCTCGAGCATGACCGGAATGTCATCGCGTATCGGAAAGGCTAAACGGTCGAATTTGCAGATCAGTTCCTGGGCGGATTTATCATATTTCAACGTCCCCTTGCACACCGGGCACGCCAGTATATCAAGTAGTTTGCTGTCCATTGTCATCCCTCGGATTGGCTTGTGTGTTGGTTGCAGTCACGTTACCCGACCACTTTTTCAGTCGTGAAAGCAGATGTGTCTCCAGTTGCGGATCGACATCGGCCTCGACCGCAAGCGTCCAGCATCGGTCATTGGCAAATCGCCGGCATTTTACCGCATCTTTCTCCGTCATGATGATCGCATGCTCATCGGCGAATTCCAGTTCCGTCTCGGTGAATTCATGATGATCGGGAAAAGCATGTTTGATGATATCAAAACCCATACCCTGGAGCTGTTCGAAAAATCGCTGTGGATTGCCGATGCCGGCAACCGCATGGACCGGCCCGGCCCGCAAGTTCTCGACCACGGCGCACTGGTCCGGATTATTGACGCGATAAATATTTACTGCCCGCAGGTTCATACGGTATTCCCTGGCCAGGGTGACGCCGCTGTTGACGATGATAAAGTCGACACCCTGCAGACGGGAGACCGGCTCGCGTAATGGCCCGGCTGGCAGACAGCGGCCATTACCGAACCGGCGTACACCATCAATTACAACGATTTCGATATCGCGTGCCAGCGCATAGTGTTGCAAACCATCGTCGGCAACAATAACATCACAGTCATTATATTTCAGCAAGGCCCCGGCCGCCACGACTCGCTGTGGATCGACCGCAACCGGGCACTGGCAACGTTGCGCCAGCAGTATCGCCTCTTCACCGACCATCACCGGATCACTGTCGGCGCGTACCTGTTGCGGCCAGTGCCGGGCCCTGCCACGATAACCGCGTGAAACGATGCCGGGGCGGAAACCCGCCTGCTGCAGGCGATTGACCAGCCAGATCGTCAGCGGTGTCTTACCGGTTCCACCGACGCTGATATTACCGATGATGATGACCGGTACCGGCAGTTTCTGGCTGCGTCGCAGGCCTGTAAAATAGGCCTGGCGACGCAACCACACCAGCAGACGGAACAGCCACGACAACGGCAACATTATCAGGGAAACGGCATTTCTGCTGTACCAGTAATGATCGATTGATTGCATTCTCTAAAGGATCATCATCTAGGAAGCGTTAGCGGAAACCGGCTCATTGAATTGTACCTGATACAGTCGCGCGTAGAGCCCGTCATGGGCCAGTAGTTCTTCATGTCTGCCCGTTTCGATAATCCGGCCATCCTGCAACACGATAATCAGGTCGGCCTGCTGGATCGTCGACAGGCGATGGGCGACAACCATCGTCGTCCGTCCCTGAATCAGCGACTCGAGCGCCTGCTGGATATGGCGTTCGGATTCACTGTCGAGGGCCGATGTGGCCTCATCCAGGATCAGCAGCGGAGCGTCCTTGTATAATGCCCGGGCGATAGCCAGTCGCTGGCGTTGGCCGCCTGATAATAACACCCCTTTTTCACCGATCCGGGTATCCATACCCAGCGGCAGTTGTTCGATAAATTGCAGGGCATGGGCGGCCGCGGCGGCGGCATACAGTCGCTGTTGATCGAGGTCGTCACCGTAACAGATATTGGCGGCGATCGTATCGTTAAACAGCACGACATCCTGGCCGACCAGTGCAATCTGCCGACGCAGATCAATGAGTCCAAGCTGATTGATATCGTGACCATCCAGGAGGATAGAGCCCTGGCCAACGATCAGGAAACGCGGCAACAGGTTGACCAGGGTGGTCTTGCCACTGCCGGAGCGACCGACAAAGGCGACGGTCTGTCCCGGTTCGATAATCAGGTTGATATCCTTGAGGGCACCGCTATCGCCACGACCATAACTGAAACTGACATGCCGGTATTCGATTCGACCCTGCGCTCGTTCCAGTCGTTGCTCGCCGTTATCCGGTTCGGTATCACTGTCGAGTAAAGTAAAGATGCTGTTGGCGGCGGCGATGCCTTTCTGGACCTCGGCATTGACGGTCGTCAGTCGCTTGATCGGTGATAACAACATCATCATCGCGGCGATAAAAGACATGAAGATTCCGGGTTTGATACTTTCGAGCATGCTCGGCAATGTGGCCAGGTAGACGATGGCGGCCAGACTGAGCGCGGCAATTAACTGGATCAGTTGCAGGCTGCCTTCACGCGTGGCGATCAGTTTCATATTCTGCCAGCGATTACGGTCATTGACGCGTTCGAAACGTTGCTGTTCCTGCTGCTGGCCGCCAAATATCTTGATGATTCGCTGCCCGGTAATCGCCTCTTCGGTGATATGGGCGACATCACCCATCGAATCCTGGATATGGGTACTGATGCGGCGAAAGCGGCGGTTGACATAGAAGATCAGGACTGCGACCACCGGGCTGATCAACATGAATGACAGTGTTAATTTCCAGCTGATATAGAACATCCAGCCCAGCAGTCCGATGATCGTCAGCGTATCACGTATCAGCACGGTAACCGCCTGCGTTGCCGCCTGGGCAACCTGTTCGACATCATAGGTCATCTTCGACAGCAACTGGCCGGTAGTCGTGTGATCATAGAAAGCACAGGATAATAACAGCAGTCGATCAAACGCCTGGCGACGCAGGTTTTTGATAATATGTCGACCGATCCAGTTCATCAGGAAATTGGACGTAAAGGCACTGCCACCCCGTAGCAGCGCCAGGCCCAGCAGCATGAACGGTATCACGGTAATCCAGTAATCATCCTTGTCGACAAAAACGCCATCGATGATAGGTTTGATAACCATGGCCAGACCGGTGTCGGCAGCAGCATTGGCAATCAATCCCAGACAGGCCAGCACGAATGCCAGCTTGTACGGACGCAGATAACGCAGCAGGCGGCGATAGATCAGAGCACCCTGTTTAATCTCTCTTTTATCCGTCGTCATCCGTTTTATTCAGACCCCTGAGGTTGAGCCTGCTGCTGGACCCGGTTCGGGCCGGATGATTGCCTGGTGGCGATAGACAAGCGGGTAATCCCCAGTTGTCGGGCCGCATCCATGGCCGTCACGACAGCCTGATGCGGTGTCTGGCCATCGGCGCTGATGATCAGACTGACCTCCTGCGGTTCCTTGATAACCAGCTTCAGCGCCTTGATCAGGGTGTTGATACTGGTATTGATTACCTGTTTGTTATTCAGATAAAAGCGTCCCTGGCTGTCGATAGACAGATCAACCGTTGTTTGTTCGGTCTCCGTTGTTTCCGCACTGGATTCCGGCAGATTGATACTGATTTCCGACTCGCGGGTAAAGGTGGTTGAGACCATAAAAAAGATCAGTAGCAGGAACACCACATCGATCAATGGTGTCAGATTGATATCCGGATCCTGGCGTTCCTTGTGACGCAGTTTCACCCGCGCCCCCTGTTCGACGATTTGTCATTCCCCGCGCCGAAGGCATCCTTTGCCGGGTCATCGCTCTCTCTATCGCCGTGCAGGATCTCGACCATTTTCAGTGCCTCTTTCTCCATCGTGATAACCAGTTCATCGATGCGACCGCGAAAGAAGCGATAAAACATCAGTGTCGGTATCGCCACCGACAGGCCGGCGGCGGTAGTGATCAGGGCCTCGGAGATTCCTCCCGCCAGGACCGCCGGATTACCCACGCCGGCCACGGTTATCGCCGTGAAGACCTTGATCATGCCGAATACGGTGCCGAGCAGTCCCAGTAACGGCGAAATCGCAGCGATAGTCCCGAGGGTATTCAGGTAGCGTTCGAGCTCGGCAACGACGTGACGACCACTGTCCTCTATGCTTTCCTTCATGATCTCCCGATCATGATGCAGATTGACCAGTCCGGCAGCGAGCACACGGCCGAGCGGGGAATTGTTACGTAATTCAGACAACTGTCTGGCATTGATCTGTTTGTTTTTGCTCCACTGCCAGATCTGCGGCACCAGGTTATCAGGACATATCCGTTTCCGTTGTAAGGCCCAGAAGCGCTCGCCGGTAATCGCCAGGGCAATCACCGAGCACAACAGGATAGGCAGCATCAGCCAGCCGCCGGACTCCACGAGTTCTAACACATTTCGAACCTCAAGTTATTTAGCCAGGACACATGATACTTGATTTAACGTGGGCGAAAAACAGCGATACTCATGGCTGCGGCTGAGCGGTATTATGGCGCGGCAGATCTGCCGCGGCAACGGGCGGAAACCATCATCTCTTCCAGTGGTAGCGGGGATGGTGATGCCAGAATCGATGCCCCGGACCACGGGCGCGTATGACGTGTATGCCCTGCCCGGCCACCATGCGCAGGGTGATAGCTCCGTCATAATCCGTGCGCAGGACCTGGCTGCCGTGATCGATATAGCGCCGCAGGATCCGTGGTCGGGGAAAATGATATCGGTTACGGTAACCGACCGGAAACAGTACATAGTCCGGCTTGACGGCCTTGATAAAGGCCTCGCTTGACGAGGTCTTGCTGCCATGATGGGGAGCTACCAGCGCTTCAGACGCCAGTTCCGCGCCGTAGGTAGTCACCAGCCGCTGTTCGGCGACGGCCTCGATATCACCACTCAACAACAGACTGTCGCTGCCGTTACTGACACGTAACACGCACGAGGTGTTGTTTCCTTGCCAGGCCCGGGCCGGTGGGGGATGCAACAGCTCAAAATCGACACCGTCCCAGCGCCAGTGCTGATGCTCACGGCAGGCCCGGGCCCGCGTCCAGACCAGCCGCTCCGGGACACTGCTGTCGACCCGGTCGATGCGGACCTGCCGCCGCAGTGAATCTGAACCGCCGATATGATCATTGTCACCGTGACCGATGATCAGACGATCTATCCTGGTCACGCCCCGTTGCCGCAGAAACGGTACCAGCACCGTTTCGCCGGCATCAAAACCAGTAGCAAAACGAGGTCCGGTATCATAGACCAGGACATGATTTTGTGTCTGTACCACGGCGGCCAGGCCCTGACCGACATCCAGCAGGGTAAAATATATGGCCTGGTAGGCAGGTCCGTCTGAGGTCACCAGCACCGCCGGCAGCAGCCAGACCATTCCCAGCCAGCGTCCGGGAACCCCCCGCGGCAATAATAACAGGATGCTACCCATCAATGCCGGCAGCACGCTCCAGGCCAGCGGTACATGCTGGGTCCATTGCGCCAGATCGAGTCTGGCGATGGCAGTCAACAGTGGCCACAAACCGGACAGTGACAGACTGGCCAGATGAAAGCATCCCTGGGCCAGACCTGTATCCAGCGGCAGCAACAGGGTACCCAGCAATACCGGCGGGACGACCAGTACACTGACCCATGGGACAGCAATGAAATTGGCCAACGGTGACATCAGCGGCAGGCGCTGGAACAGGATCAGTAATAACGGAAACAGGCCGATGCTCACCAGCACATGCAAACGGCCCCAGCGCCACCACCAGTCTGACCATCTGCCCAGGGCCGGCAGACGGTTATTCATACCGAACAGGATGATGGCCACTGCGGCGAACGACAGCCAGAAACCCGCCGATAGCGGTGACAATGGATCGATCGTCAGCACGCAGATCAAGGCTATGGCCAGCACCTGGCTGGGACGACGATGCCGTTGCAGCAAAACCGCCAGCAGGACGACGGTCACCATGATCAGTGCCCGTTGGGTAGGAATGGAAAAACCGGCCAGCGCGGCATAGGCCAGGGCCGCCACTATCCCGCCGACGGCCGCCGCCGAAGGCGCCGGCCAGCGCAGCACCAGCCACGGGATAGCGGCCCACAGTCTTCGCACCAGTACGAATACAAGTCCTGCCACCAGACCGATATGCAATCCGGAGATCGCCACCAGGTGATTGGTCCCGGTACGCGTCAGCACCTGCCACTGTGACTGCGTGATCGCCTGTCGTTCACCGATCGCCAGTGCCGTGATCAATCCGGCATAGACCTGGCCCTTCAGAGACTGCGCCAGACGCTGAGCCAGGTCATCTCGCAGGGCCAGTAACCGGTACCTGCCCGTGGCCGAACCCAGCCGTCGGTTGCTATCGGCTTGCCGGACATAACCACTTCCCTGCAAACGGTTCTGTAACAGCCAGGCCTCATAATCATAGCCACCGGGATTCATCAGTCCGTGCGGGTGCTTGAGTCGTAGTGTCAATTGCCAGCGTTCACCACCGTGCAGGATCGGCGCCGGATTGTACCAACTCAGGCGTACCTTGCCGGTCAGTGGTAATATCCGGTCATTGGCGGACAGTTGCTCAATGATAAAGTTGAAACGGGTGCCACTCCCGTTTCGTGCAGGCAGCGAGCCGATAACACCGACAGCCTTCACATCCTGACCTTCGAATTTTGGAGTAATCGTACTCGCAAGAATCGAATTTGCATGCCATAATGCCAACAGAAAGCCACATACAAATGTAATAAGGAGACGCAGTCTACCTGCCAGTAGTGCCAGGGGTAAAAGGAGCAGTAACAATAGGCACCAGCGGACGTCCGGGAGTTCTGGTAACCGCAACAGCAACAGCATGCCGCCAAGATAGGCGATGGATCCGGTGCGCATATCCCCCCTAATCCTTTAAAGGGAGTCCAGTCGGAAGCGACAGAATTATCTCTGCCCGTCTGGACAACTATTGAACTGCTAAGATATTGTCGCACCATGCCCAGGAAATTTCTACAACGTTTAATGCCAGAGCACCATGTGATCCGCGATCACCGGAATCTGCGATTTCTCGGGCAGATGCTGCATCACCCGCATCTATGGCATCTGAACCGGCGCTCGGTTGCCGGCGCTTTTTCAGTGGGTCTGTTCGTTGCGTTTGTACCGGTACCCTTCCAGATGGCCATTGCCGCTATACTCGCCATTCTGTTTCATACCAACCTGCCGATCTCGGTCATGCTGGTGTGGGTGAGCAATCCGGTCACGATCCCGGCCCTGTTTTATTTTGCTTACTGGATCGGTTCCCGGATTCTTGATGTCCCCGTCAGGCGCGTTAACTTTGAACTATCCTTCGACTGGCTGATGACCAGCCTGCATACGATCTGGGAACCGTTTCTGCTCGGTTGCTTCATACTGGGCATCAGTTGTGCGCTGCTGGGTAATATCCTCATGCGCGTTCTATGGCGTATGCAGGTGATACGCAGTTGGGAATTGAGAAAGGCCAGGCGCAAGCTGGGCAATAACGGCCCTGCGGTTTGAAATCAGACATCTGCTTGTTGCAAGCGTCCGGCTTCCAGCACCAGCAGCCTGTCCATTTTTTCCGCCAGCGCCAGCTCATGGGTGACGATGATGAAACTGGCATTCATCTCCCGATTCAACTCGCTTATCAAAGATAAAATATTGGCGGCATTCTCCTTGTCGAGATTGCCGGTCGGTTCATCGGCCAGTACACAGCGTGGCTCCGTCACCAGGGCCCTGGCAATAGCGACACGCTGACGTTCGCCGCCGGACAACTGGCCTGGTTTATGTGAACTGCGTTGTTGCAGGCCTACACGCTCAAGCAATGCCAAGGCCCGCGTGTGAATGGCGCTTTTAGTTTGACCACGTAACAACAGAGGCATGGCTACATTCTCCAGGGCCGTGAACTCCGGTAACAGATGGTGAAACTGATAGACGAAGCCGAGCAATTGA
>Ga0055479_10000030_pt1 | contig 17616 bp, 19 predicted proteins | sample Muzzi_PWC_D1_FD_57941 | JGI IMG/M metagenome (GOLD analysis project Ga0055479, IMG submission 57941) | Wetland microbial communities from San Francisco Bay, California, USA, that impact long-term carbon sequestration - Muzzi_PWC_D1 | ecosystem: Environmental > Aquatic > Marine > Wetlands ...
GGAACGGCCCGGCGCGTTTTCGGTTAATGTTTCTCTTCGGCCATGATGGGACCCGTTTCGTTCCTCCCCCGCAATCGACCCGATTTTACATCTTCAATTTCGGACCGCAGCAAAGCGTTTTCCTGGACAAGATTTTTGACCTGCCGGGAGAGTTGGGAAAGCTTGATGGTGAACTGGACCGCGATCAGCATCAGAAACAGAATCGCGCCGATAAAAAGGGTGGTCGTCACGATCCGTGCGCCGATCATGTTGGTCAAAAGCTCCAACCAATCATAACGAATGACCAGCACGAACATGACCAGGCTGGTCAGCAGCCACAGGACCGAATATTCCTCCCGCAAGCGGCGACGGCGAACCAGTTCAATGGTGAAGATGAAGACCAGAACACAGATGATCAGGGCGAAAAGTTTCTGACTCGGGTTCATGGCTTCTCCCGTCGATGAAGTTCAGGGGAGCGGAGCAGGGTTACTCCGATGGACAGAAACATCTTGAAGATGTAGTAAAGGGGTTTGAACCCGCTGTGCATTGATTTCCCCTCGGCATTGGGGAACATGCGCACAGGGCGTTCGGCGATCCGAAACCCGGCCCGATGCAGAATGATAAGGACGTCGGCATCGGGATAATCGCAGGGGAACACATCGCCGACGAAAAAACGGATGACATCGCGGTTGAACGCCTGAAACCCGGATGTCGTGTCGGTCAGGGACGTCCCGACGATCCAGGAAACCAGGCGGCGGAAGACCTGCATGCCGATGCGACGGGCCAACGGCGGACGATAGTTGCCGCCGGCCAAAAACCGCGACCCGATGACGAAATCGGCTTCATCCGACCGCAAAGGGTCCAGCAACTCTCTGATGCTGTCCGGATCATGCTGGCCGTCCCCATCGATTTGCACCAGGAAATCGTAATTCCTGGCCAGAGCATATTTATATCCGGTCTGAATCGCGACCCCATAACCCATGTTGCTCCCGTGGGTCACCAATCCGGCCCCCAGGGAAAGGGCAACCGCGCCGGTTTCGTCGCTGGAACCATCGTCCACGACCACCAGATCGGCACCGGGCAGGGCGTCCTGTGCTCCGCGCAGGACTTTGGGCAGTTGCCGTGCCTCGTTGTAGGCCGGAATGAGAATGAGAATTTTGCTCATGTCGTCGGGCGGGGCCCGGCGGGAATAACATTCACCGCTTACTCCGCCCCCTCCTTTTCAGCAGCCGGCTGGCCAGGTAATAAATCAGGGCCGCCCGCCAGGCAACCTGTTGCACCGGACGGTTTCTGTGAAAGCTCGCGTTGCCGCCGTGGCGCCGGTGGCAGACGATTGTCTCCGGTCGGAATTCGACTTCCCCGGCCAGTTCCGCCAACAGGCCCAGCCAGGAATCATACATCGGAATCCCCTTCGGGAAGGGGAGGGCCAATTCCAGCAGGGGTCTGGTAAAGGCCATCGAACAGCCAGTGTAACAGTTATTGTAAATATTTTTCCACACCCCTTTTCGGGCGGAGAACCTCTGGTAGAGCGTTTCTCCGCTCGGCTCTCCACGGGCATCGACAATGGTGCCGTCGGCCATCAGCAGAAAAGGCCGGTCCGTTTTCCCCTGCATCCATTGCCTGATCAGGGGAAGCTTTTCCGGCAGCCAGATATCGTCCTGGTCGGCGGGCGCCAGGATAGGGTTCCGAGCCGCCCGCAGGGCGTGCTCCATATTGTAGATGGGGCTGAAGAATTGTTGCTCCGCCAGAATCCTGATGCGCGGGTCCCGGAACTCCCGGACGATGTCCAGGGTATTGTCGGTGGAAGAATCGTCCGACACGACCAGTTCGTCGTCCGTTGCCATTTGCGGCAGGATGGTCCGCAACTGCTCGGCCAGAAAGTTTTCTCCGTTGCGGGTGGGCATGCAGACCGAGATTCTGCTCATGGTCTACATGCTCTTGTGATCAATGAGACTTGCCTGGGCATCATGGGATGTGCCATTTCTGTCAGATCCGGCGGCAAAGCTGGTTCAGAAGAACCCTCATCCGGGGTTGAAAAAGCCGGTTCCGGACCGAATACCGCCGCTCCGGCCGGCCGTCGGAGCCGAACTCGGTCAATTCGGGAAACCATCCTCCGGCGGAAAGCTTGAAGCTCTCGTCGCAGTCCCGGCATTTCGCGATCCGGTCCTTGCCCTGAGAAACCTGTTGTCGCAATCGCCGATAGGCCTCGCCGTTCCATATTTCGGTAAAGGGCCGTTCCAGGAAGTTCCCGAGTTTCATCTTGGCATCGTAATCGCGGCAGCAGGGCACCACGTTCCCGTTTGACTGGATATTGGCCATGGTCCAGACCCGCCGGCAGGGATGGTCGCTGGCAAGGCGCTGAAAGGTCCCCGCCTGGTAGGCATAGCGCCTCAACTGGGGATCCTCGGGAACCAACTGGGGGTCAAGATAGGTGCTGCCGCAGCTTGGGTTGGCCGATTTAACGGTAAAAAAATCGACCCCCAGAGAGCGGGCGAAGTCCCGGGTGGAATCGATCTCCAGCTCGTTCTGCCGCATAACCACCATGCGCAGGTTGATCCGGGTGGGCGAACCGAGCTTCCGTTTCAGCGCGATGAGCTTTTCCACTCCCGCAACGACCCGGCCGACCTTCCCTCCCTGCCGGTACTGGTCGTAAGTTCGGGCCGACACCGAGTCGACGGCCACGATCAGGGTGGAAAGTCCGGAGCGGAGAATTTCGGCCACGTAATCCTCGTCGCCCAGGAAATGACAATTGGTGCTGGTCACGGCCTGAATCCCCCGGTCGGCGGCATAACGGATCATCTGCGGAAGTTCGGGGTTCATGAACGGCTCCCCCCACTCCCAGAGCAAAAGGAACAGCAGATACGGTTCCATGTCGTCGATCAGACATCGGAACTGCTCAAAAGCCATGTCCTGGGGAGGCCGGTCTAATTCATTACGCCCGCAAGGACAGGCGGGACAGGCGAGATTGCAGCGGTTGGTCGGTTCGAGCTGAAGCAGGTAGGGAAAACCGGGAACGGTGAACGTCCGGGTGTCAAGGCGCATGCGGTTCATGCGGATCCAGTTCTCGAGTTTGACCGGGGGGACCGCATCAAACCGGTAGGGCACCATGTCGTGCAATATTTCCGGCCGGCGGAACAGTTTGGGGAATTTTTCCAGCATGGAATTCACTCTGCCCTGGCGATTGTTGGCTGTAGGATGTCGCCGCGTTCCTGCTTCGTCACGGCAGCGGGGGAAGTCGACAACAATTCCAGGAAAATTTTTTCCTGGAATTGTTCCGTAAATTCCTCAGGTACCGCCGAATCGATTTCCTTCGATTGGCAGGCATCGAGAAACTCGCGCACTTTTTTCTGCATGGCCTCAGGCTGATCCGGATTGACCGAAAACATCTGGGGGACCGAGGCGGCGATCTTCCAGATGGAACTTCCTTCCGGGGTCACGGCCAGAATGGGTCTGCGGCTGGGGAGGTAGTCGAATAACTTGGCCACAATCGAAGCCCGGGTCGCCGACAGGAGCAGCAGACCGCTGGCTTTCCGCAGGAGGGGGGCAAGTTCTTGGGGGGAAACCGGCGGATAGATTGCCAGGTCAGCTCCCCATTGCCGATATCTCTTTTGCCAAAACTTGATTTCTTTCAGGTCTTTTCGAGTAAACCGACCACGGAGGTTGACCGAGAGCTTGGCCCCCAATTCAGAACCGGCCGATTCAATGATCGGTGCCAGCAGGAGTTCAGGACGATTGTTGAATTTTGAGCCGGTAAACTGCCCGGCGTGCAGAAGCACGATCCGGCCGGAAGCGGGAAAACCCTCGGCCGATTTTTGGCCTTCAGGTGGATAACAATTGGGAAGGACCGAAACCTTTTCGGCCCAGCGGGGATACCGTTCAGAAAGAAGTTCGCGCCAGAGGGAGGACGTCACTGTAATCCGGTCGGCTGACTCCAGAACCCGGCGTTCCAGCCGACCCTCCCGCCACCGGCGAACTGAGGATCGGTTGAGGCTGTCCTTAAGAGGTTCGTCCAGCCACCCGTCGCGCATGTCGACCAGTAGCCGTGCTCCCGATTGTTCCGCCAGAAACCGGGCCGCCACATGGGCCGACTCGGGCGGGCTGGAAGCCAGGATCCATTCTGCCTGGCGGGCAGCTTCCTGGATATGGGGGTTTCCAATCACCCTGCGGGCCCAGACGATCCCCGGGTCCGGATTGAAAATCAGGTAAGCTGCGTAGCGAATCCAGACCGGATATTCCTTCTTCAGACAGCTGGGGGTGCCGCCCTGCGATACTTCCCGGTGCAGTCCAAGAGGGTCGCGAATTGAGATTTCCAGTCCCCATGGGGCCGACTCCACAACATCCCGGTCTCCCGCCCGCACCAGAACGATGCTCCAGCCGGCATTTTGGAGCCACCGCAGAAAACGCTCCACGCGTTGTCTGCCAACGTGCTGCGGGCGGCTCCAGAAAGGGGCAAGCAGCAGCGCGGACTTCCGGGCGGTGGATCTGACCATGGTCATTCCCAAACGTATGGATCGGAAATCTAGTTCAGGCCGTGGATCGAATGTGGGAGCAGGGGGTTCCTTCTTCGGACATCCGAACTGCCCACCGGTTTCCTGGAGCGGGGAGAGAATCGACCGCCTCTGTCCGCCCTAGCATACCGGTTACTTCTGGGGGCTGTATTGTTCTTCCCCACGGTCTAAAAGCTCGCGAAAAGTGAGGCGGTGGGATTTTAACATGCGCGTCATTTGGGTGGGAGAAATTTTCCGCCGTTTCATCAACTGCCGTCGTTTTCGGAGCATGGCCGGCAGCTTCCGGGCCGCATGGAGATGCGCCCGAACGATCGCTCCGGTGAGTTCTCCACGACGGCCGCTGGAACGGAACTCGCTGCCCGACCCCTCCCCGGTCAAGATCGCCCATGCCTGCTCCCAATACCGACCCACCATAAAAAGCGGGGCCAGAAGGAGCCAGGAAAGAGGAAAGTTTTTGATCGCCACAAAATGGTGATTCCGCTCCACCAGATAGAGTTTGAAAGGGCTGAACGTCCCCCCCGTCCCCGAATAGCGGTGATGAACGATGGCCCCGGTCGCCGCAACGGCATCCCACCCATGCCAGCGGGCCCGCAGGCCGAGATCGGTATCCTCGGCGTAGGCAAAGAAATCCTCGTCGAAGAACCCGACTTCATCAATCATGCTCCGGCGATACAGGGCGGCGGTCGGGCTGGGGTAGAGAACGTCCACAATCGGTCCGAAACCCAGTTCGGAAAAGCGACGGCCCCGGAAGGCACCTCTCGACATCCCGTCCCGACAGACTTTTCCCCCAAGGGTATCGATCACGTCCGGTTGGCCGAAAACGCAGGTCCGGCTGGCGACCATACCGGCCGCGGGGTGTTCCTCGGCGGCCTTCACCAACAGTTCGAGCCACTCGGATTCAGCCCGGGTGTCATTATTCAGCAGGACGATATATTCCCCACCCGCGACGTTCAAGCCTGCGTTGTTGCCTCCCGCGTATCCCGTGTTGGTTTCCAGTTCAACGAGCCGGACCCAGGGATAGCTTTCCCGCACCAGAGAAACCGATTCGTCTTCCGAACCGTTGTCCACCAGGATCGTTTCAAAATCCCGAAAAGACTGCCGGCTGAGACTTTCCAGGCAATCGGGCAGGTAGCCCGCGCCGTTCCAATTGACGATTATGATGGAAACTTTCATGACCATGGAAGGCAACCGGAAAGCAGGACTTCTTTGCGGTCGCCACAAGGGTTTACCAGGCCCCGTTTAGGGCTGCCTGCCGCAAGCAGGAACGCTGCCGTCAAAACCGGCTCTTCTGATTGAAACCTATTCAGGAAAAGGTTCCTTCAACGACAAAAGGGCACTCTGATCCGGATTTGATGCAACCGGAACCTAAGAAGTGCCCTGGAATGATGATGGTACCCGCGACGGAACCCGAGTCTTCTTCCTCAAGCACGCCCCGCGCTGCCCAATACCGCCTCGTTCTTGTGTTTGATCAGTTTGATCAGTTCCTTACGGGCAGTTCCGAGGTATTTGCGGGGATCGAACTCGCCGGGGTTCTGGGCCATATATTCCCGGACCTTGGCCGTGACCGCAAGACGCCCGTCGGAGTCAATGTTGATTTTGCACACGGCGCTGGCGGCCGCTCTGCGCAGCTGCTCTTCAGGAACGCCAACCGCCCCTTCCATCTTGCCTCCGTAGCGATTGATCAACTCGACATATTCCTGCACCACGCTGGAGGCACCGTGCAACACAATCGGGAACCCCGGCAGCCGGCGCTGGCACTCTTCAAGAATATCGAAACGCAGCGGCGGCACCTCTTCCCCCTCTTTGAGCTTGAACTTGTAGGCGCCGTGGCTGGTACCGATGGAAATAGCCAGCGAATCGACACCGGTCTTGGTCACGAAGTCCTCAACCTCCTCCGGCTTGGTGTAGGATGAATGCTCCGCGGAAACCTCATCTTCGATCCCGGCCAGGACGCCGAGTTCCCCCTCCACGGTTACATCCCGGGGATGGGCATATTCGACCACCTTTCGGGTTACGGCGACATTTTCGTCGTAGGAAAGATGAGATCCGTCGATCATGACCGAGGAAAACCCCGAATCGACGCAGGACTTGCAGATTTCAAAGGTATCGCCGTGATCGAGATGCAGGCAGATGGGGATGTCGGAACCCATTTCCCGGGCCATCTGCACAGCCCCCATGGCCATGTAGCGCAGCATCGTCTGGTTGGCGTATTCGCGGGCGCCTTTGCTGACCTGCACGATCACCGGAGAAGAGGTTTCGACACAAGCGGTAATAATCGCCTGAAGCTGCTCGAGGTTGTTGAAGTTGTACGCGGGAATCGCATACCCTCCGCCGACAGCTTTTTTGAACATATCTCGGGTATTGACCAGCCCCAGTTCTGAATAATGCACCGTGTCCGCCATGACTCACTGCCTCCTTTAAAACCAAGGGAAGAATAAATAAATACCTTTCGTCTATCTTACCCGGAAAGGAATAATATTAATACCAACTCACTGCCTTCAAGTCCAGCCTTTAGTCGGTTCTCGAACAAAGTGGCGAGCCGACTGACGGCAGCGGATGAAGCGAGTACGGAAGGACCGGGAAGCTCAGAATAAAATAAAGGTCCGGGACAAGCACGGCCAAAAAAAACAGCCGGCTCTTGGCGAACCGGCTGCGGATAAATCAGTATTTCGTGGAGGTCAGTCTCTTTTCATCAGGCGCATTTTCTTACGCAGGCGCCGCTGGGCCTCTTTTTCCTTGCGCTTGCGCTTCACGCTCGGTTTTTCATAGAACTTGCGCTGCTTCATTTCCCGAAACAGCCCCTCCTGCTGCAGCTTGCGCTTGAGGACCCGAATGGCTTTCTCGACATTATTGTCGATCACTTGGATTTCCAAATGAAACTCACCTCGCTTTCCTTCGATCTTTTCGCCCCCCGGCAGAAAATGCGCCGGAAGAAAAACGAAACATAAACTAATTTCCCCGGCAGATCAAGGGTAAACTTGCAGCTGTGGCCGGCACGGTCAAGGCGCAACCGGCAAATCAGCCCGGTACAACCCGACCGCAATCCCACCGTTTCGCAGCCGGGCAATCTGCCTGACGGGAAGTCCGGTCACCCGGGCCAGATCTTCCCCGGGGCTGAGAAAACCGACCCGCCAGCCGGCCATTTTTTTCCGGCAGACCGAACCGAAAGATCGATACATGCTCGGCAAATCTTCATCACGACCGAGGCGCCGGCCGTAAGGGGGATTGCAGACGATCAGACCTGACCGATCACAGGTCTCAATCTTCTCAAAATCCTGATTCAACAGCGTGATAAAGGGTGCCACTCCGCTACGCTCCGCATGTGCGATGGCGGCCGCCACGGCGTTCGGATCACGGTCCATGCCCCTGACCGCGACCGGCTCCGGCCGGACCGACCGGTCCGCCTCGATCAACAACGCCTGCCACAGGCCCGGTCGGAACCGGGGCCAGTTCATAAACGCGAATTTCCGCCAGCGCCCCGGAGGAATGTCGCGAGCCCACAATTGCGCTTCGATCGGGAAGGTTCCGGAGCCGCACATGGGATCGATCAGCGGAGTCGACCGGTCCCACTCGAGCAGCCTGAGGATGCCGGCCGCCAGAGTTTCCCGCAGGGGCGCAAGGGCTCGCCCGGTGCGATAGCCGCGCCGATGAAGGAGTGCCCCGGAGCTGTCGACGGAAAAATGCGCGCGATCATCTTCAACGCGCGCCAAAACCAGTTGTTCTTCTCCCTGGAGATTGGGGTCCATCCGTCCCAGGGCCCGGGAAATTGCCTCCTCGACCGTTGCGGTGATCCGGCCGGTGTGGGTGAGTCGTGAGCGGCGGCTGGTGACCCGGACCGTCAATGGTGTCCCCGGACGGATGAATCGCCCCCAGGGCATTTGACCGGCCTGGCGATACAAAGACGGAAAATCCCGGCTGCGGCATTCGCCCACCCGCACCAGAACCCGGCTGGCGATTCGCAACCAGAGATTGGCCCGGTACAGATCACGCAGGGGACCCCGGAATTCCACACCCCCGGAAAGAACCCTGATCGATGCCATTCCCAGTGTGTCGAGTTCGGCAGCACAAGCCTGTTCCAGACCGGGTGCTGTCATGGCGAACAACTCGAAAAGCCTCTCTTCCGGTTTTAGCGTCATATGTCCGATCCGCCTGGCTGCTGACTGTATATGAATAGGTTCTTGGTGCCGCCCATTTTTATTCTGAGGATAACCGGGCACAAATGCCGGTTAATCTGTCTGTAAAACTCGCAGGTTCTGCAAACTCGGTCCCTTTAGCATTATTCGTGGTAGACTCGCATAAAAAAAGATCGGCGGAATCCGGCCTTTTTCCAACCGGCTTTGGTAAAGTTACTAAACCGTTGGTCGGTTCGACCGTTGTCGGTATAATTAGCTCAGACGCAGGCGTTCATTCGTCCTGAGCATCTTGCGGCTTCTGGCCTGCCGCATCTTGGACGTGATGATGGCATTCGGCGTCTGGACATAACCGGAAAGTCCGAGCCGACCTTTCGGCGGCGCTTTCCCCTTACCATTGGTGTAGAACTTTTTTATGCGTTTTTCCCAATACTTTCGCACCGGACAAAAAATTTTCCTGCATTGCGCCGACCCCGAACTTGCCACCGGCCGGACCGAAACAATCACCGTCTATCTGCATGACCAGGGGCCGGGCCATTTCATGCTCCAACTCCGGTACGGTACCGAAGATGAGGAGCATTACCCGTTCAGCCCCGGCATGCCGTTCGATGTTCATACCGACGCTTATGGCGTGGGAATTCATCTGACCGGCCGTTTTCACAGTTTCGTCGGCAAAAACCTGATTCGTCTCGATCTGAACGATGACCTGGAAATTTTTCAGCGCCGCACCTGCCGGAGAATCGACACAGCCCTCGGCCTGCGCTACACCAAGGGAAAAGGGACTCTCCGCAGCTACCGGGCGCAATGGGAAAAAAATATTCAACTGCTCAAGGCCGAATACGATCCGGCCAAAATCCCGCCGTTCCCCCGCGTTCCGGTCAACCTGAGCGCGACCGGAGTCCGTTTTTCGGTAAAGGCCCCTGTCGACATGGCCGATCTCTGTCTCCTGCTGTTGCAGGTGGAACCAAACGGGAAACCGATCTGCGCCCTGGCCGAAGTCGTCTGGGTCGCGGAAGAGGAGATCGACGGCCGCAAACGGGCCGGCATGCGGTTTCTAAATATTCTGGAGGCGGACCAGCAGCAGATCGAGCGGTTGATCAAAAATCAACCAACCACTCCCACCCAGAGTGCCTGACCATCCCCGCCGAAGAAAAACCGGAAAATTACCCGGCCAACCTTGAACCGACGCCGTGCGGGAGCCGGTTCCTCCCCTGCAGGCCCTCACTTTGCCTTATAATGGGGCCTGAGATGGCCGAACCGAAGGCATGACCCCTCCCATCCGCAGACGTTTCAGAAATTCCGCCCGGGAAATTTCCTTCGCGCCCAGGGAAAAAAGGTGGGGATTGGGCAGCTGGCAGTCGATCAGTTCAAATTGTTTTTCCGCCAGCCGCCGAGCCAGTCCGACCAGGCCGATTTTTGATGCATCGGTTCGTCGATGAAACATGGACTCTCCGAAAAAGCACCGGCCCAGAACCACCCCGTAGAGCCCCCCGACCAGTTCCTTCTCCTCCCACACCTCCACCGAATGGGCAAAACCTGAATGGTGCAGACGCTGGTACGCATCGACCATTTCGTCCCCCAGCCAGGTCCCTTCCCCCCGGGCCAATCTGGTTTCCCGGCAGGCTGAAATGACCGCGGCAAAGGCCTGGTCGAAGGTCAGCGAGAACCGGCCGCGGCGAAGGACCTTGCGAAGGCTGGTAGAAACACGGATAGCGGAGGGCTCGATGACGCAGCGAGGGTCGGGGGACCACCAGAGCAGTGGGTCCCCCGGATTGAACCAGGGGAAAATTCCGAGGGAATAGGCCAGCAGCAGCCGTTCAGGACAAAGATCCCCTCCCATCGCCAGCAGCCCGTCAGGTTCGGCCCATTCCGGCGCGGGGAAAGATAAGTCCTGGCTCAGGGCAAAGACAGGCACGGTAAAAGAGTTTCGTGACTCATCGCAATGAGCAGGTCACTGGTAGAGAAAAGTCAAGCGGTCCCTCTGCAGCCCGACGCGGACTTCACCCCCCTGGCGAAGCCGGCCGTAGAGAACTTCGGCGGCAATCACGTCGCTGATCCGGCGTTCGATCAGACGGCTCAGCGGACGGGCGCCGTAAACGGGATCATGCCCCTCCCGGGCAAGATTGAGCCGGGCCGCCGGGGTGAGCCGAATGGTGATTTTCTTCTCCGCCAGCCGTTCCTGAAGTTCAGCGATAAACTTGTCCACCACCTTGACCATGGTCGCTTCGGCCAGGGGCTGAAAGGAAATGATAGCGTCCAGCCGGTTTCTGAATTCGGGGGAAAAGAGCCGGTCAACAGCGGCTTTCGGACTGCCACCCGGAGGACTGCCGAAACCGATCGGCTGCGCGCTCATCTCCCTGGCGCCGGCATTGCTGGTCATGATCATCACGACGTTGCGAAAATCGGCCTCCTTGCCGTTATTGTCCGTCAGCGTGCCGTGATCCATGACCTGCAGCATAACGTTGATCAGGTCGGGATGGGCTTTTTCAATTTCATCGAGCAGCAACACCGCATGGGGATGTTTGACAATGGCGTCGGTCAGCAGGCCCCCCTGCTCGAACCCGACATAGCCTGGCGGCGCGCCGATGAGTCGGGCCACGGCGTGTTTTTCCATATATTCACTCATGTCGAAGCGAAGAAACTGAACCCCCATTTCCAGGGCCAGTTGTTTGGCCACCTCGGTTTTTCCCACCCCCGTCGGGCCGGTGAAGAGAAACGAGCCGACCGGCCGTTCCGGATGCCCGAGGCCGGCCCGGCCCCGCAGTATGGACCGGCAGAGGACATCGATCGCCTGGTCCTGGCCGAAAACCCGCCGGCGCAAATTTTGAGCGAGATTCTTCAACCGGGTGCGGTCGGAACGGGAAACGCTCCGGCTGGGAATCCTGGCGATTCCGGCCACGATTTTTTCGATTTCGGCCACCCCGATCCGATTGGACGGCCGCGGTTCGAGCCGGAACCGGGCGCCGGCCTCGTCAATGACATCGATGGCCTTGTCGGGCAGGTGCCGGTAGTTGATGTACCGGGCCGAAAGTTCCGCGGCGGACCGCAGTGCCTCATCGGTATAGCGCACCCCGTGATGCTCTTCGTAATAAGACCGCAGACCGCGCAGAATCTCCACCGTCTCCTCCGGACTCGGTTCAAGCACATCAATTTTCTGGAACCGCCGAGAAAGCGCCCGGTCCTTTTCGAAGAGGTTCTTATATTCCTCAAAGGTGGTGGACCCGATACAGCGCAGTTCCCCGGCCGCCAGGACCGGCTTGAGAATATTGGATGCGTCGAGGGATCCGCCGGAAGTCGCCCCTGCGCCGACCACGGTGTGGATTTCGTCGATGAACAAAATGGCCTTTTCTTCTTTGACCAGGGCATTTAAAACGGCCTTGATCCGTTCTTCAAAATCACCGCGAAATTTGGTGCCGGCCAACAGGGCGCCCATGTCCAGACTGTGGATGGCATATCCTTGAAGGAGGTCGGGGACATCCCCCTGGTGGATTTTCAGGGCCAATCCTTCGGCGACAGCCGTCTTGCCTACCCCGGGGTCGCCGACGAATACCGGATTGTTTTTCCGCCGCCGGCAAAGAATCTGAATGGTCCGTTCGATTTCCGCCTGCCGCCCGATCAGGGGGTCGATCTTGCCTTCCCGGGCCCGTTCCAGCAGGTTGACCGTAAAGGCGGCCAACGGATCGCGGCCGGGGGCGGTTTTGTCTCCGGTTCCGGGCCTTTCCTGAGCACCTTCCCGCCCCCGTTCCTCTTCCTGGGGAACCTTGGCCACCCGATGGGAGATATACTCCAGAACGTCTAGCCGACTGATCCCCTGGTTTTCCAGAATCCGGGCCGCCTGGGAATTCCGCTCCTCGAGAATGGCCGCCAGGACATCACCGATAGCGATCTCCTTCTTTCCCGAAGCCTGCATATGCAAAACAGTCCGCTGCAGAACCCGCTGCAGGCCGATGGTCTGCTCGGGAACATCCTCTTCCGGGTCTTCGGCGGTTTCCAGGTGCCGGGCGAAGAATTCCTCGAGAGACTCCTGCAGTTCCTCCAGGTCCCCGCCGCAACCGCGAAGAATTTCCTGTCCCTTCTCTTCAAAAAGGATGGCGTAGAGAACGTGTTCCGTCGTCAGATACTCGTGCCGACGGCGCTGCGCCTCTCGAACAGCCAGGGAAAAGGCGATCTGGACTTCCTGATTGAACATCTGCCGTTGCTCCTCAGGCTTCCTCCAGACTGCAACGCAGGGGATGACCTTCCCGGCGGGCAACCTGATGAACCTTATCAATTTTGGTTTCTGCTATTTCATGCGGGAATACCCCGCAGATTCCCAATCCCTTGACGTGGATGTTGAGCATGATCCGGTTGGCCTCGGGTGGGGATTTGTGAAAAACCGTCTCCAGCGTCCTTACCACGAACTCCATGGTCGTATAGTCGTCGTTGTGCATCAGGACCTTGAACAAGGGCGGCTGGACCTGTTGCGCCCGGCTTTTCTCCGTCACCCGGGTCGTTGGGGACGGCGTCTGCTCGCTCATGATCCGGTCTCCGTTGTGCAACAGAACGTGTCGCTCATCTTAGCATATCCCCTGAAGAGCCGCCAAGGCCCCAAAAAATCAACTTTTCGGTGAAATATCATCCATGATTGGCAGCACATTAATGAAAATAAATTTTCCTCTTGCAATTGCGGGTCTCCTGATTCAGTATAGGAAGCTCCTTCCTTAAATTTCTCAAAAAGAGGCAGACCATGGAACTGTCGATCAAATTCGAATGTCCGCAATGCCGTCAGGCTCATCTGCAGCGCCTTCTCGATCTGACTCCCGGCCAGGCCCGCACCTGCCCCCACTGCGGAACGCCGGTCGGCCTCACGGTTCAGGGCCTGGATCACCTGCGACAGGACCTGATTCAATTCGTCGGCCGCTGACCGCCGAACCTTGCGCCGAATAAGGCTGCCTTCACCGGCACAGGCCGGGGCCGGTCAAAAGCCGTACCCCCCATCCTCAATCTTGACCACCCGGCCGTTTTCGAACCGGATGACCTGAATGAATCGCCTGGGGCCGAAATTGTAGGTCCATTCTTCCACGACCACCGTTTCCCAGACATTCCAGAACCGACCCCAGCGAAAATCACGGACCCGCCTCGTCTCTTGCCAAGTATCTATGGTGGCCGGATCACCACAAGAGGCCAGGACCTCTATTTTGCGATCCCCCTCGAGAACCAGGTCCCGCCCGCAGCGCAGAGCCTCTGATTTAACGGCGCCGGCAAGAAAAAACAGCATGCTGCAGATAAGGACCAGGCCCGATTTTTTCATTTCCGCCTCCCCATTCCGGGGAACAACGATACGCGTCTTTTTCTTTCAGTTTAATCGGAATCGGAGGGCCTGACAAATCAACCGGACCGGTCCCCCTTTGCGGTTGCAGCTCCCGTCCAACCCTGTTATGTTGAGTCGGTCCGGATCGATCTTTACGGCGGAGGATGATCATGCCGAGCATTTACTTGTGGCTCATCGGAGGGCTTGCCGGAGGACTGGCGGCGGGGGCACTGCTGGCCTGGCTGGCGGCCCGGGCCAAGGCCGATCGGGAACTTGCCGAAAGGGATTCCGTCCGGTCCGCTGAACTTGCCACCCTCAATGAACGGCTGGCCGGCCGCGAGCTGCAACTGCAGGACTTCCGAACTCTCCACGATCGCCTGGAAGTTCAGGCTACGAACCTTCGTGAAGAAAACAGTTCTCTGCAGAGCCGCATTTCTCACCTCGAGACCCGCCTGCAGGATGAACGTCGGTCGGTGGAGGAAAAGCTGGCCCTTTTGGAGGATGCCCGCCGTAACCTTGCCGACGCTTTCAAAGCTCTCTCCGCCGAGGCCCTGAGCAGCAACAACCAGGCTTTTCTGCATCTGGCCCGGACCACCCTGGAAAAATTCCAGGAGGGCGCCCGTACCGATCTCGACGGGCGCCAGAAGGCCATCGATCAACTGGTGCAGCCGTTGCGCGAATCGCTGACCAAGGTCGATACCAAAGTCCAGGAACTCGAGCAGGCCCGCACCGGAGCCTACGCCCGTCTCGACGAGCAGATCAAATCCCTGCTGACCTCCCAGGCCAAGCTGGAATCGGAAACGACCAACCTGGTCAAGGCCCTGCGTACTCCCAGCGTCCGCGGCCGCTGGGGGGAGATCCAGCTGCGCCGGGTGGTCGAGATGGCCGGGATGGTCAATTACTGCGACTTTCTGGAACAGGAGAGCCGGACCACCGAGGACGGCCGTCTGCGCCCCGACCTGATCGTCAAGCTGCCCAATCATAAGAACATCGTCGTCGACGCCAAGGCCCCCCTGCAAGGTTACCTGGAGGCATTGGAAACGGAAGACGAAGTTGCCCGGCGGACCCATCTGGCCGATCACGCCCGGCAGATCCGCAACCATCTGCAGAAGCTGTCGGAAAAACGCTATTGGGATCAGTTTGAGCCGACCCCCGAGTTCGTGGTTCTCTTTCTCCCCGGCGAGACCTTCTTTTCCGCCGCGTTGGAACAGGATCCGAGCCTGATCGAATATGGCGTGGACAAGAAAGTCCTTCTCGCCACCCCCACCACTTTGATCGCCCTGCTGCGCGCGGTGGCCTACGGCTGGCGGCAGGAGCAGCTTGCCGAAAACGCCCAGGTCATCAGCAATCTCGGCAAGGAATTGTACGACCGCCTGGTGACCCTGACCGGGCACTTTTCATCCCTCGGCAAGGGGTTGGACCGCGCCGTTGAGGGGTACAACAAGGCGGTGGCTTCCCTCGACAGCCGGGTCCTGGTGACCGCCCGCAAGTTCAAGGAGCTGGGTGCCTACAGCGGCAAGGAGATCGAAACCCTGGAAACCATCGACAAAGCCGCCCGGGAATTGACTTTGCCGGACGGCGGAGACGAATCCTGAGCACCCCCCTTTACATCCCGGCCGCCGATGATTAACTTACTTGAATAAATTTTCTTTTTGAACAAAGGAGACGACTCATGCGCCGATTGTTCCTGCCTCTGTTCGCCGTCATGCTGACCCTGCTGGGGGGTTGCGGCTATAACCAGATCCAGAAAAACGAAGAAGCGGTCTTTGCCGCCTGGGCCGACGTGGAGGCAACCTACCAGCGCCGCGCCGACCTGATTCCCAACCTGGTGGAGACGGTCAAGGCCTACGCCGCCCACGAACGGGAGACCCTCCAGGCGGTGACCGAGGCCCGGGCCCGGGTGGGGCAGACGAACCTCACCGCCAAGGACCTGGACAACCCGGCCGCTCTGGAAAAATTCCAGTCCGCCCAGGGGCAACTTTCCGGCGCCCTGTCCCGGCTGCTGCTGGTGGTGGAGCGCTATCCCGATCTCAAGGCCGACCAGAATTTCCGCGACCTGCAGCACCAGCTTGAGGGGACGGAAAACCGGATCAACGTCGCCCGCCAGCGGTTCAACGAAACGGTGAGGATCTTCAACAGTTCGATCCGCACCTTCCCCAACAACCTGACCAACAACTTCCTGCTGCATCTGGAACGGAAAGAACCGTTCAAGGCCCAGGCCGGTGCCGAACAGGTGCCGAAAGTCAAGTTTTAGGAGCCCGGGATGCGCCTCCGGCTCGCGAATTTTCTTTCCGGGATACTGCTGGCCTCCCTGGTCCTGCCGGCGGCAGCGGAAGCCCTGGATATTCCCCGGTCGGAGGGGTACGTCACCGACCGGGCGAACCTTCTATCCGGCAGTACCGTTGTTCGCCTTGACCAGGCCCTGGCCGACTTCGAACGCAGCGACTCGACCCAGATCGCCATCCTGACCATTCCTTCCCTGGAAGGTGAGGTCCTGGAGGAATATAGTCTCAAGGTTGCCGAGGACTGGAAGATCGGCCAGAAGGGAAAAGACAACGGGGCGTTGCTGCTGATCGCCAAGGCTGAGCATAAAATCCGGATCGAGGTCGGCTACGGCCTCGAAGGCCGCCTCACCGACCTTCTGGCCGGACGCATCATCGACAACGAAATCACACCGCGCTTCAAGCAGGGGGATTTCGACGGCGGGATCCGCGCGGGGGTCGCGGCCATGATGGAGGCGGTTCGTGGCGAATACCAGGGGACCGGCCGGCCGGCGACCCGCCACAAACGCAACCCATGGGGAACCCTGCTGCTCCTGCTCTTCCTCGGTCCGGGCATGATGTTCCTGCGCTCCCCCCGCGGGCGGGGCCGCCACGGCGGGTTCTGGTTCGGTGGTTTCGGCGGGGGTGGCGGTGGTGGTTTCGGCGGTGGAGGGTTCGGCGGGGGCGGCGGAGGTTTCGGTGGCGGCGGTTCGTCTGGTGGATGGTGACCTGATGTTAAAAGGACAGTAAGCATGCCCAACGTAGCAGATTTCTTTTCCGAGGATGAAAAAGCTCGTATTGAGGCCGCCGTCCGCGAGGCCGAATCCCGCACCAGCGGCGAGATCGTTCCGCTGGTGATGGATGAATCGTACGACTACCCGCGGGCCGAGATGATCGGCGCCGGATTTTTCGCCCTCGGCGCCGCCAGCCTGATCAGCTGGTTTTTCTTCCATGCCTCCCTGTGGGGGTTTCTTCCCTTCTTCCTGGGCCTCTATCTCCCCTTTAAGCTCCTCATTCGGGGGGTACCGGCCCTCCGGAGGCGGCTTATCCATCCGGCGGAAATATCCGCCGAGGTCAAGGAAAAGGCCCTGGTCTCTTTTCTGGAGCACAACCTGCACCGTACCCGGGACGCAACGGGCGTCCTGATCCTGATCTCCCTCTTCGAACGCCGGGTTCAGGTTCTTGCCGATAAAGGAATCAACGATGTGGTTCCCCTGCATACCTGGGACGAGATTGTCGGCACCGTTACCGAAGGAATCAAAACCGGCCGGGCCTGCGACGCGCTCTGCGCCGCCATCACCCGGTGCGGGGACCTGCTCCAGGAAAAATTCCCCGTCCGAGCCTATGATACCGACGAACTTCCCAATCTGATCATCGAGTAGCTTTCCGGAGTCTTTCGGGAAGAACCCTCCTCTTATGACACTTTTTCCCTAACCACTTCGAAAAAG
>Ga0055479_10000031_pt1 | contig 17615 bp, 13 predicted proteins | sample Muzzi_PWC_D1_FD_57941 | JGI IMG/M metagenome (GOLD analysis project Ga0055479, IMG submission 57941) | Wetland microbial communities from San Francisco Bay, California, USA, that impact long-term carbon sequestration - Muzzi_PWC_D1 | ecosystem: Environmental > Aquatic > Marine > Wetlands ...
GCATATTCGGCACGCAACTCCGAGGGCGGTCCGGAGCCGGTTGACGCGAACGCGTCGGCAGGATCCGATTCGTCCGATGACGTGGTCGATGCCGAATTCGAGGAAGTCAACGAAGACGACAAGAAGTAACGGTTAACCCCGCTACTTCGATTTCGAACCTGGCGCGATTTTTCGCGCCGGGTTTTTGCCGTTTATAGAAAAGTAACAATGCCAAAACGCGATTACTACGAAATACTCGACGTTGCCAACTCGGCCTCGGAGGCAGAAATCAAGAAGGCGTTCCGGCGTCTGGCAATGAAGTATCATCCGGATCGCAATCCCGACGACTCGGAGGCCGAGCACCGGTTCAAGGAAGCCAAGGAAGCTTTCGAGGTACTGTCGAATTCCGACAAGCGGGCGGCCTACGACCAGTTCGGTCATGCCGGCGTCGACCAGTCCGCGGGCGGCGGATTCAGCGGTGGCGGATTCGGCGATGCGTTCAGCGATATCTTCGGCGATATCTTCGGCGGTGGACGTTCGCGCGTGCGCAAGGGCGCCGACCTGCAATACAACCTGGAATTGAGCCTCGAAGACGCGGTCGCCGGTACTACCGTCAAGATCCGCGTGCCGACATTGAAGCATTGCACCACCTGTTCCGGCAGTGGAGCCAAGCCCGGCACTACGCCCGATACCTGCAATACCTGCGGCGGACACGGTCAGGTACGCATGCAACAGGGGTTTTTCTCGGTCCAGCAAACCTGCCCGACCTGCCGCGGCACGGGCACCACGATCAGCGATCCCTGCAAGACCTGCAACGGCGCCGGACGGGTCAAGGAACACAAGTCGCTGTCGGTAGAGGTGCCCGCCGGGGTCGATTCCGGCGATCGCATCCGCCTCGCCCACGAGGGTGAAGCCGGAGAATCGGGTGCTCCCGCCGGCGATCTCTACGTGCAGATACATGTCAAACCGCATCCCATCTTCGAGCGCGACAACGCCAATCTCTATTGCGAAGTCCCGATCAACATCGTCACCGCCGCGCTCGGCGGCGAAATCGAAGTGCCGAGTCTGGGCGGTCGGCTGAACCTGAAAATCCCGTCCGGCACCCAGACCCACAAGCTGTTTCGTATGCGCGGCAAGGGGGTAAAACCGGTGCGCGGCGGTCCGATTGGCGATTTGATCTGTCGTATCGTGGTAGAAACCCCGGTAAAATTAAATGCCGAACAGCGTAGCCTGCTGGAAAAACTGGGCGAATCCATGGGCAAGGCAACCCGCAAGCACGGCCCGAACGAAAACTCGTGGCTGGATAATATGAAGCAATTTTTCGAGGATATGAAACCCTGAGATGGCCGGCACGACGCGAATCGCCATCGCCGGCGCAGCCGGACGCATGGGCAGAAACCTGGTCAATGCCTGTCACGAGGCCGACGACCTCGCACTGGCCTCTGCGGTCGAACGACCGGGGCACGAGTTGCTGGGTAAGGACAGCGGCGTTGTCGCCGGGCTGGGTGCCAACGGGATTCCGATCGTCGACCAACTGGACGCCTCCGCGTTCGATATACTGATCGATTTCACGCATCCCTCCGCAACCACCAGCCACGTGGATTTTTGCGTCGACAACGGCCGGCAAATGGTAATCGGCACCACCGGTTGCGATGCCGATCTCGAAGCCAAACTGGCCCGGGCGGGCAAGGCGATTGCTGTCGTTTACGCACCGAACATGAGCGTTGGCGTAAACCTGTGTCTAGAGTTACTGCAGGTCGCCGCGCGGGTATTCGGCGACAGTGTCGATATCGAGGTGATCGAAGCCCATCACCGCCACAAGGTCGACGCTCCCTCGGGGACCGCGCTTAAAATGGGCCGGGTAATCGCCGAAACCCTGGGCCGCGACCTCGACGAATGTGCGGTTTACGGGAGACAGGGGCAAACCGGCGAACGCCGGCGCGAAACCATCGGCTTCGAAACCATTCGCGCCGGCGATATTGTCGGCGAGCACACGGTCATGTTCGCCGCCGACGGCGAAAGGGTCGAGATCGTCCACAAGGCCACGGACCGGATGAATTTCGCCCGCGGCGCGGTCCGCGCCTGCCGCTGGGTGGCGGGCCGGAAACCCGGCCTCTATACCATGCGCGACGTCCTGCAGCTTTAGTGAAAAAACATTAAGAAAATCTTGTAAGTCATTGTATTAAATGAACTAGATCAATAGAGCTTAACGCATTGTCACGAGTTCTTCCGCGCTGGTCGGATGGATCGCCACCGTATCGTCGAAATCCCGCTTGCAGGCGCCCATCCGGATCGCGACCGCGAAACCCTGCAGAATTTCATCCACCGCCGGCCCGATCATGTGGCAGCCGATAATCTTCTCTTCCGCGTCCAGGCATACCAGCTTCATGGCCGTCGGTACGTCGTGGCCGCTGATCGAGTTATACATTGCCGTAAAGCGGGTCTGGTATATCCTCACGCGATCCCCGTACTCGCTTCTTGCGCGGGCCTCGGTCATGCCGATAGTGCCGGCCGGCGGGTGGCTGAACACGACACTCGGGATGTGTTCGTAATCGAGGTGCCGGTCGGCCTGGTTGTCGTACAGGCGGTCGGCCAGACGTCTCCCCGCGGCGATCGCGACCGGTGTCAGTGGCGCGCGGCCGGTAACGTCGCCCAATGCGAAAATATGCGCCTGGCTGGTGCACTGGTAGAGGTCGGTCGCGATGTACCCACGTGCATCGATATCGACGCCGGCCTGGTCGAGCCGCAGCCCGGCGAGATCGGGGTCTCGGCCGATCGCGTAAATTACCTGGTCGAGCCGATCGCTGCCGACCCCATGGTTGTCCTGTACCGTGAGCAGACCGTCATCGCCGCGCTCGATACGGGTGATTTCGCACTCGATACGAATATCTATGCCCGATCGGGTCAATTCCTCCAGCAAGGTCCGGCTGATGAGCTCGTCGAATTCGCGCAGCACGTGGTGTTTGCGCAGGTACAGGCTGACCTCGCTGCCCAGCGCCTGTAAAACCCCGGCCAGTTCGACCGCGATGTAACCCGAGCCGACGATCGCGACATGTCTCGGCTGCCGTTCGAGAGCGAAAAAACCGTCCGAGGTGATCGCGTGCTCGATCCCGGGTGTATCCGGCAGGCTCGGGCGAGTGCCGGTGGCGATCGCGATATGGCCGGCCGAGTAATGCTTGCCGTCCACGGCAACGGTATGGGGATCGACGAAGGCGGCATCTCCGCTGATTTCGTCGATGCCGAGCTCCTTCATGTGACCGTGATAATAGCTATTGATGTTGGTGATGTAAGACTCGCGCCGGGCAACCAGCTGCGACCAGTCGAAGCCCTCGCATTTCAAATCGAAACCGTAATGCCCGGCAGCGTCGATCATCTGTGCCAGATTGGCGCCGAACCACATGATTTTCTTCGGTACGCAACCCACGTTGACGCAGGTGCCGCCGATCTTGCCGCGCTCGATCACCGCGCATCGCTGACCGTAACTTGCGGCCCGCTCGGCGATTGACAGACCGCCGCTGCCGGCGCCAAGGACAATCAAATCGTAATCGTATTCGTGACTCATGGTGGGTTTCCCGAAAGATCGGCGGGCACTTTAGCAGTTTTACGATAGATTTTTTACTATTCGGTGAACATATTCAGAGGTTTCGGCTCGTCAGAAAGGCAGCGAAGTGCCGCCGTAAAGCTTGCCTTCGTTCGCTTCGAGATCGTATCCGTAATCGAGGAACAGGTCAGTATTGACGAAGGCCTCTATTTTCCAGCGAAGGCCGGTGCCGATGGTATAGTGCATGTCTCCCAGATCGAGGTCGTGAAGTTCGTCGTAAACATTGCCGACATCGACGAACAGGCTGTGTTGCAGGCCGGGTTTTCGTCGATAGGCGAAGATGTACTCGAAATTGCCGAACAGGCGCGCATTGCCGCGATCATCGACACTTTCCAGACCCCGAATCGATGACCCACCGCCAATACTAAAGCTCGGATAGTCGAACGGGCTGTCTCTCGTCGCCTGGAGGACGACGCGGAAATTGAAATTGTCGTAGCGGTTCAGGCGTATCATGTGAATGGTTTCGAACTCGAAAATATTCGAGCTGTAATCGGAACCCAACCAGTCGAAACCTCTCCCGAATGCAATCGAATAGTAGCTGCCGAACCGCCGGTAGCGTTCCGAGTGGAGGTCGTCGAAACTCAGGCCAAGGATCAACTGGTTGAATGTTCCGGCTTCCCGGGCGACGATAGAATCAGGGTAAGGCTCTTTCAAATCGTGCTCGAGAAAACTGACTCCGCCGGTAACAGTGAGCGGATAAGACAGGTTCTCGATATCGATATCGCGCGAGATCGCCATCGTCCCCTGGCTGACCGTTTCCACATTGGTAAAACCTTCTACTTCGTTATTGCCGACTTGCTGTTTGATGGTCCAGGCCAGGTCATAAGGGGAATTATAAAGCGGCATCTTGTATTTCAGGTTCAGTTCGTCCGAATTGTCGCCATCGTTTTGTTGTTCCTGCTGCGCCAGCACATCCAGGGTGCGATCGGCGCCCTGCATGTTGTAGACCCGCAGCCGCATGCCGAACTTGACGTCGCCGTCCACGTTGCGGCTGAGCCGGGGGAGCAGCAACCAGTAGCGTCGCTCATCGATAATGATATGCAGCGCGAGTTCTCCGTTCTCGTAGCGTTCTGCCTGCAGGTTGACCGCCCTGAACAGGTCGGTATCGAGCAATTCCTGGCGCGCACGATTCAGTTTTGCCAGGGTAATGATGTCGCCGGGATGAATATCGGCCCATTCGAGTACCCACTTTTCCTGGGTCTTGGTATTGCCGGTGACGAGAATTTGCGAAACCGGCAGCCCGATGATCTCGGCACCGATGCCGGCCATTTGCGCTTGCAGGCAGGGCGCATGGCACAAGCCAAACACCAGCACCCAGCACCAAACGTGCCCGAATGCGCTCCGGCGCTTATCCATCAATTAGTCTTGCGGTCCCCACAGGATACGATCAAGACTGTCGTTCGTCTCGACTTCGATAACCCTGGGGCCGTCGAAGCGCACACCTTCCTGTTTTAACAACCGGGCCTGTTCACGATAGGCGCTTGATCCCTGTTCGAATGCCAGGGTGCGGTTCGAACGCACCACGCGATGCCAGGGCAGGGGATCGGGAGATCTCCCCATCGAAGCGCCGACCATGCGAGAATATCGAGGAAAGCCGGCCGCCCTGGCGACCTCACCATAACCCATGACTCGACCGGGCGGAATCGCCGCGACGACTTCCCAGACGTGGCGATCAAATTTTTCCTGAAACCCGCTCATCCACCAGACCTGTAAACCGGGAACCGCACAAAATAATTATATTTTACTTCAAGTTTTAATCTTAAGTTTCTGAATTTAATATCATTTACTCGCCAACCCCTCGTGTTCACGCTTGCTCAGCTGCACCAGGCGCCGGACCTCGCCAACCGCCACGCTCAGGGTCGGAAAGTCACAGGTCCGCATTGCGCTGAACTCATTGAGAATGCTGTCATAACGGCGTAAAGCCTCGCTGTGGTGCGCTTCCCAGATTGCCATCGCCTTGGTGGTATGGCGCTTGTTGTCGACGATTTGCAGCACCAGCTCGGTCAGGTTGCGCTGATTGGCGTGCAGGTCGTTGCGCAGGTTGAGTATTGCCAGATTGTTCCAGTGATTGCGCACGATGGTCCGCGAGATCGTATCGCGGATCCAGGGCAGCTGCAGGCGCTCGGATAACGCGTAAAACAGCTTGGCGACATTCTCGGTATCGCTGTACAGCCGCAACTTGATCTCGACGATATCGAACGCCGATGCCAGGGTAACCTCGTCGACGAGTTCCTGAGCCAGCGTCGCTGGCAGGCGATATTTGATGAAGCGCCGCCGTGCGGCGGTGTAATTCTTGCGCGACTGGCCGACGATCGCCCTGGAAATGACGTCGCGGAGAATCCTGGTTTCGGTCTTGTATCGTTCGATCACGTGACTGACCTTGAAATCCGACGGTTGATTGCGCAACAGCCAGCTGATAGATCGCTCCAGCAACCCGCTGACCGACTGGAAAGCCTCGTAGCGATCCTGCTCCTGGACCACGTTGTCGAGCCGCTCGAGCTTGCGCCAGGTGTCGTAGAGGTCGAAAACCTCGACGCAGACCACGTAGGCCTTGGCGATATCCTCGATCGTGCAACCCGTTTCCTCGCGGATCCGCGAACCGAAGCCGATACCGATGTTGTTGGCGATCTGGTTACTGAGAATCGTCGCGATGATTTCCTTGCGTAGCGGATGTTGCAGGATTTCATCGGCAAATCGATTACGTATCAGGCGGGGAAAGTAACCCAGCAGCAGCTTGTCGTAGCATTCCTCGGTCAGCGACGAGGCTTCGAGCAGCGCGTTCTTGTAGGTGAGCTTGCTGTAGGAAAGCAGGATCGACAGCTCGGGACGGGTCAGCCCCTGATTTTTGGCAATACGATCGGTGATCTGCTTGTCGCTGGGCAGGTACTCGAGCCTCCGGTTAAGGATACCGCCGTCCTCGAGGTGGCGCATGAAGCGGGCATGCTGATACATCCTCGATCCCGCACCCTTTTCGATGCTGTCGATGATCTGGGTCTGGCGATAATTGTTGAACAGGCATTTCTGCGCGACCTCGTCGGTCATTTCCACCAGCAACTGGTTTCGTTCTATTTTCTCCAGCCTTCCGGATTTGACCAGCTGCGAAAGCAGGATCTTGATGTTGACCTCGTTATCGGAGCAATCGACGCCCGCCGAATTGTCGATCGAGTCGGTGTAGCACAGACCGCCGTTGAGCGAATACTCGATCCTGCCGCGCTGGGTCACACCGAGATTTCCGCCTTCGCCGATCGCTTTCGCACGAACCTGCCTGCCGTTGATGCGAATCGCATCGTTACTCTTGTCGGACACGTCGGCATCGGTTTCCGTCGAAGCCTTGATATAGGTTCCGATACCACCGTTCCATAACAGATCGACCGGAGCCTTGAGGATATAGACGATCAGCTCGTTCGGCGTCAGGTAATCCTCCTTGCATTGCAGCAGGCGCTGTATCTGCGGGGTCAGATCGATGCGCTTGGCCTTGCGTGAAAACACGCCGCCGCCCTTGCTGATCAGCTTCTTGTTGTAATCGTTCCACGTCGAGCGCGACATTCCGAACAGCCGTTCTCGCTCGGCATGGCTCTTTTTGATATCGGGGTCCGGGTCGATGAAGATATGCAGGTGGTTGAAAGCCGCCACCAGCTGGATGCAAGGCGATAACAGCATGCCGTTGCCGAATACGTCGCCCGACATGTCGCCAATGCCGGCAACGCTGAATTTTTCCTTCTGAATGTTTTTGCCCAGACCGCGGAAATGGCGTTTCACCGATTCCCAGGCGCCGCGCGCGGTAATCCCCATCTTCTTGTGGTCGTATCCCTGTGAACCGCCGGAGGCGAAGGCGTCGTCGAGCCAGAAATCGTGTTCCGCGGAGATGCCGTTGGCGACATCCGAAAATGCCGCCGTACCCTTGTCGGCGGCCACCACCAGGTAGGGATCCGGCTCGTCGTGAACCCGTGTTTTCAATGGCTGGCGGATATCTGTACCGACGCGGTTGTCGGTAATATCGAGCAAGGCATTGATATAGAGCGAGTAGCAGGCCTGCACTTCGGCGTAAATTTCTGCCGGGGGAATACCCGCCAGCTGCCTGGTAATGAATCCACCTTTGGACCCGGCCGGCACGATGACCGCGTTCTTGACCATTTGCGCCTTCATCAGGCCCAGTACCTCGGTACGATAGTCCTCCTTGCGGTCCGACCAGCGTATGCCGCCGCGTGCGACCCTGCCGCCGCGCAAATGGATCCCTTCGAAGCGCGCCGCGTAGACGTAGATTTCGAAGTAGGGGCTGGGTTTCGGCAATTGCTGGATGCGCGTCGAGGCGAATTTGAAACTGATATGGCCGCTGTCGTTGCGGCTTTGCTGAAAGTAATTGGTGCGCACCGTGGCATCGATCAGATTTAGAAAACGCTTATAAATCAGATCGTGATCGAGCGATTCGATGGCATGCAGCTTTTCATTGATCTGCTCGAAAAGCTGATGGTAGGTATCGCGCTGGATTTTTTGTGGATCGAATTTATGCAGGAAACTCCTGACCAGCAGCAGCGTGATATCCGGATAGCTGTTGAGCGTCTCGATGATATATTCACGGCTGTGCGGGAAACGAATTTGCTGCAGATAGGCGGTATAGGCACGCAGGATCTGGATTTCCTCCGCCTTGATGCAGGCGCTGAACAGCAGGTTGTTGAAAGCATCGTCCTCGCTGCGCTGGCACCAGATGTTATCGATCATTTCGCTGAAATATTGCGGTACTCGTTCGGGGTCGACGTCGCAAAGATGCGCGCCGCGCTCGAGCGTAAAATGATTGATCCAGTAATCTCGTTTGCCGAGCCGAATGCGATAGGGCCTGCCGATCAGCACCTGCAGCCCCATGGATTCGAAAATCGGCATCGATTGCGACAATGGAATGGAGTCTTTTTGGGAGAACAACTTGACCGAATAGTTATTCGGATCCCGCGAAATCTTGACCAGTCGGCCCTGGGCCGGATTGTTGTTGTTGATCGTCGCCAGCACCTCGAGGTCGGGAATCGCGTCACCGACCGAGAAGTCCCCCTGGTAATTCTCCGAGAAGGTCTGCTCGCTGACTTTGAGTTTCTTCAGGTTTGGGTGAGTATCAATTTGCTTGAATAACTGCCCGTACCACTTGTTCATGCTCTCCCCCGATGCACCGATTTAGGGACCTATTGTAAACGCAATGCCAAAATAAATTTGAATCTTTATTGCCGTTGGCGTTTAAAATGACAATCCCAGCGACCGTGGAAAGCTTCATGTCATCGAATCCAACCGTCATACCCCCGATCCCGGAAGGCCCGATCCGCGAAAAAATACGCGGCGCCTATCTCGCCGACGAATCCGCCGTGATCCGTGAATTGATCAGCGACGCCGGACTCAGCCCCGCCGAACGGGCAGAAATCAGCCAGATGGCCGTCGACCTGGTAACCCGGGTGCGTAGCGGCGGCAAACCCAGCATGATGGAAAATTTTCTCGCCGAGTACGGCCTGACCACCCGTGAGGGGATCGCATTAATGTGTCTGGCCGAGGCGCTGTTGCGCGTGCCCGACGCCGAAACCATCGACGACCTGATCGAGGACAAGATCGCCCCGGGTAACTGGGGAGAGCATCTCGGCCACTCGGGTTCTCCGCTGGTCAACGCATCGACCTGGGCATTGCTGCTGACCGGCAAGATCATCGCCTCTGAAGACCAGAAGAGCTTGCTGCATACGCTGCACGGGCTCGTCAAACGCCTCGGCGAACCGCTGGTTCGCAATGCCGTCGGTCAGGCAATGCGGGAAATGGGGCGCCATTTCGTGCTCGGCACCAGCATCGAAAAAGCCAGCGAACGTGCGCGCGAGCTCGAGAAGCAGGGCTATACCTATTCCTACGATATGCTCGGCGAGGCGGCGCGTACCAATGCCGACGCGCGCCGTTACCATCTGGCCTACTCGGATGCGATCACCGCACTGTCGGCCTATTGCAAACATCCCGATTCGCGCGACAATCCGGGGATTTCAGTCAAGCTATCGGCGTTGCACCCGCGTTACGAGATCGGGCAGCACCAGCGAGTCATCGACGAACTGGTGCCGCGCGTGGAATCGCTGGCGATGCTGGCCTGCTCGGCCAACATGGGATTCAATATCGACGCCGAGGAAGCCGACCGCCTCGATATTTCGCTGGACGTGATCGAAGCCGTGCTCTCCAATCCGGCGCTGCGCGGCTGGCACGGGTTCGGGGTGGTGGTCCAGGCTTTCGGCAAGCGTTCCGCACCGGTGCTGGACTGGCTCTACGAACTGGCCGGTCGGCTCGGCCGTCGAATCATGGTTCGCCTGGTCAAGGGCGCTTACTGGGATACCGAGATCAAGCGAGCACAGGTACTCGGCCTGCCCGGCTACCCGGTGTTCACGCGCAAGGTCAATACCGACGTTTGCTACCTCGCCTGTGCGCGCAAACTGCTCGGCATGACGGACCGGATTTATCCGCAGTTCGCGACTCACAATGCCCATTCCGTGGCCGCCGTGCTGCGCCTGGCCGGGGATAAAAACGATTTCGAATTCCAGCGCCTGCACGGTATGGGCGAAGCCCTGCACGATCACGTACACCGCAACCACGGGGCGCGTTGCCGGATTTACGCACCGGTCGGCGAACACCAGGACCTGCTCGCCTACCTGGTCCGGCGGCTGCTCGAGAACGGCGCCAACAGCTCGTTCGTCAACCAGATCGTGGATACCAGCATATCGCCCGAGTCGATCGCCCGTGATCCGGTGGCGGTGGTCGAAGGGCTCGAGCGGATCGCCAATGACCGGATACCGCTGCCACTGGATATCTATGGCGTCGGGCGCCGCAATTCCCGGGGCTGGGACATCACCGACCTGACGACCCTCGAGATGCTGCACCAGGCGCGTCAGCCGCTGGCCGACAGGCGCTGGCAGGCAGTCCCGCTGGTCGCCGGCGGCAGTGATCCGGGCGACGGCAGGGAAGTCGTCAATCCCGCCAACCCGGCGGACCGGGTCGGCGAGGTTTTCGACGCCGCACCGGAGACGGTCGCCGCCGCGATCGAGGCCGCGACCGCGGGCTTCCCGGGCTGGTCGCTCACCGCCGTCGAGGAGCGTGCCGAATGCCTGCGCCGTGCCGCCGACCTGTATGAACAGCAGGCACCCGAATTGTTTGCATTGCTTGCTCGAGAAGCCGGCAAATCCTGGCTCGACGCGGTCGGCGAGGTGCGTGAGGCGGTAGATTTTGCCCGATATTACGCGGCCCAGGCCTTGCAACTCGGCGCCGACAGCCAGGCGCGGGGCGTAATCGCCTGCATATCGCCGTGGAATTTTCCACTCGCCATCTTCAGCGGACAGATATTCGCCGCGCTCGCGGCGGGTAACTGCGTCATCGCCAAGCCGGCCGAGCAAACCAGCCTGATCGCGGCCTTCGCGGCCCGCCTGATGCACCAGGCGGGAATTCCCGAATCCGCGCTGCAGCTACTGCCGGGCAGCGGCGCCGTGGTTGGCGCGGCGCTGAGCTCGGATTCTCGCATAGCCGGCATCTGCTTTACCGGATCGACCGCTACCGCGATGCATATCAACCGCAGCATGGCCCGGCAGCTACCGGTACAGGCGCCGCTGATCGCCGAGACCGGCGGCCTGAACGCGATGATCGTCGATTCGACCGCGCTGCCCGAACAGGTGGTCCGCGACGTGCTCGCCTCGGCGTTTCAAAGCGCCGGCCAGCGCTGCTCGGCGCTGCGCATGCTCTACCTGCAGGCGGATGTGGCCGATCGGGTACTGGAAATGCTGTTCGGCGCGATGGATGAACTCGCTCTCGGCGATCCCTGGCGTCTTTCGACCGACGTCGGGCCCGTCATCGACGAGCCGGCGAGACAGAAAATCGAGGCGCATTGCAAACGCATGGCGGACCAGGGCAGGGTCCTGAAAACCCTGCAGGTACCGGGCGAAGGACTGTTCGTCGCGCCGACGGTGATTGAACTCGACGGTATCGAGCAGCTCGAGGAAGAGATCTTCGGTCCGGTGCTGCACGTGGCGCGATTCAATGCCAGCGAAATCGATGCGGTAGTCGATGCCGTCAATGAGCAGGGTTATGGACTGACTTTCGGCATGCATACGCGTGTCGACTCGCGTGTCGAGCGGGTGGTCAAGCGCATCCGGGTCGGCAACATCTATATCAACCGCAACCAGATCGGCGCCGTGGTAGGCACCCAGCCATTCGGCGGCGAAGGCCTGTCGGGAACCGGGCCGAAGGCCGGCGGTCCGTGGTATCTGCCGCGTTTCGTCGCCGGCCCTCTGAATCTCGAAGACCAGCTCCCCGCGCACGCGGTCGGGCGCTCCGCGATCGAGCCGCTGCTAAAGAAGGTCGGCCACTCGCGTCGTGCCGGCAAACCGGTGAACATGGATCTACTGCGCCGCATCGCGAAAGTCGAGGGTCTCGAATGGCAGGACGAATCGATACTCGGCAGTGAATCCCTGCCGGGCCCGACCGGGGAAACCAACCAGTTGTCGGCCCACCCGCGAGGCGTCGTATTGTGTCTCGGACCGGGGACCAAAACCGCGCTGTCTCAGGCTCTGTCGGCGCTGGCGCAGGAAAATCCCGTGGTCGTGGTCGCTCCCGAAGGAGCCGAGCTGGCGAATCTGCTGAGCGGTGAAGGATTGCCCGTCGCCGGCGCGGACGGCAGTATCGAAGCCGGGGTACTACGAGATCTCGAGGGCATGGACGCGGTCATCTCGCAGGCCGATACCGAGCAGTTACGCGAATATCGAATCGCGCTGGCGGACAGGGAAGGCAAACTGATCCCGCTGATCTGCGAGTCCGGCGCGGTATCCCGCCTGGTCGTCGAGCGTCATCTTTGTATCGATACCACCGCGGCCGGCGGCAACGCCAGTCTGATCGCGAGCGTCAGCTAGGATACGACGCGGTAGAACTCTTCGCCGCCGCAGGACCGGCAGGGCTCGATCTGGCCGGTGGCGGTCAACTCGAAACGCTGATCGCACTGCCTGCAACTGAAACTGCCGGCAGTGCAGACTTCGCCGCTGCGGTAAACACTGGCCTGGTGGTCTTCGGATTCGAATGCCCTCAAATCGAGCCAGGTCTTGTCCGCGGCGCGGGCGATCATTTCGGTAAACTTGTCTTCCACCAGCAACATGTCGAAGGACCACCAGTCCCCAAGTTCCTTGCTCTGCTCGTTCAGAACCTTGTCGGCCTTTTGCATGTCGCGCCGCAGCGTATCGGCGAGGCTCTCGGCTTCCTCCTGACTGAGCGCATAAAGATCGCGCGCCAGCAACTTGGCATTGTGGACCATTTCCTCGACGGTCGGCGCCAGGGCTTCCTCGGCGTCGTGAATCGCGGCGCTGACGCTGTCGACCATGTGGTCGTAGGCCGCCACCAGTTTTTCTCGTTGCTTGATGTCCATCACCGCATTATTAACGCATAATAACCGGTCGCACAAGTCAGCTTTCGATATCAATGACCGAGATCAATTCCAGCCCCGGTAACGGCGCCGTCATGCGCTGGTGGTCGCGCTGTGAAAACCTGCCGGCGGGGCGTTACCTGTTCAGCCTCGCGCTCGGCTGGTTCGTTCCCTATAGCGGCAGTATCCGTGCCCGGGTCGAGGAAATTCGTCCGGGATATGCACGGCTCGGCCTGGCCGACCGCCGGCGGGTGCGCAACCACCTGCATTCGATCCATGCGATCGCGCTCGTCAACCTCGGCGAAATCGCCACCGGACTGGCGTTGTTTTCGGCGATTTCTGCTAACATGCGCGGCATTCTGACCGATATCAACGCACAATACCTGAAAAAGGCTCGCGGCATGCTGACCGCGAGCGCCAGTTATCGAGCGCCCGACGACTTCGGCGACGATACACCCTGCGAGATCGAAGCCCGAATTCTCGATCGGGCCGGAGACGTGGTGTGCATTGTCAACGCAACCTGGCTGGTCGGTTACCGAAAATCATGAAGCACGATTTCACCGCCGCAGCCGAGGCGTTTTGCAGCCAGCTGGGAATCCGCTATCCGGTGATCGGCGGGGCCATGTACCCCTGTAGCAATCCCGAGCTCACCGCCGCGGTTTCCGAGGCCGGAGGAATCGGTATCCTGCAGCCGATCTCGCTGACCTATGTGCACGGCCACGATTACCGCGAGGGCATCCGCCTGATGCAGAAACTGACCGACAAACCGATCGGCATGAACGCACTGATCGAAAAATCCTCGAAAAAGTACCAGCAGCGCATGTCGGCATGGGTCGATATCGCACTCGAGGAAGGCTTGCGCTTCTTCGTCACTTCGCTGGGCAAGCCCGACTGGGTCGCCGAGCGAGTACACGCCGTCGGCGGCCTGGTCTACCACGACGTCACCGAAATGAAATGGGCCAGGATCGGTCTCGACAACGGCGCCGACGGGTTGATCTGCGTCAATAACCGCGCCGGCGGCCATGCCGGCGCTGGGTCGATGCGCGAACTCTACGAGGAATTGCAGGGTCTCGGCGTACCGCTGGTCTGCGCCGGCGGCGTCGGCGACGCCGCCGGGCTCCGGGAAGCACTGGCCTGCGGTTACGCCGCCTGCCAGCTCGGAACCCGCTTTATCGCCAGCCGGGAGTGCCGAGCCAGCGACAGCTACAAGCAGGCCGTGGTCGATGCCCAGGAAGACGACATCGTGCTCTCCGAGCGGGTAACCGGCATCCCGGTGTCGGTCATCAACACCGATTTCATCAGGCGGCAGGGCACCCGCATGGGCTGGTTTGCACGCCGGATGCTCTCGGGCAGGCGAACCAAGCACTGGATGCGGGTTTTCTACGGGCTGAAATCCATCTGGCAATTGAAACGTTCCTCGCTGGACGAGAAGGGCGAGAAGGACTACTGGCAGGCCGGCAAGAGCGTCGCCGCTATCGATAGTATAGAAACCTGCGAAACCATCATGCAACGCCTGGTCGCCGCGGAGGTCGACACCGAATGAACCGAACGCTGATTTACGTCCACGACCCGATGTGCAGCTGGTGCTGGGGGTTCGAGCCCACCCGCCGGAAAATATTCGCCGGATTACCCGCCGACATGTCGATCAGGCGCCTGCTGGGCGGGCTGGCGCCCGATTCGGAGCAGCCCATGCCCGAGGCGATGCGCGCCGGCCTGCAGCAGACCTGGCAGAGAATCGCCGCGATGATTCCCGGCACGCGCTTCAACTTCGATTTCTGGGAGAAAAATACGCCGCGGCGCTCCACCTACCCGGCGAATCGCGCGGTTATCGCCGCGCGCCTGCAAGGCGACGAATTCGACCCGCTGATGACCGCGGCGATACAGCAGGCTTACTACCTCGAGGCCCGAAACCCGTCGGATAACAGTACCCTGATCGAACTGGCCGGCGAAATCGGCCTCGATCGTGACCGATTCGCCGCCGACCTGGTCGCCGACTCTACCCGTGACCTACACCTCGAGGAAATCGCCCAGGCCCGCGCGCTGGGCATCGACAGCTTTCCGAGCCTGGCGGTGCTGCACGACGGTGCGGTCCGGCATATCGGTCTGGATTACGGTAATGCGGACGCCATGCTGCGGCAGATCGAGGCCGCCTGAAGGATTCACTCAGGCCGGCGGCGGGTAGGGCAGATCGACGTTCCTGATTCGGGTTTCGGGTTGTCCGAGCAATTGTAGCGAAGCCGATTCCGCGCGCGCGATTTGCGCCACGTAGAGGCAGTGACACAACCCCTCGGCATCGAACTCGGCGTCGACTACCATGCCGCTGCCGTCGGCCTGTTGCTTGCCTTCGACGACCAGTTCGTCACCGGGTTGCGGCAAACGATCGGTATCGAGTTCGGCCAGGAACATGCGGCGCTTGAGCTTGCCGAGGTACTGCATGCGAGCGACGATTTCCTGCCCAGGATAGCAACCCTTCTTGAAGCTGACCCCGCCGAGCACGCCCAGGTTGGCCATTTGCAGCACGAATTCCTCTTGCGTCCGCGGAAAGATCGTCGGGATTCCGGCTCTGATCTCGGCCAGCCGCCAGGACTTGAAGGCGACGACTTCGAGATGCGAGGCTAGCTCGCGCCACAGTTCGACGGCGCCGGTCCCGTTCAGGCACAACACCACGAAACGCCGCTGATCGCCGAGCGGCTCGATTTGCATCGCGATCATCGAATCGGTTTGCAATACCGCCCCCGGCTCGCGCGGCAGCAATTCGTTTTGCAGTACTTCGGGGACATTGCTGGCCAGCGCGAAGCGGGCGAAGTAATCGCTGGCGTCGGCGAGCTTGACGTCGGAGCGAACGATGAAACGGTAGAGGCGTTCGAGCAGCGGCTGGACCATCGATTTGACGGTCAGCAACAGATAACCGTTGGTGACCTGGACGATCCTGAATATGCAGACCATGCGCCCCTTGGGTGTCGAGTAAGAGCTCAGCTGCAGACGGGACTCGTCGATCAGCCCGACGTCGCTGCTGATCTGGTTTTGCAGAAAATCGCGCGCATCGGTGCCGCTGACCAGAATCAGGCCCAACGGTTCGGCGTCGCAAATGAAATTTTCGCGCACAATCCTGTCACCGTGGCGTTGCTCGAATTCCTGCCAGTGTTTCATGTTTGTCTGCCCTGCCGTTGGATAGCCCAGTCGATATGCCCCTGAACGAAGGCGCTGTGGTTGGCGTAGTCCCGCTTTAGCGTCGCTACTATATGTGGGTCCGGAGCCGCGTTTCCAAGCGCGACGACAATATTTCTGAGCCAGCACTGGTAGCCGATGCGGCGAATCGCCGAGCCTTCGGTTTTCTTCAGGAACTCGTCCTCGCTCCAGCCGTAACATTCGAGCAACGAGATACTGTCCAGCCCGTGGCGCGGCTTGAAGTCCGCCTCGGCGGTGAATTTCGCGAAACGGTTCCACGGGCAGGCGAGCTGACAATCGTCGCAACCGTATATACGGTTACCGATCGCGGCGCGAAATTCTTCCGGTATCTCGGAGCGGTGCTCGATCGTCAAATAGGAGATACAGCGTCGGGCATCGACCAGATAGGGCTCGACAATCGCCCCGGTGGGACAAATGTCGATACAACTGGTGCAGCGCCCGCAATGGTTTTCCACCGCCGCATCAGGCTCTAGCGCCAGGTCGGTATAGATTTCGCCGAGAAAAAACCAGGAACCGTTATCCCGCTGCAACAGGTTGCTGTGCTTGCCCTGCCAGCCGAGACCCGCCTTCGAGGCAAGCGCCTTTTCCAGCACCGGCGCGCTGTCGGTGAATACCCGGTAGCCCATCGGACCGAAGATCTCGACGATCCGATCGGCGAACCGCTGCAACCGCTTGCGCATCAACTTGTGGTAGTCGCGCCCCAGCGCGTAACGCGACACATAGGCCAGGCGAGGATGATCCAGCAATTCGTTCATGCGTTGCTGCGGCTCGACCAGGTAATCGAGCCGGACGCAGATTACCGACAGGGTATCGGGTACCAGCCGCGCCGGATTCAGGCGCTTGCCGACATTGCGTTCCATGTATCCCATTTCACCGTGGTAATTGCGTTCGATCCATTGCCGGAAATGCTGGTGATGAGGGTCGAGATTGGCATCGGTAATGCCGACCTGCTGAAATCCCAGCTCGAGACCGATGTTTTTAATGGTGTTGGTTATCGTCAAGGATTGGCTGCAGGTGACATGGGCGGTAAAAGGGTCCGGATTCGAGTGCATCTTTCCGGGCGGCTGGTACAATATCGCATTTTCATCCAAATCTGAAATGTCGATCTACATTGCCATCGCCGTCGGCGGTTCGCTGGGCGCGGTCTCCCGTTACTGGGTATCCATGACCGCATACCAGTGGCTGGGCCAGCAGTTCCCGAACGGAACCCTGCTGGTCAACCTGCTGGGTTCGCTGGCGATGGGATTTCTGTCGGTATTGATGGTACACCGGTTTCAGGTTAGCGATGAAATCCGCATCGGCCTGCTGGCCGGCTTCCTGGGCTCGTTCACGACCTTTTCCACCTTTGCCCTGGACACGCTGTTGCTGGCCACCAGCGATGCTTACTTCAAGGCCGCGATCTATGTACTGATGAGCGTGGCATTGTGTATCCTCGGCGCCTGGGCTGGT
>Ga0055479_10000032_pt1 | contig 17613 bp, 15 predicted proteins | sample Muzzi_PWC_D1_FD_57941 | JGI IMG/M metagenome (GOLD analysis project Ga0055479, IMG submission 57941) | Wetland microbial communities from San Francisco Bay, California, USA, that impact long-term carbon sequestration - Muzzi_PWC_D1 | ecosystem: Environmental > Aquatic > Marine > Wetlands ...
AGAACGTCCCGCGAGCTGCATGATCGACGTTCCGAGCCGGATCCGCCGGGTCAGCGCCGCGAGGTACGCCAGCGGCGAGGTCGCATCCGAGCCGTAGGCTTCCGCGGTCCAGACCGAGTCGAATCCCAACTCCTCGGCTCGCAACACCAGTTCGACCGGCACGTTCAACTGCGCACCGGAGTAGCCGAGCATCAATCCGAGCTTCATTGAGTTCTCTCTTTGTCTCGTCGACGGGGGATCGGGTGGTCGAACGGTTCGGCCGCATGGTATCCGAACACGACCAGCGGGATCGACTGTGCGGTGGTCTTTCGAAGAACGGGAAGGAGGGCGGGAAACAGCGGATTGCGCGATATTTGCGCGTGACGACGCACGCAATCGATGTACCCCTTCGCGGAGGACGGCATGAGTGAATCGACCGAACTGGTGAAATACGAGCGGCGCGGCGATGTTGCGCTGCTGCGGTTCGACGACGGCAAGGCCAATGTGATCTCGCCCGATTCGGCCGCCGCGTTGAATGCCGGACTCGACCGCGCCGAGAAGGAGGCCCGCGCGTTGGTGATCGCGGGTCGACCGGGTCGCTTCAGCGCCGGCTTCGACCTGTCGGTGATGAAGCAGGGCGGGGATGCGGTCGCGAAGATGCTCGCCGGCGGCGCTGGAGTCGGGCTGCGCCTGTTCGGGTTTCCGATGCCGACGGTGGCGGCGGTCACCGGCCACGCGCTCGCGATGGGAGCCGTGTTGTTGATGTCGATCGATGAGCGAATCGCCGCGCGGGGCGACTTCAAGATCGGGCTGAACGAGGCGGCGATCCGGATGAGCCTGCCCCGCTTCGCGCTGATCCTGGCCCGCGAGCGACTCGCACCGACGCACCTGATCCGCGCAACCGCGAACGCGGAGATCTATTCACCCGAGGGTGCCGTGGACGCCGGTTTCGTCGACCGCGTCGTCGATCCGGAGCAGGTCGTCGATGCCGCCGTCGAGCGTGCAGAGGAGTTGTGCGAGCTCGACACCGGGTCGCACGCGGCCATCAAGTCGTCTCTTCGCGCCGAGGAACTCGCCGCGTTGCGCGATTCGGTCAACGTCGTTCGTTAGTTCCGATTCGAAATTTGCCAGTCGGTCGACGACGCGGAGGCGGCCAGGGATGGCCTCCGCTTCCGGAATATTTCGGATCAGGATCAGGTCCGGCCCGGCCGAAGCTCAGCTCAGTCCGATCTCGCGGAGGCGCTGCGCGAGAAAGTTTCCGGCGGTGATCGGGGGGGTGCGCGCGGGCTGATCGCGCGTGATGAAACGAGCCAGCACACTCAGGTCGCACTCCGGGCGCGGATGGGCGAAAAACGGCAGTGAGTAGCGCGAGCCGGGCCTCGTGCCGACCGGGTTCGCGACGCGGTGGGTGGTCGCAGGAATCGCGCCGTTGGTCATCCGCGCCAGCATGTCGCCCGCGTTGACCACGAGTTGGCCGGTGGGAGCTTCGATGGGGAGCCAGCGACCATCCGGGCGCAGGATCTCGAGGCCCGGGTCGGTCGCTTCACACAGCAGCGTGATCAGGTTGATGTCTTCGTGGGGCGCCGCTCGCAGCGCCGCGGGATCGGCGCCGGCAGCAATCGGCGGGTAGTGCAGCGCGCGCAACACGTGGTTGCCGTCGACCACCATGCCGGAGAACGTGCCGTGGGCAAGCCCTTCGGCCAACTCCAGGGCCTCGAGCAGCGCCGTGGCACAGGTCTGCAGCGCGTCGAACAGGATCGGTGCGTGGGTCTCGATGGCCGGGACCGCGCTCGGCCAGACGTTGCGCGGATAGCCTGCGGTGGCAGGGCCGGCGGCGGGCCCGACGTGGAAGAACTCCTTCAGGTCCGGAACTCGGTAGTCGAGCGCGTGCTCGACGCCAAACCGTGTGTAGCCGCGCTGTCCACCCTCGACACCACCCCACTCGTCCTTCTGGTCCGCATCGAGTGCGAAGAAATGCTCGAACGCCCGGTAGACCTCGGCGACGCTGCCGGTTCCGGCAGCCGGCAGCGGGGGGGCTGCGATGATGGCGAAACCGAAAGTTCGGAATGCATCGCGCAACGCTCGCGCGAAAGCGTGCCGCGCAGTCGCATCGCCCGATTCGAAATCGGAGAATCGCAGCGTCGGAACACCGCCCGGCCCACCCGTCATGACCGGATTCTAACGCGCGCGACCGGGCGCAAAACCTGAACCCGGCCGGCCCACGACCGCTTCGGACGCCCACGCCGGTTGCGAGTAACGTTGAATCGGCGGGGAGTTAGCGGCGTTACAGCGGGGTGTAGCCCGCCCGTCCAAATGCGAAATGTCGGTTGCCCGCGGATCGGTGATGTTCTGGCGTGGCAAGCGAAGCGACCCGGCCCAGCCGGCGATCGCCACGATCAAGCGCAACGGAGAATCGCGTGACGCAGGATGCGACTTCCTCTCTGAGACGCGCCGCAGAACTCATTCGCCTCGCGGGACCGACGGGCCCCGCGCCCGATGTCTCACCGGGAGCAGACGCACTGGTGTGTCCGGCCACCGGGCGGACGGTTCCGGTGCGCGACGGAATCGTCGATCTGCTCGAAACCGGGTTCGAGCCGAGTACGGGCCAGCGCGTGCTCGATACCGCACCCAGTGCGTGGTTGTACGATCGGCTTCGGCCGCACCTCGGCCGGTGGATGGGGATGCCGAGCTTCGACGCGGAAGTCCGGAACGTCATCGACCGGCTGGTGTTGGAGCCCGGTTCCACGGTGCTCGACATCGCGTGTGGCCAGGGCAACTTCACGCTCGAACTGGCGCGCTACGTCGGACCGGACGGCCTCGTGATCGGGATCGACATCGCGATGGCGATGCTGAAGCGGGCAGCGCTTCACCTGCGCGAGTCGGGTCTGGCGAACGTAGTGCTGCTTCGCGGCGACGCGCTCGATCTGCCCTTCGGCGACGGATCGCTCGCGCACATCAATTGTTCCGGCGGCCTGCACCAGTTCCCGGATTGGAAACAGGCGATCGCAGAGATGGCGCGAACGAACCAGCCGGGCGGGCGGATGGCGATCAGCGGATTCGCGTCGCCCAAACGCGAGGCCAACGACGGTTTCCGCCGCTGGTTTCTCCAGGGGCGCGAGATGGATTCCGTTCCGATGGACGAACTGGAAGCCGCGATGCAGAGCGTGGGTTATCGGGAGATCGGCAGCGAGATCGGGCGTCGGGTCGGGTACTGCTGGGGCGCGCGGCAGCTGCTCTCCGCTTGAACAGGCAGCCGTGATTTCTCGGTCGAGCGGAGTCGGGTGGTCGGATCGGCAGATCACCGCCGCGGCGCCTGGGGGTCGGTGGTAAAGGGTGCACACAACAGCACCGCCAGAGGCATGGTGGCGACTACGTAGAAACCGATTTCGTAGGAGCCGAACACTTCGTGCAGCGCTGCGAGCATCGCCGGGCCCAACGCACTGGCGATCACGATGATCATCATGTGCGCACCCTGGATCGCTCCGAGGTGTTCGCGGCCGAAGAAGCCGGGTAGAGCCGCGACCGTCAGCGGACCGTAGAAGCCCGACGCCAGCCCCCAAGAAACGATCGTCACGATCCGAATCGCGGTGTTTTCGAACGATGCCATGCCCGCAAACATCCCGATCTCGCCGATCATCATCACCATGATCAACGTCCGCACCGCCACCCGATCGACGGCGTACCCGACCGCGAAACCGACCAACGTGCTGACGACGGCGATCGGCAGGAAGACCGCCACCGCGGTCTCGGCCGCCATGCCGGCTTCGGCGCCGATGTCGACGATGTGAAACGTGATTCCGGTTCCGACCAACGCCTGGTTCCCGATCGCGAGCGACACCAGCCAGAAGGCCGACGTCCGCAGGGCCTCGCTGCGGGTGAACTCGCGCTGTGCCGGGAGAGCGGGGGTCGTGATGTCGGGCTCGGTGTCGTCCGAAGCACCGTACATCCGGAGACCACATTGTTCGGGCGTGTCGCGATAGAACAGCCAGCCGATCGCGCTCATGCCGGCACCGACCGCGACCGCCATCGCGAGCCAGGCCTGCCGCCATCCGAGCGTACCGATCAACGCATGCAGCCCGAGCGGCGCCGCGGAGAAACTGAAACTCACGAACGGGCCCGACACGGCGGCGACCAGTCCGCGGCCGCGCTCGAACCAACGCCCGACCATCGTGCGACTCACCATCGTCAGCAGGCCCTGGCCGCTGAACCGCAGCGCGGCGAACGCGACCGCGAGCACCCCCCAACCGACCAACTCGACGTTCAGCAGCGGCGGATGTGCGATCGCGGCAATGACGACGTCACTCGCCGCCAGGAAACACAGCGTCGCGGCCAACCCGATGCACGCGGTGAGCACCATCGCGCGCACACCGAAACGGTCGATCAGCGTGCCTGCGTACGGCAGCGACAAGCCACTCGCGAGTGTGCCGGCGAGATAGGCGTTCGACAGCGACAGCCGGCTGATGCCGGTGGCATCGATCAGGTGGTCGGTAAAGACGCTGACGCCGATGGTCTGCCCCGGCACGCTCATGACGATTCCGAGCGTGCTGACGGCGAGCACCACCCAGCCGTAGAAGAACGGAAAACTCGCCGGTCGGATCGGGAAATCGGCACGCACGGGGCCGCTTGCATAGCGCGTCAGCCCGCACGCCGCGATCGAGGAGCGCACGAGGTTCGCGAAACGACGCGAAACTGCTATCCCGTCCGTTCGATCGAGACTGCGATTCTGACCAGGAGATCGTCGATGCGAGCCGTCCAGTGTCTGGAATACGGGCAACCCCTGATCATCGCAGAACTCGACGCGCCCGAGCCGCGAGACGGACAGGTCTGCATCGAGGTCGAGGCTTCCGGCGTGAACTACGTCGATGCGCTGATCGTTCGCGGCGAGTACCAGATCAAGCCACCGACACCGTTCGTCGCCGGCAGCGAAGTGGCCGGACGCATTGGTGCGGTCGGAAGTGGCGTCGAAACCTTCGCGATCGGCGACCGGGTGTTCTCGATGACGGGTTTCGGCGGCTTCGCGCAGCGGGTCGCGGTCGCGGCCGATCGCGTCTCGCGCATCCCCGCTGCGATGAGTGCGGGGCAGGCGGCCGCGTTCACGCAGAGTTATTCGACCGCGTTGTTCTCGCTGCGCGATCGCGCGCATCTGGCACCTGGCGAGACCGTGCTGGTGCTGGGGGCCGCCGGAGGCGTGGGCCGCGCGACGATCGACGTGGCGAAGGCACTGGGCGCGAAGGTCATCGCTGCAGCGTCTTCGGCGGAAAAGCTCGAAGCCTGCCGGGCACTCGGTGCCGACGCGGCGATCGACTACACCAGCGAAGATCTGAAAACGCGCGCGCGGGAACTTTCCGGCGGCGGTGTCGATGTCGTGATGGATCCGATCGGAGGCGAGTTGGCGGAACCGGCGCTCCGCGCGATCGGAACCTTCGGGCGCTACCTGGTGATCGGATTTGCGGCCGGCCAGATTCCGCGGTTACCGCTGAACCAGGTGCTGCTGCGCAACCGCAGCATCGTCGGCGTCGACTGGGGGGCGTGGATGATTGCCAACGGTGGCGCGCAGCGCGCGTTGCTGGGTGATCTGCTGAAAATGGTCGACGCCGGCCAGTTGTCTCCGAGCGAACCGATCGTCTACGCGCTGGACCAGGTCGAGACCGCGCTCGACGATCTGATGAACCGGCGCATCAGCGGCAAGGCCGTGCTGGTGCCGTAGTCGGCCGACGAACCAGACAGCCCCCGGCTTTCGCGCCCTCCGGCCAGCGCTTCTACAACTGGTCGAGAGTCCGGCCGACCGCTTCGAACAGCGTGTCGAGTTCGTCTCGCGAGATGATCAGCGGCGGCGACATCGCGATCGCGGTCTTCAGTCCGCGCACGACCACACCGTGCTCGCGCGCGATGGCTGCGGCGCGAAGTCCGACCGACGGGGTCGAACCGTCGTCGAGCAGTTCGACGGCGCCGATCAGACCGGTCGCGCGGACCTCTCCGACGGCCGGATGGCGTGCGAACCGTCGCAGTCCTTCGACGAAGTACGGGCCGACGTCGTCGGCTACCCGCGCGATGAGCCGGCGCTGTTCGATCTCTTCCAGGTTCGCCAGCGCCGCTGCGGCGCAGGTCGGGTGGCCCGAGTAGGTATGGCCGTGTGCGAAGTAGCCGCCGTGGATGAGTTCGTCCGACAGCGCACCACTGAGAAGCGTCGCGCCCATCGGCAGGTACCCGCTGGTGAGGCCCTTCGCGACGGTGATCAGGTCCGGGTCCAACGACCACAGACCGCTGGCAAACCAGCTGCCGAGCCGCCCGAAGCCGGTGATGACTTCGTCGGCCACGAACAGCATGCCGAACTCCCGCGCCAGCTGCCGAAGCGCGCGCAGGTATCCGTCGGGCGGAACGATCACGCCGCCGGCGCCCTGCACCGGTTCGACGAACATCGCAGCGATCGTCTCGGGGCCTTCCGCTTCGATCAGGCGGCGCGTTTCGTCGATACACCAGTTCCCGTAGGAGGCCGCGTCCAACTCGCTGTGGGCCGCGTAGGGGTGCGGCGCCGGAGCGTGAACGAACCCCGGCAGCGGCAGATCGAACGGATCCCGACACGCCGGCAGGCCGGTCATGCTGGTGGTCGCCAGCGTGACACCGTGGTAGGAGAACTCGCGCGTCAGGATCTTGGTGCGCTGGGCTTGGCCGCGCAGGCGTTGCAGGCTGCGGACGATCTTCAGCGCCGTTTCGTTGGCTTCCGAACCCGATCCGCTGAACAGCGCGTGGTCGATGCCCGGGGGCGCGATTTCGGCCAGGCGCTCGGCGAGCCGGATCGCCGGTTCGTTCGAGGAATTGAAGAACGACGGATAGAACGGCAGGCGCCGGATCTGCGCGTCGACGGCATCCGCAATCTTCTTCGAGCCGTAGCCGACGTTGACACACCACAGACCGGCGAGGCCATCGAGCAGTCGGCGCCCTTCGCCATCGACCAGCCAGCAGCCGTCTGCTTCGGTGATCAGGTGGGTCCCCGCCGTGTGCAGTTCGACGTGATCGGTGTACGGATGGATGTGGTGGGCACGGTCGGACGCACGCAGCGCGTCGAGAGCGGATCGCGGTAGCGGCGGCGGGGTTTGCGTGGACCTTCCTGCCGTGGACTTTCCTCCCGTGGACTTCTCTGCCGTGGACACGTTCTCACCTCCTGCCGCGAGCGTTTCGATGGGAGTCAGCCGGTCGAACTCTTCCCGAGCTGGCTTGCGAAGTTCGCCGGCACCACGAAAAAGCCCTGCGCCTCGGCGATCAGCACATCGTCTGCGAGCAGTCGGGCTTCCGTCGTGATCTTGCGCCCATCCGATGCGGTCGTGCGCACATCGAAACGCAAGCCGGTGTGCAGCGGCGTCGGCCGCCGGTATTGGATCGTCAACGTGCCGGTCATGCCGGGAATGCCGACGTTCAGGTTGTGCTGCCCCATCACGCAGTCGAACAGGTGCGCGACGAAACCGCCGTGCACGTGATCCGGCGGGCCCTCCCAGGTGATGTCGAGGGTCACGCACCCGCGTGTGACGCCGTCGTGGGTTTCGATTTCGATCGGCATGTACATCGGGTGGTGCGGACCGACGAGCACGCCGGTGACGTAGTATGGGCGCCCCCGCTGCGGGTCTCCGGGGCGGCCGAGGTTCAGCTCGACCTGCCGGGCATGCGGCTCGAGTCGGGCACCGATCGCATCGAGCTGCGCGATCGCCCACTCGATGTCGCGGGCGTAGGACGCCCCGTCGTCGACCGTCCGCAGCGACTGCTCGAAGACTTCGTGCAACTTCTCGGCGAGCCGGCACAGGGAGTCCGGCGCACTGCTCGAGATCGGAATCGGTCTGGAAGCCATCTCAAGAAATCCTCCCGTCGCCGAGCACGCGCCTTCGGCCCGGTCCGGAGTTTTTGAGATCGCTTCTACTCACGAGCAGGGATCCGACGCCCGATCAGACCGGACGCTCCCCGATGATCGCGACGCGCTCCATGATGCGGGGTCGCGGCCAGTAATCCGACGCGGCGTAGTGTTGCGTGGAGCGATTGTCCCAGAACGCCACGCAGCCGGGCTGCCAGCGGAATCGACACTGGTACTCCGGAATCAGCGCCTGCCGGCACAACAACTCGAGCAGCACGGCGCTCTGCCGGGCGGTCAGGTCCTCGATGTGGCTGACGAAGACCGAGTTCACGTACAGGATCTTGCGGCCGGTATCCGGATGCGTGCGCACGATCGGGTGGCTGACCGCCGGATACTCCTGCTGGCGTTCCGCCAGCGTCTCCGGGTCGAGGGCCCGCCCGAAGCTGTGCGTGAAATCGTGTACTGCGCGCAGCCCTTCGATTCGCGTCTTGATTTCGTCGCCGAGTCCTTCGTAGGCGGTGACCATGTCCGCGAACAACGTGTCGCCGGCGTGTCTCGGCACTTCGATCGAGCGCAGCACGGATGCGAGTGCGGGTCGCTCGCGCCAGCTGACGTCACTGTGCCAGAGATTCTCGTAACCGACCTGCTGTTCGTCCTTTTCGAAGCGGACGATCTGCTGGTGGTCGTCGTTGGCGTCGAGAAACGGGTGTTCTTCGAGGTCACCGAAGCGTTCGGCAAATCGGATCTGTTCGGCGGCCGCGATGTTCTGGTTGCGAAAGAACACGACCTTGTATTCGAGCCAGGCGCGGCGAATCTCCTGGAACGTGTCGTCATCGACGTTCGCCAGGTTCACGCCCTCGATCTCGGCCCCGATCGTCGCGCCGACCGGCTCGACCTTGATCCGATCGAAGCGGAGCCCGTCGAGTCGCTCGGCTTCGGTGCGGACCGCAGCGCGCGGACCGGGCCGCATGCCGAGGAAGGGCGGGATCTCGTCGCTGGGAATGGAGTTGGCGAGGTCGTGAGCTCCGGACATTGGATCTCCGTGGAATCGGGGTGGGTTGCGAATCCCATCGAGAACAGACGCATCGTCGCACGAGAGGTCGCGTGATCGGCGAACGCTGAGTATACCGCCGGCGAGCGCGAGCGGGGGTCCGGAGCCGGATCGACCCGTCGCTGTCGCCCGACAGGGTTGTCGCTACGTTCCGTCTCCGGACCCGCACCAGGCGCATCGGAGACCCCCATGAGATTGCACCTCGTCGACGGCACGTTCGAACTGTTCCGCGCCCACTATTCGAAGCGTCCGGGTCACACCGATCCGCAGGGCCGCGATGTGAAGGCCACCGTCGGGTTCGTCGGGTCGATGCTGAACCTGCTGGAAGATCCCGACGAGGCCGTCACGCATATCGCGGTGGCCTTCGACAACCCGGTCGAATCGTTCCGTAACGACATGTTCGCGGGTTACAAGACCGGCGAGGGAATGGACCCCGCACTGGTCGCGCAACTCGACGATGTCGAGCGTGCGACGACGGCGCTCGGAATCGTCGTCTGGTCGATGGAGCGACACGAAGCCGACGACGGCATGGCGTCGGGCGCCGCGCGCTTCGGCGACCAGGTCGATCAGGTGCGGATCCTGTCGCCGGACAAGGACCTCGGCCAGTGCATCCGGGGCGAGCACATCGTGCAGGTCGATCGCATGCGCGGCAAAGTCACCGACGAAAAGACGCTGAGAGAGTTGCGGGGGATCGGACCGGCCAGCATTCCCGACTGGCTCGGTCTGATGGGTGACAGCGCCGACGGGATCCCGGGGATCCCGAGTTGGGGCGCGAAATCGTCATCGACCGTGTTGGCGCACTACGAGCACATCGACGCGATTCCCGACGACCCGGAGGACTGGCAGGTGGAAGTGCGCGGCGCGAAACGGCTGGCCGCGAACCTCGCCGAACAGCGCCAGCAGGCGCGGCTGTACCGCGACCTCGCGACGTTGGCCATCGATGCGCCGATCTCGAAGACGCTCGCAGAACTCGAGTGGAAGGGCGTACCGCAGGGGGCGTTCATCGATTGGTGCGAAGAAATGGCCGCGACCCGGCTGGAAACCCGTCCGAAGCGTTGGTCCGGCTGACGGTTCGGCCCGGCGCGGACTCAGACCTCGTCCGGTCGCATCACCGCTTCGGAACCGCCGTCGACATAGAGCACCTGGCCGTGGACGTAGCTCGAATCCGGGCCGAGCAGATACAGCACGGCGTTGGCGATCTCGTCGGCGGGCGCCGATCGGCCCAGCGGGACCGCCATTGCGTTGATCGCCGGCGCGCTGGCTTCGTCGGCCAGCAGCGCGTCGAGCATCGGCGTCTCCATCTTTCCCGGAGCAACCGTGTTGAGGCGCACGCCGCGCTCGCCCCATGCGGTCGCGCGGCGGCGCGCCGCCTGGGCGAGCGCGCGCTTGGCACTGACGTAGGCGGTGTTGCCATCGGTCCCCGCGAGCAGTTCGCGTGCGCGCTTCTCGTCGCCCGCGTGACAGGCTTCGAGTACGCCTGCCGGCACGAGCTGATGAATGGCGCCACCGACCGAAGAGATCGCGACGGCTGCGGGAGCGTCGCCGGATGCCAGCGCGTCGACGAACCGGTCGAGCATCGCGACGGCGCCGAAGTAGTTCACGCTGATGATCGGTTCCGGCTGCTCGTAAGGCCCCAGCCCTGCGCACGAGACGACGCCGTCGAGGGTGCCGCCGCAGCGGTCGAGCACGCCGGCAACGGCCGCCTCGCGGCCCGCGACGCTGCCGAGGTCTGCCAGGATTTCCGCGTCGCGGACGTCGAGGCCGATCACGCGCTGGCCGCGCTCGCGCAAACGCGCGCTGACGGCTGCGCCCAGCCCCGACGCGGAGCCGGTCACGAGTACCGTTCTCATCGATTCCTTCCTCCGCCCGGGTGTGGGTCGCGGATCGTCCGCATCACATCGGTGGCTTGTCGCCGAGCTTTTTGGGATCGATCTTGCGCATCAAGCCTTCCTGCGCGACGGTCGCCACGCGTGTACCTTCTCGTGTGTAGAGCGTGGCGTTCGCATAGCCGCGGGCGCCGTATGCGACCGGGCTCTGCTGCGTGAACAGCAACCACTCGTCCATCCGAAACGGTCGGTGAAACCACACCGCGTGATCGAGGCTGGCCATCATCACGTCGCGGAAGAAGAACTGGCCGGATTTCCGATGCGGTCGGTGGATGTTGCTCACCATCCCCATGTCGGATGCATAGACGAACAGGCATTGGTGAATCAGCGGGTCGTCCGGCAGTTCGCCGTTGGCGCGGATCCACACCGGGTTCGGACCGCTCGCCGGTTCGGACGCGAACATGCCGTGGTGTTCAGGCGATCGGTATTCGATCGGGCGCTCGGCGCTCAGCCAATTGGTCGCCTGCGCGGGCAGCTTGTCGGCCAATTGGGCCATGCGCTCTTCCCAGGTCGGCAATTCGTCGGGCGACGGCGCCTCGGGCATCGGATCCTGGTGTTCGTAGCCGTCCTCGTCGATGTGATACGACACGGACATGTTGAAGATCGCTTCGCCGTGCTGCACCGCGACGACCCGGCGTGTGGCGAACGAGTTGCCGTCGCGGATCCGGTCGACGTTGAAGATGATCGGGACCGACGGGTCGCCGGCGCGCAGGAAGTAGCCGTGCAGCGAATGCGCAGTCCTTCCATCGACCGTGCGGGCCGCGGCCGTGAAGGCCTGCGCCGCCACCTGGCCGCCGAACAACCGCTGGCGGGACTGGCTCTCGTTGTGGCCGCGAAAGATGTTGACCTCGATCGGCTCGAGGCTCAGCACCTCGATCAGCGATTCGAGTGCTCTGGTCACGTTTTGTCCTCCCGGCCGACACGATAACCGCTGGTGGTGGCCTTGCCCGCGACGCAGCGAGCCGGATCATCGGCTTTTGGGAAGCTCCCGGGCGCGTTTGCGCGTAGAATCGCACGAACGGAACCGACGGGGAGACGCCGAACATGGGTACCACGTACGTAGAACTCCAGCGGGGCGCGGAAGAACTGCTGCCGCGCGCGATCGACCTGCGCAGGCGGATCCACCGTCACCCCGAACTCGGCCTGCAGTTGCCCGAGACCCGACGCGCGATCCTCGAGGACCTCGAGGGACTCGATCTGGAGCTCGAACTGAGCCAGAAGACCAGCGGGATCGTGGCGACGTTGCGCGGCGCGAAGCCCGGGCCCTCGATCGTACTGCGGGGTGACATGGATGCGCTGCCGATGCCCGAAGACACGGATCTCGCATTCAAATCCGAAGTCGACGGCGCCATGCACGCCTGCGGCCACGATTCGCACGTGGCGATGCTGTCGGGAGCTGCGCGTCTGCTCGCGGCGCACCGCGACCAGCTGGCCGGCAACGTGATGTTCATGTTCCAACCGGGTGAAGAAGGGTTCCACGGTGCCAAGCTCATGCTCGACGAGGGCCTGCTCGACGGGGCGGACGCCGGTTTCGCGATACACATCTTCCCGATCGTCCCGTGCGGCATGGTCGCGAGCAAGCGCGGTGCGCTGATGGCTTCGGCGGACGAATTCAAGATCGAACTGCGCGGCAGGGGCGGGCATGCCTCGATGCCGCACCAGGCGCTCGATCCGATCCCGGCCGCCTGCGAACTGGTCGGTGCGCTGCAGACCATGGTCACGCGCGAGGCGGACGCGTTCGACCCCGTCGTGGTGACCGTGTCGGTCGTGCACGCCGGCACGACGTACAACGTGATTCCGGAAACCGCCCGCGTCGGTGGCACGATCCGGAGCATCTCGGAACGCGCGCGCAAGCGCACCCACGACGCGATCGGGCGCGTCGCGCGTGGCATTGCCGACGCGCACGGGCTCGAAGCGGACGTCGAGTTGATTCTCGGCTACCCGGTGACCATCAATCACGACGCCTTCACGGACTTCGCGCTCGATACCGCGCGCGCACTGCTCGGCGGTGACAAGGTGGTCGAATCGCCGAACCCGGTGATGGGTGCGGAAGACTGGTCCTACGTGCTGCAGAGGATTCCGGGTTGCATGGTGATCCTCGGCGTCCGTCCCGACGACGCCGCACCGGCGCCGTGTCACTCCAACCGGATGGTGCTCAACGAGCAGGGGATGGCGACCGGGATCGCGCTGCACGGCGCGGTCGCGCTGCGCTACCTCGACGGCGAGCAGCGCGCGTTCTGAGAATCGCGAACTGAGCGCCGCAATCGCCGGAGCTCAGAACAGCGCGTCGGCCGCCGCTTCGAAGCGGGGCCAGTCCTGCTCGATCAGATCGATCGATGCGTGCCAGAAGTCCGGCTGCTCCAGGTCGACCCCGAGGCAGCGCCGTGCCACACCTTCGGCGCTGTCGCTGCCCGTCAGTCGGAGCAACTCTTCGTAGCGCGCCAGAAAATCCGGCCCCTCCTGTTTCGCGCGGGCAAAGATTCCCATGCTGAACAGGTAGCCGAACGTGTAGGGGAAATTGTAGAAGCTGAGCCCGGTGATGTAGAAATGCAGCTTCGACGCCCAGAACCACGGGTCGAGTTCGTCTTCGGCCAGGCAGTCGCCGTAGCATCGGCGCTGCGCGTCGAGCATCAGTTCCTTCAGGCGACCGGCGGACACTTCTCCGTGCAGGCGCTCTTCATACAGCGACTGCTCGAAGTGGAAACGCATCGGAATGTTCAGCAGGAACGTCGAACCGTCCTGCATCCGCTGTTCCAGCACCACCGCGCGCTGGTCGGGACCCGCGTCGGGGTCGTTCGCGACGGCGTCGATCACCAGTTGTTCGGCGAACGTCGAGGCCGTCTCGGCCAGCGTCATCGGGTAGCGACGGCTCCACCAGCGCATGTCGCGCATCAACCAGCCGTGAAACGCGTGCCCCAGTTCGTGGGCGACCGTCGCGACGTCTCCGAGCGTCTGGTTGTAGGTCAAGAAGATCCGCGACTCGCGGGCGACCGGAGAGGACGAGCAGAAGCCACCGGGTCGCTTGCCGCTGCGGGGTTCGTAGTCGATCCAGCGCTGTTCGAACGCGCGCTCGGCGAACTGGCCGAGTGCGGGATAGAAGCGACCGAACGCATCGAGGATCCGATCGCGCGCGGTGTCCCAGGGGATCGCTTTCGCATCGGGCAACGGCAGCGGCGCCATCAGGTCCTGGAACCCGAGTGGGTCGCGCCCCAGGATCTTTGCCTTTCGCCGCAGGAAGCGTTGGGGGACGTCTCGCCGGTCGCTGGCCGCGTCGAGCAGCGCGTCGAGTGTCTTTTTCGAGATCGACGCGTCGAACAGGGCCGGATCCAGGAAGTGGGGAACACCGCGACGGCGATACAGCGTGTGTCGGATACCGGCGATTCCGTTCAGGCACGCGGTCGTCACGTCCGACACCCGCTCCCAGGCCGCGTTCGCTCCCAGCAGCGCGGCGCGGCGGATGGCGGGATCGGGGTCTTCGAGCAGGCTGCGGGTGACCGACACGGGGACGCGACGGGTCGGCTCGCCTGCGATTTCGAGATCGAATTCGAGCTTGCCCGCAACCTGATCGTACAGACGACCCCAGGCCGACAGCCCGTCGACGTTGAGATCGGCCGCAAGGCTTTCGAGTTCGGTATCCATCCGCCAGCGAGCCGCCTCCCGCAACCGGGTCACGAAGTGCGCGACGTCCGAGATCGTCTCGTTGGCCAGCAGCACGTCGAAGCTGTGCTGCGGGGCTTCGGCCAGCGCTGCGCGCAGCAGAATGAAGATCTTCTCCAATTCGGCGCGCGCTGCCGAGGCGGCCGCGTTCTCGCTTCGAATGGCTTCGTCGCGCGAATCCGCGGCGGCGAGGCAACCGAGGTAGGAACCGAGATGGGTCGCGCGCGCGGCCACCTGCTCGACGCGGGCGAGCACGTCGGCCCAGGTTTCGACGTTGTCGTCGCCGAGCGGGTCGAGCCGTTCGATTTCGGTGTGCAGCGACGAGAAATCGAGCTTCAGTCGATCCCGAAAGGACCGGTAGTCGGGTCCGTCGAACCGGTCGAAGTACGGGGTCATGTCCCAATTGCCAGCCATGGTGTCTCCGTCGTGCGGTGTTCGGTTGCGAGTCTCCACACATGTGACCGCGACGCCACCGTGCAGCGGATCGATTCATCGAAGCCCGCGCGCCTCGCGACACCCGCAGCCGTCAACCGGTAGTATCTGCGCGCAGCCGAAGCCGTGACGGTCGGGGGGCAGGCCTCGACGCGCGGAATCCGACGGGGCGCGCCGGGCCCCAGCGCAATCCAGCCAGAGCGGAGGAGCCATCGTGTTCGAGACGATCGAGGTCGAAAGAAGCGGTGCGTTGACGAGGGTCTGGCTGAACCGGCCGCATCGCCGCAACGCGGTCGATGCGCGGATGATGCGTGAAGTCGGCGACTTCTTTCTGGGGCTCGAGACCGATTTCGAGACCCGTGTCGTCGTGCTCGGTGGCCGCGGTCTGGGCTTCTGCTCCGGTGCCGATCGCAAGCCATCCGAGTCGAGCGAGACACCACGCCCGCGCGGCGATCGCGAGAGGCGCTGGCTGGGGCAGCTCGGCCGGCGTGCGACCCGCGCGATCGAAGCGTGCGAAGCGGTGACGATCGCGCGGGTGCACGGCCACGCGATCGGTGGTGGTGTCTGCTTCGCGCTGTCGTGCGATTTCCGGATCGCCGCGCGCGACGCGGTGTTCCGTGTTCCGGAAGTCGACCTGGGCATGCCGCTGAGCTGGGCGGGTGTCCCGCGGCTGATTCACGAGATCGGTGCTGCCCGTGCGCGCGAGGTCGTGTTGATGTGTGATGACATCGACGCCGAACGGGCCGAATCCTGGGGGATGGTGCACCGCGCGGTCGATGCCGACGCGCTGGACGACGAGGTCGAGCGCTGGGCGCAGCGCATGCTCGAAAAGCCCGAAATGGCGCTGCAGATGGCGAAGACGAACCTGCGCGGCTACGCGCTGCGCGCCGCGCTCGGAGATGCGAGCGAGGCAGACGGCGACCTGATCGCCGTGGCAGCCCGCAGCGCCTCTGCCCAAGGGCGCTTCGCGATGCCCGAAAAGGACTCCTGAACAGCCGGCCTGCAGGATGCTTGCCCCACATCCACGGGTCACCTAGAATTTAAACGAACGTTTGAACAGCCGGAGCGACATCCAGATGGGTTCAAGGCCGACCTCCCGAAAGGGCACCGGAGACGATCGCGTCGAGGATGCCGACTCCAGTTCTTCGAACGGCAAACCCCGCCGGCGAGCGAAGGTGCCCGCTGGCGACCCGGGGTCTGTCGATACGCCGGCGGCGATCATCGAGGCCGCCGAGTCGTTGTTCATCGAGAAGGGGTTCGCGGGCACGTCTTTGCGCGCGATCGCAGCACGCGCCGGTGTGAACCTGGCCTCCGCGCACTACCACTTCGGTTCGAAGGCGGGGCTGCTCGGCGCGGTGATTCACCTTCGGGTCGCGCCGGCCAACGAAGAACGGGCCAAGCGCCTCGACGAGCTGCAGCGCGCGAGCGCCGATCCGACGGTCCAGCAAATCCTCGAAGCGTTCTTTTCGCCACTGGTAGACCGTGATGTGTCGGATGTTCTGGCACGGCTGATCGCACGACTCTACGGTGAGCCCGAATCCGTTTCGCAGCCGCTGATCGAACAGGAGTTCGGTCCGATCATGCGGCGATTTCTCGCGGCGCTGGCGACGGCGTTGCCGGATGTCGACGAGGAGATCATCGCCTGGCGCTTCTACTTCATCATCGGAGCGATGATTCACCACCTCGCATTCGGAAGTCCGCCCAGCCTGGAACCGGCGTCGCCGTCGGATCCAAGAGGCGTGGCGCGGCTGCTCGAGTTTGCGCTCGCCGGAATGACCAATGGAGCAACACGCCGCGCCCCTGAGGAAGAATCATGAAGAAGGTCGTGGTTCCGTTGCTGATCCTGGTGGCGGGGGTGGGCTCTGCATTTCTGTTGATCGCAACCGGGCCCCGTGTCGAACCACGGGCGCCCCGGGTGAATGCCGCACTCGTTCGAGTGCTCGAGGTGGAGCCAAAGAACGTTCAGCTTCGCGTGTCGACACACGGGACCGTCGTCCCGAGAACCGAGAGCGAACTGGTCCCCGAAGTGTCGGGCCGGGTCGTCTGGATGTCTCCATCGATGGTTTCCGGCGGCTTCTTCGAGCAGGGGGAACCGCTGCTGCGGATCGACCGGCTCGATTACGAAGTTGCATTGGAGGAAGCCCGAGCCGGCCTGGCGCGCGCGGAGAGCGAGCTGTCGGCGGCCACGAAGGAACAAGCGCGCCAACTGGACCTCGCTCGGCGCGAGGTGTCGAGCGACGCCCGCCGCGACGATGCGGTGAATCGGTTCGGCGTTGCCGAAGCGGCTCTGAGCGAGGCGAAAGCGCGGTTGAAACGCGCGAATCGGGACCTGGCCCGCACCGAGATCGTGGCGCCCTACGCGGGACGCGTGCGCTCCGAGCGCATCGACATCGGCCAGTTCGTCAATCGCGGCACACCGGTGGCCACGATCTATGCGGTCGACTTCGCCGAGGTGCGGCTGCCGATCCAGGACGAAGAACTGGCATTCCTCGACCTGCCGGTGAATCAGGTCGATCGTGGTGAAGATCGAACCGGAGCTGAAACGGAAGATCCCGGTGAAGGTCGAACCGAGGGCCCGGGTCGCGCGCCGGTGATCCTGCGGGCGCGCTTTGCCGGCGAGGAGCACACCTGGCACGGCGAGATCGTCCGCACCGAAGGTGAACTCGACCCGAAGACCCGGATGGTCAATGTCGTCGCGCGGGTGGCAGAGCCGTACGCGCAGACCGAGGGGCGGCCCCCGCTGGCCGTCGGGCTGTTCGTCGATGCGG
>Ga0055479_10000035_pt1 | contig 17241 bp, 15 predicted proteins | sample Muzzi_PWC_D1_FD_57941 | JGI IMG/M metagenome (GOLD analysis project Ga0055479, IMG submission 57941) | Wetland microbial communities from San Francisco Bay, California, USA, that impact long-term carbon sequestration - Muzzi_PWC_D1 | ecosystem: Environmental > Aquatic > Marine > Wetlands ...
TCCGCTTTTCGCTGATTCGTTGATCAGGACTAACGAAGACCCGTCGCCAGGATCTCTTCGATTCGTCCCAGCGCGTCGTCGATGTCCTGTTCGGTGACGTCCAGGTGGGTTACGGCGCGGAACTCGTTCGGCCCCGTCGGATTGATCCGCAGCGATCGCTTTTTCAGCTCGGCTGCGAACTGGCGCGTTCGCTCCACGCGGAACAACACCATGTTGGTCTCGGGGGCGGGATCCACGGTGAGTCCCAGTTTCTGCAGGCCGATCGCGAACCTTCGCGCATTGGCGTGATCGTCGGTGAGCCGCTCGAGATGGTTCTCGAGTGCGTACAACCCGGCGGCTGCGAGGATTCCGGCTTGACGCGTTCCGCCGCCGAGCCGCTTGCGCGCGCGGTGTGCTTCACGGATCAGCGCGGCGGACCCGACCACGACCGAACCGACGGGCGCGCCGAGACCCTTCGACAGACAGAACGTGACGGAGTCGAACGGCTCGGCCCAACTCGCGGCCGGGATCTTCGTCGCGGCAACTGCGTTGAAGAGCCTCGCCCCGTCGAGGTGAACCGCGAGCCCCCTCTCGTTCGCGGCGGTGGCGGCTTCGCGTACGGCATCGATCGGGAAGACCCGCCCACCGCTTCGATTGTGCGTGTTCTCGACGACCAGCAGGCGCGTCGGCCCGTAGTGGGCATCGTCGGGTGCAATGGCTGCGTCCACGTCGCCGCGACCGAACATCCCGCCAGCGCCGATGGTGTTGATCTGCACCCCCCACAAACCGGCCGCTGCGCTGCCCTCGTACAGCAGCACGTGTGCGCCGACCCCGGCGAGCATCACGTCGCCCGGTCGCGTTTGTGCCGCAATGCAGACCTGGTTGCCCATCGTCCCGGAGGGGACGAACAGTCCAGCTTCTTTTCCCAACAGCCGTGCTGCCAATTCCTGCAGCTGGTTGACGGTGGGGTCTTCGCCGTACACGTCGTCGCCGACATCGGCCGCCGCCATCGCCCGTCGCATCGGTTCGGTGGGACGGGTTACGGTGTCGCTTCGAAGATCGATCGAATGCATGGGGAGATGCTACCAGCCACGCGGTCGTCCCCCCGCTCCGACGAAAGCGCAGTGCCCCCAGGGTCACGGGCTGGGTGAGATTGCGTGTCCGGCCGGCGTCGGCACACCGACGGAGTCGGAACCCGAAGTAACGAAAAACGACGTTTCCGGGCCTCTGGAGGCTGTTTTGGATTGCGCAGCACGAGAGAAGCCCTATGCTGCGCGCCTAAACCATGCCGTACAGCACGTCATGGGGGTGAACGCCGGCCTTTGCTCGACCCCGAACAAAGATCTGAACCGGTGCATTGGAGGAAAGCATGGCAGCAAGGAAGAAGAAGGCAGCAGTAAAGAAGAAGACTGGCGACCTGATCATCTCGAAGTCGCGCACGAAGGGTGCGACCAAGAAGTGCAACGTGAGCAGTGACTTCTACAGCGCACTGGACAAGGCCGTCCGCGGGATGATCGCCGACGCCGAAGCGCGTGCGGTTGGCAACAAGCGCAAGACCCTGAAGCCCGTCGATCTGTAGTCGTTCCAACGGCAAGTTCGAGTCAAGGTTTCCGAAGGCCCGCCGATCTCGGATCGGTGGGCCTTTCGTTCATCGACCTGCAGCCACCGAGCCCGTCATGGATCGGTCGGGAACGGTCCGGGTTTCGACCCTTCCGGGTCGAGATTGGCTCCGACCGAGAACAATCGCTCGAGCGTCACCTTGCCGATCACGTCGACCGGGTCGCGTTTGGTGCTGTCACAGATGTGCGACAGGCCCAGCGACGCGAATCGCGCCGCCTTGTCGATTGCACGCGGGGTCGAGTCCGCGTCGGACAGCTCCATGCGATCCGCGACTGCGATCTTGTTCGCGAGCGCCACGAAAGCGTACAGGGCCGCTGTTCGCTGTCGCTCGTCGAGCAGCGCGAGCGTCCGGAACAACAGATATTCGTGGTCGTGTGCGGCCGGCAGACTGGGTAGCCAGACCGGAGAGTTCCAGGTCGAGATTTCGAACGCATCGGTGTTTTCGTCGATCTGCGCACGCTGTTCGGGTTTGATGTAGTTGTAGATCCTCATGGCCCGATCCCACGGTGGGAAGCCCAGGTCCTCGAGTCGACCGGTTCTCCACCGCAGAGCCCACTCTTCGTTCTCGGATTCGAGCTCGTGGATGATTCCCTGCATCATCCGAAAGTACGTCCAGTAGTCCGCGACGAACAACGACTTCAACATCTTGACGATCGGGGCGATGTCGTCGTCGGCACGGATCGGGACCAGGTAGAAGCAGCCGTCCACGGTCTGACCGCCGTCGGGATCTTCCCAATCGTTGTCGTCGTCCGGCTTCTGGATGCAGTAGACCCGGTGCCGCAGATACATCACGATGAGTTCCGGATCGAGACCCCGTACGAATTCCACGAAACGCGTTTCGTCGGTTTGGGACAGCGTGTCGAGCCACTGGTCCAACGTTTCGCGATCCGGCAGCGTTGCCCTCCAGATATCGAGATCGATACAAGCGACGACCTGTTCGGTGGTCGCGTAGTCGAGCACCCACACGGCATCGCTGATGCCGATCGCCTTGACCGTGAAGCACAGTTCGTTCTCGGGCAGCAACGGGATCACGCTTTCGGGTTGCGGCAGCAGCGCCAGCATCTCACTGCGCCGCGACACCGGCGTGCTACAGACCAACGCCACCTGCGCCCCGATTTCCAACTCGCCCAACACGGCGGTCGCCGCGGCGCGGTCGTTTCTCGCCAGATCCAACACGCGCTGGGCGCCGTCGAAGCTGCTGCTGCCAATCGTGCCATCGGCCATCGTCGTCGGCCTCGTTCGCCAGTCCGCCGGCGCGAGCGTCTCGATCGCATCCGCGCAAATCGAATCGGCGCGGCCGGGGAACCGGGCGCCGTCGGCGATACTCTAGCAGCTGACCCCACTGTCGACTGTGCCCTCCGACTGTGGCTCTCGACCGCGGCTCTCGACCGCGGCCCCCGACCTCCCAACCGCGGCCCGAACGCGTCGTGTCCACTATGTTCGTCGGATGCCCTCGATCGACGATGTCCGCAACGCATTCGCGCAACATCGACCCCAGATCATCACGGATGCACCCAGGCGTCGGGCGGCGGTCGCCATTGCGCTCCGGGATCTGGCGGGCGATCTCGAAGTGTTGTTCATCGAGCGGGCCAGCCGCCGCGGCGACCCGTGGTCCGGACACATGGCGTTCCCAGGGGGTCGCGTCGAAGTCTCGGACGAGAGCCTTCAGGCGGCAGCGCAACGGGAGACACGCGAGGAGGTGGGCATTTCGCTGGAAGGTTCCGAACTGCTCGGCCGGCTGGACGATTCTCAGGGACTCGCCGGTACCGGACGCGAGCTGGTCGTCTCCGCGTTCGTGTTTCACGTGACCGAACCGCAACCGCTGGTCCCCAACTACGAGGTCCGCCGGACGTTCTGGTTTCCGGTCCGATCACTGCTCGATTCGCAGCTCCACATCGATCATCCCGTGTCGCGCGGAGCCCGAACGAATTTTCCGGGGATTCTGGTCGGCGAGCCGGGTAGGCACGTCGTGTGGGGTTTGACCTATCGCTTTCTGGAGAGCTTCCTGTCGATCATCGGGCGGCCACTGCCCGAGCGTTGGCAACTCGATCAGGAAGTCGTGTCTTGACGAGATCGTTCCGGATCCGGCTCGAATCCGTGGCACTGCTGTACGGGTAGCGGCGGGTACCGCGTGAAACGGGGGTCTCCATCGGAGCGGAGGCAGCGCCAGAAGGCGCTGCCCCGGGCGCTGCGCTGGACCGCCGCGTGGCGGCAGTCCGCGCACAACCCGACTCGCGCGCGCTCCGACGCGTCGCCCGCTGAATCGGTCATGGTTGCCTCCGAATGCCAGCGGCCGCGCGCATCGTCACGCCAGCCATTCTACAATCCGGCGAAACAGCCAAAAGGCGATCGTGACTCGCGGTACGAACAGACGCACTCTCTGGGCACGGCTCCAACGGATCGTTCAACTCGCCGAACGTGTGCTGGAGGACCTGGCCGGCGAGCCGAACCAGCAGGGGTTCGCAAATCATCGCGCCTTTCGTTGGGAGTCGCGCCGCGGCCGCGGACGCCTGGTCGCGATCGAACAGCCGATCGAGTTCGACCTCGACGACCTGATCGGCGTCGATCGTTCGGTGGCGCAGCTCGTCGAGAACATCGAGCAGTTCGTCGCCGGGCATCCGTGCAATCACGTGCTGTTGTACGGCGAACGGGGCACCGGAAAATCGTCGGCGGTCAAGGGACTGTTGCCGCGGTTCGCCAGCCGTGGGCTGCGGGTGATCGAAGTGCAGAAGGCCGACCTGATCGACCTGCCCGCGGTGTTGGCCGCTCTGGTCGGTGCACCCTACCGCTTCGTGTTGTTCTGCGACGACCTGTCGTTCGATGGCGGCGAATCGGATTATCGGGCGCTGAAGGCAGCGCTCGAGGGCAGTCTCGTCTCGCCACCCGAAAATGTCCGGATCATCGCGACCAGCAACCGGAGGCACCTGCTGCCCGAGAGTTCGGTCGACAACCGACTCGTCCGGCTCGACGATCAGGGTGAGCTCCAGATCGGCGAAGCCATCGACGAGAAGCTGGCGCTTTCCGACCGGTTCGGTCTGGTGCTGGGTTTCTATGCCTTCACCCAGGACACCTATCTCGCGATCGTCGCGCACTACGCGAAGAAGGCCGGCATCCGGGCGCCGGAATCCGAACTGCGGGAGGAGGCCCTGCGCTGGGCGCTGCGGCGTTCGAGCCGATCGGGCCGGACTGCGCGCCAGTTCGTCGACGATTTCGCCGGTCGCGAGTCGATCCATCGGCATTGAGTGGTCGCGGCCCGCACCCGGGCTTCTTTCACTGCCTTGCTGCCGCCGCGCTCGCTCGCGTTCGGCGGATGGGGTCAGATGACCCCCATCTCGCGGCCGACCGATTCGAAGGCTTCGAGCGCACGTTCCAGGTGCGACATCTTGTGGGTCGCCATGTAGGAGGTCCGCATCATCGAGCGGCCCGGCGGAACCGCCGGAGACACGACGGGGTTGGCGAAGACGCCTGCCTTCTGCAGCTTCTTCGTCATCGCGAACGCGTCGAGATCCGTTCCGATCACCAGCGGGATGACCGGCGACTGCGAGTTGCCGGTGTCGTATCCCATCCGGGTGAGTTCCCTTCGCATGAACTCGGTGTTTTCCCACAGTTGCTTTCTTCGGTCCGGTTCGCGCTCGACGATTTCGAGTGCCTTGGTCGCGGCCGCCACCGAAGGCGGCGGAGGCGCAGCCGAGAAGATCTCGGCGCGGGCTTCGTGTCGGATGTAGTCGATGACCGTTCGATCGCCGCAGATGAATCCCCCGACGGTGGCCAGCGACTTCGAGAAGGTTCCCATCACCAGGTCGACTTCGTGTTCGAGGCCGAAGTGCTCCGCCGTACCTCGACCGTGGGTGCCGAACACGCCGAGTCCGTGCGCGTCGTCGACCATCAGTCGGGCACCGTACTGGTTCTTCAATCGCACCAACGTCGGAAGGTCGGCCAGGTCCCCTTCCATCGAGAACACGCCGTCGACCACGATCAGCTTGCCCTTGTGTTCCTTGCCGGCAACCGACGAGGTCTCGAGTCGCTTTTCGAGGTCATCCATGTCGTTGTGACGGTATTTCTGGCGCCGGGCGAATCCCAGGCGGCAACCGTCGATGATGCTCGCGTGGTCGAGCGCATCGAGGAACACCGTATCCGACCGACCCAACAGGCAGGACAGGACCCCCAGGTTGGCCTGGAAACCGGTCGAGAACACCAACGCGTCCTCGCGGCCCAGGAAATTCGCGAGGCGGCTTTCGAGCTCGAGGTGGATGTCGAGCGTGCCGTTGAGCAGACGGGATCCCGCGCACCCGGTGCCGAAGATCGCGGTGGCCACCGTTGCAGCCTCTTTCACTTCCGGGTGATTGGTCAGCCCGAGGTAGTTGTTCGACCCCAGCATCACGAGTTCTTCGTTGTCGACCGTGACGACGGGGTCCTGTCCGGAGGAGACGGCTCGGTAGTACGGGTAGATTCCCGCGTCGCGAACCTGAGCGTAGTAGCCGGCCGAGTCTCGACACTTCTGAAAAATATCCACGCGATGGCCCTCCAATGGTGTCTCTCTTTGATTCCTTGGCCAGAGATCCCAATCAAAGCGAATCGAGTCGGCGATCCGCGCGGCACGTCACCAACGTTGCTCTGACGTCCCTCGTTGTCGGGATGGGTCCTTTGCTAGGGGGGCGAATCAAGTGCCCGTCGCCGAATCGAGTGGCATTCGCGACGCGCGGATCTTACCGAGCGATGGCGCGCATGTCATCGAAGTGAAATTCCCGCGGGGATCGGATCTTCCGCCGAGTTGCCGCTGGCCGCGTCGGCGCCGAGCCTCTACTCTCGCGGCATCCTCGTGTGTACGGCGCGAGGGGCTCTCTCTCCTGCCCTGCGCGAGTCGATGCCGCGCCGACGCTCCCCCCGAGTTTTCTGGAGTCTCTGGAGAATATGGAATGAGGACGGCCATTCGCTACTGGGCATGGCTCGTACTGCTGGCCACCGCCCCGGTATTGGCCTCGGCGAACGATCTCGATCTCGAACGCGGGTCGAACGAACTGGCTCGTCCGGTATCGGCGCAGGCTCCGGCGGTGGCGGACGATGCGTCGCCGACCCCGCCTGCCTGGGAGGACACCTCGGATCCGCTGTTGAGCGCGGAGTTCGACGAGGGCTTCGATCTCGGCGAGGAGCGCATCGTCCCGGATCCGTTCGAGAAGACGAACCGGGTCACGTTCAAGTTCAACCGCGCCGTGCACCACTGGGTGCTGTCTCCGATCACCAAGGGATATCAGTTCGTCGTTCCAGAACCCGCGCGCAAGAGTGTGCGACGCGCTCTGATCAATCTCAATTCTCCGTCGATTCTGGTCAACGATCTGTTGCAGTTGCGGTTCAAGGATGCCGCGCAGACGCTGGGACGCTTCCTGCTCAATTCCACGATCGGCATGGGCGGCCTGTTCGACGTCGCGGTGGAGGCCGGTTGGGAGTATCAGCACGCGGATTTCGGCCAGACGCTCGCGCGCGCCGGGGTCGGCAGTGGGCCGTACCTGATCATCCCGGTGCTCGGTCCCAACACGTTGCGCGACGGTGTCGGTGACATCGTGGACCTCTTCATGCAACCGCTCACGTACCTGGTGGGCCCGTTTCCGAACCTGGTTCTGGGTGGAGGGCGCGGCTTCGCCGAACTCGAGGCAAAGTCGGAGGCGATGGAAGCGCTCGAAGAATCGTCGGTGGACTACTACGCCGCTCTGCGCAGCGCGTACATGCAGAACCGAAGAGCGGAAATTGCGTCGCCGGACGAACGCGGGTTCGATTGAGCTCTAGAAGGAAACCTGCGATGCGTTGTCGCCGGTATCCGCTTCGAGGTCGGCGATTCGCCCGTCGAGCGCCGTCAGCAGTGCATCGAAACCTTCTCGCTGGATCAGCGAGGAGTATTCCGACCGTCGCAGCGCCAGTTCGCTGACGGTTCCGTTCAGGTAGACGTCGATGATTTTCCAACCGTCGTCCACCGGTCGGAGGCGGTAGTTGAGTTGGGTGGTATCCCCGTCCGGCGACACCAGCTTGGTATCGACGAGAAACGTGCCGTGGGTCGATTCCTCGACCTTCAGGGTCTCGAAATGCTGGCCCGAGTAGTCCGAAAAACGCCCGGCATAGTTGGCGACGGTGAACCGCCCGAATGTGTCCAACAGGCGCTGGCGCTGGTCGTCGTCGATGTCCTTCCAATACCGGCCGACGGATTTCTTGGCCATGAACGGGATGTCGAACAGCTCGTTCAGCACCGGCTTCAGGCGCGCGAAGCGACCCTCGTAGCCGAGTTCCTTCGCATCCTTCATCACGCCGAGCAGTTCGCTGTGCAGCGATTCGACGACCTCCTCGGGTTTCTTCTTGGGAGCACCCTGGTCGGCAGCCGCAAGGCCCGCCACCGAAACCGCCATCAGGACACAGACGCTTCGAAAGACGCCCCGCTCGATCGTTCCCAGACTCACGCCCGTTCTCCTACCGCTTCGATCCCGCGCAGCGCCCATCGACCGCGCCCGGAACTCTGTGAGGTACCCCTGCCCGATTCTCACGAAACCGGCGCGAGTCTACGGATCCACGGACCGCTCGGCCATCATCGGGTAGACTCCTGTCCGCCGATCGCCCGCAAATTTGATCGATGTCGCACTGATGCGCAGCCATCCAGGAGAAGCCCCGGCCGTGAAAGGTTCGATCGAGGACGCCATCGGGAGAGGTCTGGCCGCATGGGTGGACGCCATGTGCCGGTATGCGATCTGGGTGACCGTCGGGATGTTGTTGCTGACGCTGTGCATCGTCTTCTTCATCGTGGGGCATCTGGGAATCCACGGTGACACCGAGTCGCTGTTCTCGGCGGATCTGCCGTTCAAGCAGGTCGAACGGCAGTACTTCGAAGCGTTCCCGATGTTGTACGAGAACATGTTCGTGGTCGTCGATGCGCCCACTCCGGAACGAGCGGGAGAGGCCGCCTCCGCATTGGCCGCCCGGTTGGAAGCCGAGCCGCGTCTGTTCCACAGCGTCTATCTGCCCGGCGGTGGCGAATTCTTCGAGGATCATGCGTTTCTGTACCTGACGACCCCGGAACTCGAAGATCTCGCGGACGATCTCGCGGTGGCTCAGCCGTATCTCGCCGAACTCTCCCGCGACGGAACGCTGCGTGGCCTGGCTTCGATGATGGCGCGCGGCGGGCGCGCCATTCGCGAAGGAGATGTATCCCCCGACCAGTTGGAATCGCTGTTCGACCGGGTCGCCGATGGGATCAACGCGAACCTCGAAAGCAGGCCGTTCTCGCTGTCCTGGGCGGAGGTGCTCGCGCAGCGGGACTTCGACATGGATTCGCGCCGTCGTTTTCTGCTGGTTCAACCGGTTCTCGAGTTCAACGAACTTCAACCGGCCAAGCGCTCCATCCTGGCCGTCCGAGCCATCGCCGACGATCTCGGGTTCAGCGGTGATTCTCCCGTGACCGTGCGAATCACCGGAGACGTCGCGCTGTCGTTCGAGGAGATGCAGACCGTCAGCGCGCAAGCCGGTGCTGCGGGTCTGGCGTCGCTGGTGATGGTCGCGGTGATTCTGATGTTGGGACTCCGCTCGGTTCATCTCGTGCTCTCGACGTTGGTGACGCTGGTGGTCGGTCTGGTGTGGACTGCGGGCTTCTCCGCGCTCGCGGTCGGTCACCTCAACATGATCTCGGTGACGTTTGCGGTGCTGTTCATCGGACTCGGTGTGGACTTCGGTATTCACATCTGCGTTCGATATCGCGAGCTGCTGGCTGCCGGAAGGAGCCACGAGGCCGCGTTGTCGGAGACCGCGAGTGACGTCGGCGGCTCGATCTTCCTGTGTGCGACGACCACTGCGATCGGCTTCTTCGCGTTCGTTCCGACCGATTTCGTCGGGGTGGCCGAACTCGGGCTGATTTCGGGTGCCGGGATGTTCATCAGCCTGTTCTGCACCATGACACTGCTGCCGGCGTTGATGAGCCTGCCTCCGGTTCCGGGTGGACGGGGTACCGGCGAGCCGCCGGTCTGGTCCGGCCGCGGGCTTACGAGCCTGCCGATCCGGTATCCCCGCGTGGTGCGCGTCACCGCATTGGTGATGGGGCTTGGCGCTGTGTTTCTTCTCCCCCGCGCGCGTTTCGACAACAACCCGCTGAACGTCCGCGACCCTTCCAGCGAGTCGGTCCAGACGTTCGCCGAGTTGCTCGAGAAGGGCAGTTCGTCACCGTGGTCGCTGAACGCGGTGGCTCCGAGCCTCGAGTCGGCCAAGCTGCTCACCGAGCGGTTGCGCGCACTCGACGTGGTCGAACGCGTCGTGACGGTCGCGGACTATGTCCCGTCCGACCAGGAGCAGAAGCTCGGGATAATCGAGGATGTCGCGATGTTCCTGGCACCGCCGCCGGGACCCGATGGACGCGTGCCGCCGCCGACGCGCAACGACCAGATCGCAGCGCTCCAGGACCTCGACAACGAACTCGGGCGCCTGGTTGCGGAATCGTCGGACGCGCCACTCATCGCGAGTGCCTCCAATCTCCATTCGGCTCTCGGCCGCTACATGGACCGTCTGACCGCTTCGGAAAATCCCGATCGGCAGATCGAAACGCTCGAGGCGAGCCTGCTGGGCAGCCTGCCCGAGCAGCTCCGGACGCTCAATGCCGCCCTCGACGCCGGTCACGTCACACTCGAAAAGCTTCCCGAGGCGATCTTGGAGCGGATGATCACGTCTGACGGACGCGTGCGCATCCAGATCTACCCCACCGAGGATCTGAACGATCATCGGGCGCTCGCCGCGTTCGTAGAGAAGGTGCAGACCATCACACCGGAGGTGGCGGGTTCGGCTGCCGAGATCCTCGCGTCAGGCCAGGCCGTCGTGGCCGCGCTGACCGAGGCGCTGCTTTCGGCGTTCGTCGTGATCACGCTGTTCCTGCTGTTGCTGTGGCGACGGATCGATGACACCGCGCTGGTGTTGATCCCGCTGCTGTTGGCATCGGCGCTGACCGTGGCCACAGCGGTCCTGCTCGACATCCCGTTCAACTTCGCGGACGTGATCGTGTTGCCGTTGCTGCTCGGCATCGGTGTCGACAGCGGCATTCACCTGGTGAACCGCGCCCGTGCCGGTGACCCGCGCGACTCGAACCTGCTGGGAACCAGTACGGCACGAGCGGTCGCGTACAGCGCCATGACGACGATTGCGAGTTTCGGCAGCCTGGGGTTCGCGACGCATCTGGGAATGGCGACGCTGGGTCAATTGCTGACGCTCGGGGTCGGGTTCACGATCATCTGCAACCTGATCGTGCTGCCCGCGTTGATCCCGCTTCGCCCGGCGCGCCCGAAGCTCGTCAAGGCATCCGACAAGTCCGACCAGGCCGCGTAGAGCGGCTTCGACGAGCGCTACACCCGTCGCTCAGGCCAGCACGAATGCGTTGACGGCGTCGCGGAATCCCTCCGGGTTGTCCGTCATCACGGAATGGCCGGCCTGCGCGACTACCGCGAGTCTTCCGTTGGCGAGTACCTCGTCGACCATCTCGTCTGCGGTTTCGGGAGACAGGATATCGGATGCCGCGCCGCGGACGACCAACGTCGGACAGGTGATCTTTGCGAGCGCTTCCCACTGCGCCTCGGGCGACGACACGTCCGCCTGGATTTCGCTGGTTGCATTCTGCGACGGCATTCCGCGCAGGGCCGGGTCGATCTTGAGTTCGAACTGACCGTCGTCGCACGCGCGCAAGCCGTTGCGAGCCATCCGGACGATCGCGTGCGGCTTGGCGGCCGGGTAGGCGAGTGACAGCGCCGTTGCGTACTGCTCGACACTGGCGAAACGCGGTGTCTGGTTCGACTCGATGTCCTGCCGGATCCTCGTCGTGCCGCGCGCATCCACGGTGGGACCGATGTCGACGAGAACGAGTCCGGCGAGACGCTCCGGGTGCCGACCGGCGAAGATCGTCGCAACGCGTCCTCCGAGCGAGTGTCCGATCACGACCAGCCGATCGATTCCGAGCGCCTCGGTGACGGCTTCGACATCCCGCACCATGTCGTTGTGGCCGTAGCGTCCCTGCGGATCCCAATCCGAGTCGCCGTGGCCGCGATGATCGAGTGCGATCGTCGCATACGAGGGGGCGACTTCGGGTGCGTAGTCGTCCCAGATGTGCGCTTCGTTGCCGAACCCATGCAGAAACAGCAGCGGGATCCCTTCGCTGCTCCACTCGAGCAGGTTCAGCGTGATTCCATCGGCCCCGGGCACCCGGCGAACCTTCGGTTGATCCACGACGGCCTTCTCCCCTTTTCTTCAGATGATCTCTCTCCAGATCATCCTTTCCAGATCATCTCAACAGATCTCTCCGGATGTGTTCTTCTCCGTTCTCCGGAAGTGAACTCCGGATCGTGCGCGCCGCGTCGCGGCGTTCCCAATTTAGCTCGGACTATTCATGTTCCCTCGTCGCGAGGACGCGGAGTGTGCCGGAGATTTGCGGCCCGCGGAGTGGAGAGGCCCGAAGGCGTAGCAGAGCTACGCCGAGGGACTCGGAGCGAGCAGGTCGCAGAGATTCGGCGCAATCCGTGTCCGCAGCAGAGGGTTCATGAATAGTCCGGGCGAGGGGCTGGCAGGCCGCGTGCTACGCTGATCGGCCGTGCCGGCCCCCGCAGCAGTCCTCCAGGCGATCCAAGCACGCTTCGACACCACGATCGGCGAGCTGATCGAGCTGGCTCGGATCCCGGGCGTCTCGGCTGCCGGGTTCGACCCGACCGAGGTGGAGCGTTCGGCTGCCGCAACGGCGCAGTTGCTGGCCGACGCGGGGCTTCACCATGTCGAGACCCTGCGTCTCGACGGTGCGCACCCGTATGTGGTCGCAGACTGGCTCGATGCAGGGCCGAAAGCCCCCACTGCGCTGATCTACGCCCACCACGACGTCCAGCCACCGGGTCGGCTCGATCATTGGGATACGCCCGCGTTCGAGCCTACGGTTCGGGCCGATGGTCGCCTGTACGGACGAGGCGTGGTCGACGACAAGGCCGGCATCCTGCTCCACACGGCGGCCATTCGAGGATGGCTCGATTGCACCGGATCGCTGCCGATCAACGTCAAGCTCATCGTAGAGGGCGAGGAGGAGATCGGCTCCGAACATCTCGCCGAGTTTCTGCGGGCGCATCGCGAGCGCTTCGATGCCGATGTGTTGGTGCTGTCCGACACCGCCAATCTCGAGACGGGATTGCCGTCGCTGACTACGAGCCTGCGCGGGTTGGTGACGATCGATGTGACGGTTCGCGCGTTGGATCACCCGGTTCACAGCGGCATGTGGGGAGGACCGGTTCCGGACGCTGCGACGGCACTCGCGCGGCTGCTGGCCCGCCTGGTCGATGCGAGCGGCGAAATCGCGGTGCCCGGTCTGCTCGACGACGTCCCCGATCTGACGCCCGAGCAGCGCGCGGCCATCGACGGCCTGCCTTTCGACGAGGCGAACTTTCGCCGGGACGCAGGGCTGCGGCCGAACGCGCCGTTCGCCGGTGACCCGCGCTATTCGGTCTACGAGCGGATCTGGCGACGCCCCGCGCTGGCGATCACCGCGATCGAGGGAATGCCGCTGGCGACGGCGGCCAATCAATTGATCGCGGTGGCGCGCGCGCGCGTCGGTGTCCGTCTGGCGCCGGGGCAGGCCGCCGATCGGGTCGCGAAGGCGGTCGTCGATTTCCTGCACAGCGACCCACCGTACGGCGTCGAGGTCAGCCTCGAAACCTCGTCTGCGGTGCCGGGCTGGCAGACCCAGCCGATGGGTCCGGCGTTCGACGCTGCCCGGCGAGCGCTGGCCGCCGGCTTCGGCCGAGACCCCGTGACGATCGGCTGCGGCGGATCGATCCCGTTCGTCGGCCCGTTCAGTCAGGTGTTGGGGGGAATTCCCGCGCTGCTGCTCGGGCTCGAGGATCCCCCGTGCAACGCGCACGGCGAAAACGAAAGCCTCGAGCTGGAAGATTTTCGCAAGGCCGCGATCGCGGCCGCCCACCTGCTGGCCGAGCTCGGGTAACCGATGGGAGGGCGCACACTGGTGATCGTGAACCCTCGGAGCGGCAGCACGCAACGGCGCTGGCCCGACGTGGAACCCAGGTTGCGCGCCGCGCTGGGACCGTTCGAAGTCGAGCGAACCCGGTCGGGCCGCGACGCGGTTCGCCTCGCGCGCGAGGCGGTTCGCTCGGGCGTGGACCGATTGGTCGTCGCAGGCGGAGACGGCACACTGAGCGAAGTCGCGACCGGGTTGTTGTCGGCCGACCTCGGCCACTACGCGCAGATCGGCGTGTTGCCGCTGGGCACCGGCGGCGACTTCAGCCGCACGCTCGGCACACCGCGAGACCTCGACGCCGCGATCGCGCGACTCGAAAGCGGGTCGACCCGCACGATCGATGCGGGCCGGGTCACCTATCGCGCTGCTGCGAGCGGCGCGTCGCCGGGCGCCGGGACACAGGCCACGAGCTACTTCGCCAACGTCGCGAGTTTCGGGTTGAGCGGGCTCGTCGACGAACGGGTGAACCGGTCGAGCAAGGCGCTGGGCGGCCGCATGGCGTTCCTGCTGGGAACACTTCGCGCACTCGCGCGTTACCACAGCGAGCCGGTAGCGATTCGAGTCGATGGCGAAATCGTCTACGACGGACCCCTGGTGTTTGCCGCGGCGGCAAACGGCCGGTTCTTCGGTGGGGGGATGCAGGTGGCGCCGCATGCGAGGCTCGACGACGGAAAATTCGACGTGGTGGTGGTTCCCGAGCGGTCGAAACTCCGGCTGGCCGCCGGGTTACCCGGCTTGTACCGCGGTTCGCACGTGGACGATCCGAACAACATCATCACACGCGGCACGACCGTCGAAGCCGATGCCGAGCCGGGGCGGGTCTGGCTCGACATCGATGGCGAGCCCCTCGGGACACTGCCGGCCCGGATCGAAGCGCTCCCCGAAGCCCTGACACTGTTCGGAACGACGACCGGGGAACCGGAGGTCGCGACGTGAGCGAGTTCTTTGCCAGGATCCGATCGGGATGCGCCGCCGTCAGCGAGCGCGCGCGTTGGGTGCGGATCGACGAAGAGGCGCTCGAGCGTCTCGCCGGCGAGATGTCGGACGGACCGCCGCCGCCGCAAATCAATCCCGCGCACCACTACGTCGGAGAACCCGACGCGACGGTTTCGTTCATCCTGTGTCTCGACGCCATCAATTTCGGCTCGGGCTATTTTCCCTATCTCTCGAAACGACCGGGGTTGTCGGGGTACTTCACCGTGGCCACGTCGTTGAAGGAGCTGTGGGAAGACACGGGCGCGCTCGACGCGAAGCAGCTGACGACACTGACGGCGGCGGACTGCGCGAACATCATCGGGCAGGACCTCGCGATCCCGGAAGTCGCAGAACTGATGGGGCTGTTCGCCCGAGCGCTCAATGACCTGGGACGCTTCCTGACCGATCGCTTCGGAGGGGACCCGACCGGGCCGATTGGTGCCGCCGACAGGTCGGCCGGTCGACTCGCCGAGCTGCTGGCCGAGATGCCTCTGTATCGGGACGTCTCGAGCTACGGGGACCTCGAAGTGCCGTTCTTCAAGCGCGCGCAACTGACCTCCGCCGACCTCGCCGCCGTATTCGATGGGCAGGGATACGGAAGGTTCGACGATCTCGATCAACTGACGATCTTTGCGGACAATCTGGTCCCACACGTGTTGAGGCGGCTCGGTGTGCTCGTGTACGAGCCGGACCTGTCGAAACGGATCGATGCCGAACAGCCGCTCGAGGCCGGATCGGCCGAAGAGGTCGAGATCCGCGCCGCAGCCGTGCATGCGGTGGAGCGATGTGTCGGGCTGCTTCGGCAGTCCGGCGGTGACGCTACGTCGCAGCAGCTCGACTACGCGCTGTGGACGCGCGGGCAGTCGCCGGAGATGAAGGCTCACCCGCGGCACCGGGCGCGCTCTACCTTCTATTGAGCCGGAGCCCTCGCGCCATTTGCGCTATTGGGCTGAACCATCAGCGTCTGGTGAGCGTCTCTCCACCGACTCGAATTATCGAGCGAAACCCGCACTTTTTTGGGTTAAGGTGCGGGTTCAGAAGTCCGTTACGAATCACACAGGCATCGAGGAGAGGTTTTCATGGCACAGGGTTCATCGGCGGGGGGATTGGTCGCCGCCGCTTTGATTCTGGGTGGATCGCTGCTGGGTGGGAGTTATCTCATCGCAGGGTCCATCGATCGCGGCGTCGCGGGGATTACGGGCCTTTCGGACGCGATCAAGGTTGCGGCCGCGGCTCGTCCGACGGCCGCGCCAGCCGCGCCGAGCCGCTCCCGACGCCCCGACCCCAGCAAGGTCTACGATGTCAAGGTCGGCAGCGCTCCGGTCAGGGGGCCGAAAACTGCGGCTGTGACCGTCGTCGAGTTTTCGGACTTTCAATGACCTTACTGCAAGAGAGTCGGTCCGACTCTCGAGCAGATCCGCAAGGATTACGGCGACAAGGTTCGCATCGTGTTCAAGCACTTGCCGCTTTCGATCCACTCCAAGGCTCTGGCCGCTCACGAGGCAGCTGAGGCCGCCAATCAACAAGGCAAGTTCTGGGAGATGCACGACAAGATCTTCGAGAACCAGCGCGAGATGAGCGAGGCCAACTATCTCGTCTACGCCAAGCAGATGGGGCTCGACGTCGACAAGTTCAAGAAGGACCTGAAGAGTGCTCAGGTGAAGGGCCGCATCGAGGCCGACAAGAGCGCCGCCGGAGCGCTGGGCGTCACCGGTACTCCGGCTTTCTTCATCAACGGTCGATACCTCTCCGGCAACCAGCCACTCGCGTCGTTCAAGCGATTGATCGACGAGGAACTCCAGAAGAAGACCTGAGCTTCTGGCCCCACTGTCGAGTGCGCTTCGATCGGCGGGGCCCCGCTGTGCGTGAGTTCCCTGGGGCTACCACTGGCCACCTCCGCTTGTCTCGTATCGCTGGGCGCGGGCGCCCCGGGTGTCAGGGCTGGGGCGAGGGTGGGCCGGCGGAGAGTGCGGTGATCGCGTCGGCGATCTCGATCCTGGCGGCGTTCGACAACCGGGGTGTGCGCAACTGTTCGAGCGTGGCCTGGCGGACCGTTTCCCCCGGGAGGTTGGTCGACAGGCTGACGACGAGTTGGCCGATGCGATCGCCGATGCGCAACAGCGCCGGCCGCAGTACGGCTTTGACGTCGGGGACCGATTCGGGCCGTACGTAGTCGGGATCGCGAATCGCGTTCCACTGGACCTCTTTGGCCGCCTCCATCTGGGCCCGGAACAGCTGCTTCACGAGCTGCTCGTCGGGCTTCGATCCGCCGGCTCGCTCGGCCGCCGCGCGAGCGCTCTCGACCGCAGCATCGAGGACGACTTCTTCCCGCTCCGGCGCCTCGAGCGGCATTCCGGAGCGGCGCTTCGCGACCGCGACGATCGGCATCAACGACAACCTTTCGTCGATGGCCGCGAGCAGAGCGTCGAGCGGAGAGTAGCTTCGAGCGAACTCCGGGCCGAAGTGTTCGACTCTCAGTGCCTCCAGCCGGCCGTCCCGTTCGCTTTCGAGCAGCCAGCTGTCGAGATCGCTGGCGAGTTCGGGTCGATCCGCACGCACCAGGTAGGCCTTGCGATCGGTCGTGAAGGGGCCGTGCTGGTCGAGATCATCCGTTCCCTCCCGCCAATGCGACGCCTCCAGCGTGTCGGTGACCG
>Ga0055479_10000036_pt1 | contig 17115 bp, 20 predicted proteins | sample Muzzi_PWC_D1_FD_57941 | JGI IMG/M metagenome (GOLD analysis project Ga0055479, IMG submission 57941) | Wetland microbial communities from San Francisco Bay, California, USA, that impact long-term carbon sequestration - Muzzi_PWC_D1 | ecosystem: Environmental > Aquatic > Marine > Wetlands ...
TTGCGCGCGTTCGAGGCCGCCGGGCGGCTGGAAAGCCTCACCGATGCCGCGGCGGAGTTGAACGTGACCCCGGCCGCGGTCGGCCACCAGGTCAGGGCGCTCGAGAATTACCTCGACCAGTCGCTGTTCGAGCGCCGTTACCGGGCCATCACGCTGACCGAGAAGGGACGGTTGCTGCTGTCCGGGCTGACCGACGGGTTCGACCGGCTGGCGGAGACCATCGACGCCTTCACCGCGCTCGAGGAGCGGCGCCCGCTGATGATCACTTGCTGCAACTCGTTCGCGAGCCGCTGGCTGGTGCCGCGGCTGGACGAGTTTCACGCCCGCCATCCCGACATCGACGTGCGGCTCGACGCCACGCAGCGTCTGGTCGACCTGCGCCGCGACGAGTTCGATCTCGGCATCCGCTTCGGACCCGGGCACTGGCAGGGGCTCGAGGCCGACTACCTGCTGGACGAGGAATTCATCCCCGTGGCGAGCCCGGAACTGCTGCTGCGCAAGCCGGTCGAGGTACCCGCCGATCTCGCCGGGCACACGCTGCTGCACCGCGACGATTCGCCCGGCCCGGCACCGCTCGACTGGGCGATGTGGCTGCAGGCGGCCGAGGTCGAGGGCGTCGATCCCGAGCGCGGGTTACGCTACAGCATGGAGAGCATGGCGATCCAGGCCGCGCTCGACGGGCACGGCATCGCACTGGTCAGTAACGTGCTGGTCGAGGCCGATCTCGAGGCCGGACGGCTGGTCAGGCTGTTCGATATCGGCTTGCGCACCGGGCTCGACGTCGCTTACTACCTCGCTTATGCGCCGAGCCGGCTGCGCCACCCGAGAGTCGCGGCTTTCCGCGACTGGCTGCTCGAGGAGGTCGCCAGGTCGGCACGACTGGCCGCGGCGGGATGATGTCGGGGATTCGAAATCCGCTGTACGCCGGGCATCGCGATTTCCCGGTCACGAGCGTCGAATGAAGGCGGTTGCGTTTATCGTCACCGCCGCCGCCGCGCTCGCGCTGGCGTTCGGTGCCTGGGGCCGGTTTACGCTCGCGGGGCGGCGGGAATTCGACGAAATGGCCGGCATGCTGCCGTTCTTCAGCTGGTACGCGGGTTTCGCGCTGGCGGCCGCGGCCGCCGTACTCTGGATATTGCTGATCCGCCGTCGCGGGCGGCCTTAGCCCGCGAGGCGGCGTCCTTAGACGAGGTACTGCAGGTTGACGCCGAGCATAGCGGCAATCATGATCGCGACGAGTATCGTGTCTGACATTTTCTGCTCCTTCAAGCATTCGAGTTTCAACTGACGGAGAGTATATTGTTGATATAAATTTAATAAAAACGATATAATTTCAGAACTAAATTGAAATAAATTCAATATATGCAGCTCGCTCACTTGCGCACGCTCGTCGCCATCGCCGACACGCAAAGCTTCGCCACCGCCGCGGACCGGCTGTTCCTGACGCCGTCGGCGATCAGCCACCAGATGCGCGATCTCGAGAGCGAGCTCGGTGTCGCGCTGTTCGACCGCGCCACCCGGCCGCCGCGGCTGAACGCTCACGGTCAGGCGCTGGTCGAGCAGGGGCGAGACTTGTTGACGCGCTTCGATACTTTATCCGCGCAGGCACGCTCGCCGGGCGAGATCGGCGGCAGGCTGATGCTCGGCTGTGTCAGCGGCGTCTCCAGCGACCTGATCCCGCAAGCCCTGGCAAGCCTCAGGGCCTCGCATCCCGCGGTCGTGGTGCGCATGGAAGAGGGGCTCTCCGACGCGCTTGCCAACCGGGTGCGGCGGCGCGAACTCGACGCGGCGATCATCACCGACCTGGCGGAGCCCGACCCGGAACTGAAATCGCTACTGATTACCGAAGAGTCGATGCGACTGGTCGCGCCGCCGGATTGCAGCACCACCACCTGGCGCGAGACGCTGGCCGCTTATCCCTTCATTCGCCTCAACCGCAACGCCGGCATGGGCAAGGTCATCGACCGCGCGCTGCGCGCCGAGCAGATCGCGGTCGAGGAGGCGATGGAACTCGATTCGTCGGAAGCCGTGGTGGGGATGGCGAGCGCGGGTCTCGGCGCCGGCGTGGTACCGGCCGGCAGGCTGCGCCACGTCGCCGACGGTGCGATCGTCAGCATGCCGTTCGGCGAGCCGCCCATCAGCCGCCGGGTGGTATTGATCGAGCGCCGCAACAACCCGCGCTCGGATCTTTCGCGACTGGTTTACGACGCGGTCAGGCAAGCGACCCGGCAAAGCGATCCGCGATGAACAAGCGCCTCGATGCGGCTACCTGTCGATGACGCCCGGGCCCTGGCCCTCGATGACCATGTTCGAGTGCGTAACTCAGCAATCGCCGATCATCACGGTCGCGCCGCCGGGATGCAGGTAGCCGGAACAGTTGCCGTCGCTCATCAGGCCGCCGCCGATGGTATTGCGGTTGTAACCCGAACCCTGACCGCCACCGTAGCCGCCGCCGGTCGCGGCCGCGGCGGCGTGCAGATCGAAGCTTGCCGGTTCGCCCTCGAAGCCGCCTACCAGCTGTGCATTCATCCAGTAGCGACCCGGCGTTACGCTGCCGTATAGCTGCAGCAGCCGTTCGACTTCCAGCGGATGCAGTTCGCGGCCGTTGACGAACACGCCGGTGCCGCTCCCGGAGGCATCGGCTCTCATGCGCCCGCCTATATCGAGGTCGGGCAGGATTTGGCCGGTGCTGGGCCCGCCGGCCGGGCCCCACAACCCTGAATATCGGTCATACCAGTAATTACCGGCCGGGATCGGGCCGTAGAGCTGCAGCAGGGCCTGGCCCTGCTCGGAGCTCAGTTCCTGGCCGTTGACGACGATCGGGCCGCCGGCGATTTGATGGTAGGCCTGCGCGGGCAGGCCCGCTAACCAGGCCAACAGCGCCGCGAGGGCTAATCCGAGGTATCGAGATTTCATGACTAGCCTCCTGGTGTCGGCACGGGAATTGGGCTTCCCCGGCGTTTACAATTCGGCCGAGTATAAACCCGGTTCCCGTCGCGGCCTAATCGGTGGCTGGTTCGATGCGAAAGTGATAGCAGTTGTTGGTCGGCGAGCGGGCGTGCACGAAAGCCAATCCCGGCAATTCGAACAGCGATGCGAGTTCCGCCTCGAGCCCGGCCATGGAGACGGTTCTGCCGCTGCCGTAGATGATGCGCTCGTCGGCGTCGTAGCCTCGAATCAGCATTTCGCGGTCGCGATACAGGGCCGGCTGCCCCGCGGATTCCGGGTGGCGTGCGCAGGCTTCGGCGCAGAGGAAAACGGGACCGACCTCGGCATAGGGTTGCAACGTCGTAAACGGTCGCCAGGCGAGAATCAGCATCGGCGCGCCGGCTGGAATTTCGCGCAGGCAGTGGCGGCAGGGATTGCCGTCGCCGTCGGAGATGGAACGCTCGGGCACCAGGCCATTGGCGTCCGGGGCCCCGGCGAGCAGATCGCGGACGGCGGCCGTGGGCAGGGCGATGAATCTGGCTTGCATACTCGATCCCAGGTTGCGATGGCAGTTAAGCTTATTCGATTCCTGCGCCGAAACTATCCGAATCTTGCTGTCTTCGCCGCGCGATGCGAGTCAGATTTGCTGTTCCTTATTGGCGAAGATCTGCGCCAGTGCCTCGGCCCACTTGTCGATCGACCTGCCGAGTCCGCGGCCCAGGCCCTCGGCCACGGCACGGTTGAAGCGCGTGGTGACCGGGCGCTCGAGGAAGGCTTCGAAGCGGTCGAGTTTTTGCTGATCGAGCGGCAGGTAGGTATAGACGAACGAGACGATGACCATACGCTCGGTAGGCTCGCGAAGCTGCGGCCGCAGGGTCGCCATCCGTTCGCGGAACAGCTGGATTTCCTGGTACGCGGTGTCGGGGCGCAAGGCCAGCGTAATCGCAGAGAACACCGCCAGGCCGGTGTATTCCTGAATACTCATGGTCAGCTCCGTGGTGCCGACGATTTCGTCTATGCGGTGCGCGAACTCGACCCGTTCGGTTCGGCTGAGTAGTTCGGGCGCCTGCCGCGACATGCGCTCGAAAGCCTCGTCCGTGCCCGCCTTTTCTTCAAGCTCGTTGATTTCCCGACCGAGGTCTGACCGGTACCAGTCAAGCAGTTCAGCGACGTCATCATCGCTGAGCGATTGCCTGAGCCCGGAGCGCACCTCGGCGATGATCTCGGCCGGCAGGATGGTATCGTCGGTGCGGATCAGCATGGTGCTGAATTCGTTCTTCGAGACCAGGTCGCCGTCGAGCTGCGCCTGCTTCATGCCCTGCTTGATCAACTCCGGAAACTGCTCGATCTGCGCAACGATTCCGGAGATTCGAAGAATACGGTCGAGATCGCCGTCCGGCGGCGAGGCATGGCACAGCAGTGGCAGCAGGAGCCCGGCGAATGCCGGCAGAAATTTACCCTGGATTGCCATATCGATGTCCCGTACTTTCCGCGATCGTTAAAAGCTTAGCACCTGTGGCCGGTTTGTGGTTTGCGTCCGGCCAGCCCGGGAGCAGATATCGCCTTATCCCGAAAAGACCGCATATCGGAAACCATTGGCTTGCATCGCCGGATAGATGCTAATGTGGCCGGATCGCCAGCCCGGCTTGCGGTCGAGAGTAGAGATGAAACATATGAATTTGGAATTTGCGACCGCACACGACCCGTCGAAATTGGGCCCTGCTCGACCGGCGGGCCCGGCGTCTTCGCAGCTTCTTGCGTGTTTCCTGGTCGCTATCCTGTTGAATGCCTGCGGCGGCAGCGGCGGCGGTTCCGGCGACGGTGATTCCACGGCGCCGACCGCGCGCATCCTGTTTCCGCCCGCCCAGGGCATGACCGATGCCGAGACGATCACCGTCACCGGCACCGCGGCCGACGCCGGCACGGTCACTGTCGTGCGCGTCAACGGCGTCGATGCGACCTCCGCGGACGGCTTCGCCAGCTGGCGCGCCGTGGTACCGCTCGTTTCCGGCGCCAACGCGCTGGTCGTCGAAACCCGCGATCAGGCCGGCAACATGGACATGAACGCGGCCGGCGCGAACCTGCTCAACCAGCCGATTTACACGTCGCCCTGGAACCTGGCGTTCGACGCGGCGGGGAACCGCCTGCTGATGACGGACCGAATATCGCGCTCCCTGATCGGGATCGATCTCGCCGACGGCAGCCGCGACAAGATCAGCGGCCGCGCGGATGCGGTTAGCCGGCCCGAGGCGTTGACTTACGACGTGGCGGGGGATCGCGTCATCGTCTTCGCGGACGGTGACAATCGACTGTATTCGATCGACCTCGCAACCGGCGCCTATACCTTGTTTTCGGGAAGTGGCGCCGGCTCGGGAACCCTGTTCGGTTCCGATATCCGCGCGCTCGATTATGACGATTCTCTGGGTGCCGGCATGGAGCGTGTGCTGGTAGTGGAAGGCTCCGCACAACGGATATTCGCGGTCGATCTGGCATCGGGCGATCGCTCGATATTCTCCGAAGACGGTGTCGCCGGCATGGGTGACCCTTTTGCATGGCCGAAAAGCATCGCGGTCGATAGTGCCAACAACCGTGCCCTGGTGGGTGACGATGTCGGCGGCGATGGCAACATATTTGCCGTCGACCTGACCTCGGGCGATCGCAGCATCATCTCGCCGGATGACGGTAATTACGCCAGTTTTATCGATCTCGCCGTGGATTCCGCCAACGATACGCTGTACGGGCTCGAAGAAGGCTTCCGCCAGATCGTGAAGATCGATGTCGGCAACGGCGTGAACCAGGGACAGCGAACCACCCTGTCAGGCAATGGCACCGGCAGCGGCCCGGAATTCTTCATTCCGGTGGCGATGGCGCTGGATACCGCCGGCAACCGCCTGCTGGTCGCCGACGACGGCCTCGATGCGGTTTTCGCGGTCGACCTCGCGACCGGCGAGCGTACGATCGTCGACGACAACGACTTCGGCAGCGGCATTGCCTATAACCCGTCGCTGGTCGAAATCGAGCTGAATCCGGAATCCGATCAGGTCTACGTTTACGACCGCGACCGTATCCTGCGCGTCGGCCTCGATAGTGGCGTTCGCGCCATCGTCACCGACGATGCCGACATCCAGGGTAAACAGGTGGGCGGCAATGCGGCCGGTATTGCCATCGACCTCGAAAACAATCGAATGCTGGTGGCGACGGCCAATCCTGGCACGGGTATAAACAGGTTAATCGGAGCCGACCTGACGACGGGCGTTCGCAGCGTAATCGCGGACCCGAGCCCGGCGGCGCACCAGGTGTCGTCGATCATTCGCGATACCACGATGGATCGGGCGATTACCGTAATAACGACATTGAACAATCCGCGCCTGAACCAGATCGATCTCGCCTTGGGTGTCGATAGCGTTTTTTCAGGCTCGCCGAGCCCGGGCGGAATGCCGGTCGGCGCCGGCGACGATTTCCAGTTTATCCCGCTCGGCGGGATCGCGCTGGATGTCGCCAACGACCGGGTGCTCGTGATGCAGGACTGGGGGTCGTTTTTCAGGATGTTCGCGGTCGATCTGCCGACCGGCGACCGCAGCCTGGCGATACAAGGCAACGAAGCGCCGGAGTTCGGCAACATTCTCGGCAAGATGGTCCTCGACACGACTCGCAACCGCTTGCTGATCCTGGACGAGCGCAACGAAATCGTCGACCTTCCGGCCGTCGTCACGCTCGATCTCGGCGACGAGTCGAAGGCCATTTTGTCCAATGCCGATATCGGCGAGGGTGTGGAGTTCAAGACCCCGAAGGATATCGCCTTCCATCCGGGCCGCGATCTCGCCGTGGTCCTGGACAGGGGGTTGAACGCATTGGTCGCGGTCGACCTCGAGAGCGGCGACCGGGTGATTTTTTCCAAATAGCGGTTTATTTCACGAGGCGTTCTCGCCAGCCATCGGCCTTTCTTCTCGCCCGTGAGAAATGTGCGATCGATGCCGTCACCGCGCCTCAGGCGATATCGAGAGGCAGCTTGCGCGCCGGTCCGCTTTCGAGGTCGAAAACCAGTACCGTCTGCTCGCTGCCGTCGAGCGCCTCGATTACCTCGCCGTTCGCGTCGATGACCGTGCTGTTGCCGCCGGCGGGCCGGCCTTCGCAGTTCCCGACACTGTTGACGACGAGTACCGGCACGCCGTATTCGCGCGCTTTCATCCGCAGCCGTTCGCGCGCCGCGGCGATGCCGTCGGCGGTTTTGGCGACGCTGGCGAGATAGACATCCATACCCTGCGCCGATGCCTGTTCGAGATGCGCATCGACGCTGATATCGAAACAGATCGCAAGCCCGACGCGTTGCGACAGCGCCAGTACGCTGGCCTGCCTGCAACCGGGGGCGAATACCGGCACTTCGTCGTCGTGCAGGAAAGCCTTGTGAATCACGCGGCGCGGCTGCCCGGGCGAAAACAGGATCGCCGAGATCGACGGCCTGACGCCGCCGCGCAGCGGAGCACCGATGCAAACGCTGACGTTTCGCTGAAGGGAAAAATCCTCGAATGGCGCGAGCCGCTCGTCGGCGGCATCGATCGCGGTCCGTGCCGCGACCCCGGGTTCGTAGTTGCTGAGCGACAGCTCCGGAAAAATGGCCAGCTCCGCATCGCCGGCGTGCAAATGCTCGAGCGCGGCGAGATGGCGCGCGATGTTGCGTTCCAGGTCGCCGGTGATCGATTCGATTTGCAGCAGCGCGATTTTCAATCCGTCCCGCCCCACTCGCCGAAACCTGCCGGCTCAGTCTTGTTCATACGGCGCAGTTTACCCTGAAAGCGGCCCGCGTCGGCAGCTGGCGAACCGGTCAGTGGTGATCGAAGAACGACCAGATCGTATCCGTGGCATGAAAATCGAGGTTCACGGCGCCGGAGATGTGCGGCGGGATCAGGCCGTCCCTGCCGGGCCAGTTGTGCCCGCCGCCGATGATCGCGTACAGGGCGACCCGGGCGCCGTCGGCACAGTATTTCGACCTGTAAACCATGACGTGGGTTTCGGGCGAACGCCCCGAACGCGCCAGTTCGCTAACCTCGAGTTCCGGGTCGCAGCGGTTGAGGGAGGACCAGAACTTCAGCGAGTCGGAGACCGGCATCGTGACCAGCTGGTTTTCGCCGCTATCGTCTACCACGCTGTGTCCCGTCCAGGGCACCAGGTGGTCGGAGGTGCCGTGCAGGTAGAGCGCGTCGACGGGCGGATCGGCATGGCAGGTCGCGGGCATCGCGCCGTAGCCGCTGGCCGCCACCGAAGCGAAAGCCGCAATGCCGCTGCCGTGCTCGCAGGCGAGACGCTGCGCCATGAAGCCGCCGTTGGAAATTCCGGCGACATAGAGCCGCTTGCGATCGATCCGGTATTGCTCGCCGATCTCGTCGATCAGGCGCAGCAGGAAACCGACATCGTCCGCTCCCTCAGGGGCGCCCGGAATGCCGTACAGGTAGTTCCAGGTGCCGTTCAGGCTGTCCGGGTAGGCGACGATGAAATTGTGCTCCGCGGCGCGTGCCTCGAAGTCGGTCAGGTGAGCCATACGCTCGCCGCTGCCGGAGCGCCCGTGCAGCACGAGTACCAGCGGCAGCGCGGAATCGCCGTTGTCGGAAGGCGGCACGTAGAGTTCGTAGTCGCGGGCCGCGCCGTCGTGCATCAGCTCCACATGCGACAGCTGCTCGGCGGCCGCGGCGGCTGCATCGGCGCAGGGCAAAGCGATCAGCGCGACAAATGAGAGGCGTAAATAAATCATCGGACAGCGCGCATTATACCCGTTCCGGCTCACCGTTTGGTGAATCCCGGGCGAATCGCGTCCGCCGCCGTGAAGACGGATTTTATATTTCCGCCGTGCCCGTCGGACCCTCGGATCCAGTGCGGGTAATCGTACGCCTTGATGTCGCGGCGCCCGCAAAACAGTGTCGCGCCTCGCCGTCATAGGCGGGGTATGAGCCGGCAGGTCGGTGCTTGCACCAGCGATCCGGAAGCCGTCCATCGTCAGGCAAAATGAGCACAACCCATTCATTTTATTGACATTTTATAGAACCCGGGAGCGATGTTTTCCGATGGCTACGAAAAAGGCGAACCGCCTCCGGTACCGTTTGTCGCCAGAGACGCTTCGGCAAAACTACCGTTCGTCGGCGGAATTGGAAACAGTTATCACGCGCCTGGTGAATTGATTCACATATCAAAATTATTCCATGGACAACAAAATCCAGAGGCATAGTCTGCACGCTGCGGGGAGGTAACGGAGGGACTGACATCATGAACAGGATTATCGCGCGCTATCGAACCGCATTAATTCGCATCAGCATCATTTTGACCCTGTTTGCCGCAAGCCAGGTACCAACGGGTTGCGCGGATACACATGCAAAAAGCAGCCGGGACGGCGATAACACGGAATTGACCCTGGTCGAAAAGGGCGAGCAAATTTTCCTCAACGAAACCTTCGACGGCAACGGGCGCACTTGCGCAACCTGCCATCGGCCCACGGATAATTTCGGCCTGACGCCGGAATTTATCGCCGGCCTGCCCGACGACGATCCGCTTTTCGTCGCCGAGACTCGGCCGGGCCTCGGCGAAAACTTCGAAAACCCGTTGTTGATGCGCAATTTCGCGCTGATCGTCGAAAATCTGGACGGGTTCGGCGACCTGGAGAATGAATTCACCTTGCGGGGCGTGCCGCATACGCTGGGGATGCAGACCTCGATCGATAGCGGCGACGGCCCGCATCTGGGCTGGTCCGGCGACGGCGCGCCCGGCGACGGCTCGCTGAGGTCCTTTGCCATCGGCGCCGTGATCCAGCATTTTCCGAAGACCACGGACCGCATCGCCGGCGTCGACTTTCGCCTGCCCACCGACGAGGAACTCGATGCGCTGGAAGCCTTCCAGCTGTCGCTCGGCCGCCAGGCCGAACTCACGCTGCCTCTGCCCCTGAAGGGTATGGTCGCGCTGCGTGGACAGGAAATCTTCATGGACGGCAGCCTCGGCAAGTGTAACAACTGCCACTTCAACGCCGGGGCCAACGCTAATCCGGCAATTTTCGGCGCCGACGCCGGCAACCGCAATTTCAATACCGGCGTCGAAGACCTGGTCGACCTGCCGGCGCGGCTGAGCAACGAGTTCGTACCCCCCGACGACGGCTTCGGCACTCCGGGCAACGGCGAATTCAATATCCCGTCACTGGTCGAAGCGGCCGATACGGGACCCTTTTTCCACAACAATGGCGTGGAGACCATCGAGGGAGCGGTAGCGTTTTACAACGGCGACGCGTTCAACAATTCGCCTGCCGGTCAGGCGCTGATCAACGCGGGCGGCAGCCGGATCAACATCGATGCCACCCAGGTGGTCGCGGTGGCGGCGTTTCTAAGAGTCATCAACGCGCTCGAGAACATCCGCAGCAGCGACGAGATGCTGACGCAGTTAATGCAGGGCGGACACGCCCGTAGCGAAACAGCGATGCTCGAGCGCGCGTTCGCGGATACCGACGACGCGGTAAGGGTATTGCGCGGCGGCGGCCTGCACGCGCACGCCGCGAAGTACCTCGAGCAGGCCTGCGATATGATCGAACAGGCGCAACGCGAACGTAGCAGCGGCCGGCGCGATGACTATGCCCTGAAGGCGATGATGGAGCTCGACAAGGCTCGCAACGAACTGTCGGGCTGAACAACCATAGAAGGAGAACGACGATGAGAGGAGTCAATTCAGTTATTGGCCTGGCGGCGCTGCTGCTGGTCATGCTAGTGGCCGGGCCGACAGCCCGGGCCCAGCAGTCTACCGAGCGATTCATCCCGATCGGATTTTCACCCGGGGTTTCCAACGTGTCGAGTTACATCGGCGCGGTCACCGCGGTCGACGATTCGGCGCAGACCTTTTCACTACAGGCCGACGGCGAGACCCGGACCCTGAGGGTCTCGGCCGAGACCCTCATCTGGCTGGACCGCTCGAAAGTCCGCAAAACCAATATCGATGCCGGCTTCGCCGACATCCAGCCGGGTCGCGTAATCGAAGTCAGGTACGATGCCGAAAACCCGCAGATGGCCGTTTGGGTGAAAATACAATCCTCCTGAGCGGCGGCGGCCGCAGGACCGCGGCCGCTGCAAGCAAGCGCTTCGGCAGATCGGTTCTTCCGTCGCCCGTGGTCAGTGGTGATGCTGGTGGAGGCTCGCATGCCCGCGGCCGCGCGCGATCAACCAGCGATTGACCGGGAAGGCCGCGAACCAGGCTATGCCGAGCCCGATCGCCATGCTGACCCAGAAAATCATCGAACCGAGTCCTGCGGTCATCGCACCCGGGATCACCAGCATGATCGCGTTGTCGACGATCTCCATCACCGTGATCGAGGCCGTGTCGGAAGCCAGCGCCAGGCCGGTCGCTTTTGCGAAAGTCATGCCCGAACGCAGCAGCGGCATCATCGTCAGCATATAGCCGAAGAAGAACGCCAATACGATCGCGATCGCGATCGATGCGGCCGTACCCCAGCCCGCGGCCCGGGAGATGACAAGGCCGAGGATTTCGCCGATTGCGCAGCCGGTCATGCAATGGGTCGTCGCGCTAGCCGCGAGCCTGTTCAGCGACTGGCTGTCGTTTTGATTGGCACTGTGTTTCTGGCCGTTGTTCATTTCAGACTTAAGGATTGAAAGCGGGAAACGGATATTTTTATTTTATCTTGTGGTGCGACGCAGTAATTCAAGGGTCGACCCTGGTCCGCCGCCCGCAGACAGGATTCTATATTTCCGCAGTTGACCGTCGATTCTCCGACCTTAGTTCGGAAAACCCTCGGCCCGACCCTCGGGGTATTGCTGTTCCCAGTTTTGCCCGTCGAATGGCGTGACCTTCATTTCCTCGACCGTGCCGGGATCGAGGCAGCGCGCATTGACGCTGATCCCGTCCGGGTGCGAACGGGGATAATAAAAAGACTTGATGCCGCAGTGCTTGCAAAACAGATGACTGGCCTCGCCGCTGTCGAAGCGGTAGTCGGTCAGGCAGTCTTCTCCGCTGACCAGCCTGAAGCGCTCCCGCGGCACGATCAGGCCCAGCAGGCCCGACTTGTAGCAGACGCTGCAATTGCATTCGGAGACGTTGATGACAGGCGCGGCCCGCAGCTCGAAGCGGACGCGCCCGCAGTGGCAACCGCCCTTGTGTACGATCATGAATCCTCCCGTCGCCGGTACGCGGCGATTCTCCCGGCGCATAGTCTGGCCGAATTCCGGGGCTGCCTGCAAGTCCCGGAACGCGCTCAGTCGGCCCCGGCCTGCCGGTTTTGCTCCACCAATATCAGTTCGTCGGTATCGAAACCGCGGCGCTTCGCCTCGCGGGTGAAGCGCTCGATGAGCTCGGGTTCGACGGCCGGCGTGCGCGACAATAGCCAAAGGTAGGACAGGTTCGGGCCCGAGACGAAGGCGTGGCGGTAATTTTCGCGGTCCAGGTCGAAGATCACGTAGGAGCCGTAAAACGGTCCGAAAAACGATACCTTCAGGTAACCTTCGTCGCTCTCGCCGACCAAGTACGCCTTGCCCTCGGCCTGTTCCCATTTCTGCTCCCGCGGCGAGTAGCCGCGGTTCAGTACCGCACCCCCGCCGTCATCGCGCGATGCGTACTCGGCGGTAACCTCGATCAGACCGCGTTCGAAGGAGTGGTCGAGGCGCGCGATTTCGTACCATTTGCCGAGGTATTTATCGACCTCGAAACCGCTTACGGGCGTTACCTTGTCGGGCATGCCGAGACAGCCCGACAGCAGCAGCCAGAGCGTGAGCGGGAACATGTTTTTCATTCGAGCAAGCTCCACGTACTGCCGCGCTGCGTCATTGTCCGGGAGCGGTGGAACCGGCAATCAAGTTTCGGTCGGTCCGTCCGCGCGCAGTCGGACACGGGAAAGGTAACCGGCGATCGGCCGGATGCCCTTGCACAGGATCACCGCCGTTTCGCGTTGCTGATAATATCCCGCCACCTGCTCGACGACCTGAAAGCCGAGCTTCTCGTAGAATCGAATCGCGGCGGCGTTGTTGATTCTGACCTGCACGAAAACGTTGGCGAGTCCACCGGTGAGGGCGACCTTTTCGAGCCATTGCAGAATTTGCCTGCCGACACCGCGGTGGCGGTAGGGTTTCTTCACCGCGAGTAGATCCAGGTTCGCGTTGTCCCGGCCATAGGTCATGATGCCGAAGCCGAGTATCTCGCCGCGCTTGCGGGCAACAACCACGTTTTTCGCCTTATTGCGCATCAACTCGCGAACCAGTTGCGGCGTATATCTCGGGCGCAGGCCACGTTCGATGGAGCGGCGCGAAAGCCCGCTGATCTCCGCGGCGTCCACCGGTCTGGCAAGTTCGATACTGGTGCAAAGGGTTAACACGCCGGATGTCTCGCGGACACCAGGTTCCGGGCCGCCCGTACGGGCAAGCTCCGGCCGGCTGAAGTCGACGGAATATCGACCGCGGGGATCGGGATCATTTTCGCCAGCGGTTCCATTCGCGATTTCACCAGCGCAGCCACCAGATCAGCAGCATGACCGGGGGCAGAACCCGCTTCGAAGACCAGCGCAGGCCTCGTTCGATCGCGACGACCAGCCGGTAAACCGATTCCGAAATCAGCATGGAATAGGTCACCGACGAGGTGGGCGGTTCGTTGTCCGGATGTTTCATCTGCCAGTCTCCTGCTCGAGTTCCCGTTACAAATAGCGGTGCGGACTCGGATCGCGATTACCGCCGAAGCCGGCACCTGTTTCGCGCCGGCGGGGTTTTAATTGGCGATACTTTCGTGCCTTTTATAACCTAATTATAGATAAATCGAAAACGATTCGTCGCCGTTTTTGCTCGGCTGACATTCAGGAATACTCGAAGCCATAACCAAAACCGGCCAGACGATGGTTTTCGAAAACAGGGTTTCAGAAATCAATCGGCGTGATCAGGCAGGTTTCTCCAGGTGAATAGTATAAGCAATAGTATTCCCGAAAATAGCTTTCTCCCGGAAACCGGTTTGCCGCGCAAGTTTTCTCACCGTGGTTTGCCGTTGAAAATGAGGGTCGAAAATAATTTCCGTAATCGATAATATACCGCCCGGCTTCAATGCCTCGTATATTTCCCGTAAAACCACTTCGCGACCGGGTATTTCTCCCAGCACCGCGACCAACAACGCCCGATCGAAATGCGATTTTTCAAGCACTCCCTCACCGGCATCCGCCTGGATGAATTCGATATTATCGACTCCAGCCCCGGCGGCCTTTTGCTCTGCCCGGCGCAACATCCCCGCCTTGATATCCACGGCGACGACTCTTCCCTGTTCGCCCACTTTCAGTGCTACCGGTATAGTAAGCCGGCCGGGACCGCAACTCATGTCCAGCACGAACATTCCTGGCCCGAGATCGAGATGCTCGATGATGACTGCCGAACGATTGGTCCGGGTAAACGGATTGTCCAGTTCCACCATCCAGCGCAACCACACCGGGCAGGGAAGCGATTGCCGACTCGATGCGAAATGCCAGGCCACGAAGACGATCGGGATAACCGCCAGTATCGCTAGACCGGCATGCATGGATTGCCCCGGATGCGGTTTTCGGGCCCGGTGCGACGCTCCGCGTCAGCCATCGTCAGCAGGCCGGCCCGGATGCATGCGCGGGTAAGAGGCGCTTTCAAGGCGTGGTCGCAATTTGAATGTATATTGTTTGCGGTTTGCTTTTAAAATTATCCAGCACGATCTTGACCAGTACTCGTTCGAGATCCGTCACTTTCCTGTCTCGCACGTCGTTTGCATTCAAGAGCACCGTGACATTCGTGAATACGCCGTTGTTGAAGTTGAAACCGACCTGCGATTCCCAGCCGGTCTCATTTTTGATCGCCTCCGTGACCAGTTTCTGTTTCTCGAACAACTCCGTCATATTCTCGAACGAGTCGCAGCCGGCCGCCGCCAGCACCAGCATTACTCCGGTCAACAGGTTTTTCATGTCTATCCCTCCACTTATCGTGACGTCTTTTATAGTCAATCTGTTGCGGGCCCGGTCTTCCCGCGCAAGCCGGTCAGGCACCGATTTGCAATTTAAAGGTTTCCTCGTCTCTGATTCCGACCCGGTTGCCGTCCGGATCGAACAGGTTGATCGTCGAGCCCCAGTCATTCCGGATGATCTCGGCTTCGATCCCCTGGGCCCGGATGCTTTCCAGCGCGCGATCGATATCGGCGACGTTGAATCGCAGTTTCGACGCACCTTCCTGCAACGATTTTCCTTCCGGTTTGGCAAAACCGTCGGTTTCGATCATCAGGTATGCGCCGCCGAATTCTAGGCAGGCGAGTTTGAACGCTCCGGAGCGTTCTTCGAAAAGCACTTCGAGATCGAACAGATCTCTGTAGAAGCCGACGCATTCATCGAATTTCTCGACGTTGAGAATGATGCCGGTTCGCAGGATTTGCATATAGTCTCCAGGGGCCCGCCCCGGGCATTGACGGCCGTCAGGTTTGAGCGGTTTACCGGCCCGACGGTAGATGTTTGTGAGACGGAACGGTCACGATTTTACCCGTCTCGAAAACCAGCCAGTTAGAAAGAACGGAATTCCTCCCCAGTCTATGACTAGCGGTATCCATGAAAATTTCCAGATCTCGTTTACCGGTAAGATCGCTATTCCGGCTGCCGCAATGATTCCGCCGAATACTGGCGTTATCGAAGACGCCGCTTCTTTGCGAACAACGGTAAGCCAGAAAATCAAACCATTGAAGGCAATGAAAGCGCTTCCAATTAGTATCAGCGTAACGGCGAAGGTAATTTGCGGCCAGACTACGAAGACGATCAGCCAGCCAACCGCCGCTATTAGCCGCAGCCAGTCCAGGGTGTCGAATGAATGCTCGTCTTTAATCGTATTGCCGCTTAACGATAGAATCAGGTTTCCAGTATAAGCCGGTTCAGGCTGCATTTGCCTGTCAGCTGCCGTTCGTCTCCCACCCGGAGTTTTTGGCACGCTGTTCGACCCATTTCAGTTTTTCGGAAAATTATCGGTGCGCGACCGCGCTGTCGCAATCCCAGCCTATTTCGGTTTCCCAGAAATTCTCCAGCTCACCTCGGGATAGCAATTGCCCCAACTTCACCAGAAGCTCGTCCGTATCCGCGCCGTATACCTCGACGCCGTAGTTGAGTACATCGCTCAGTGGATGATCCCCGGGTCCGCCTGCAGTCATGGCTGGTTAAAGTGATTGGTGTCAGGCCTTGGATTTTACATATTCGATATCGACCAAATGTAAAATCTAAGGTCTGCCCCCAATTTGAATGCGTGGTCAGACTTTGTTGTTGGTTCGGGCATCTCGCCACTATCCGAAGGCAAAGTATGCGCCCCATGCCATAACTACAGTCGTGATGACGGCAGCGGCAGTGCCGATTCCGGCAGGCGTTGCGACGGTGAAGTTGTACAGCGTGTGCCAGATCGCGACAACCAAAATGCTGTTTTTGGATGCGAAGTACAAGCCGGCGAGCAGGAAAGCCGCGCACAATATTCCAAACACCCAACCAAGCAGCACAGGGCCGACGAGGGCCTGCATGTTCGCGTTCAGCCAGAACAACGGCAGGTGCCATACCATCCACAGTGCCGCCACTACCAGCGTAGCTCGAAATTTACCAAGGCGTGGAGCCAGGATTCTGGTTGCAAACCCTCGCCAACCGGCTTCTTCGCCGTAGCCATTCAGGACGAGCACAACCACCAACAGAAGCAGGAACGGTGTTCCAGCGGGGGTGCCGGGATAGGCGCCGAACTCTTCGAAGGACGGGAGCGGTGTGCCAGTTGCAGCCAGGGCCAGGAAGGTCGCACCGCCGATGAATACGGGCGACAGCGCGAGCAAAGCGTTGCGCAATCGAGGTCGAGGCAAAATCACCGCACTTCTCAAGAAATCCAGTAGCGCGGCTCTTCCGAATGCCACCCACGTAACGACGACCGCGGCGATCATCGGGCCCATCAACCCCGGGAGGTGAGTCGCTGTTGATCCCGGGTGGACTTGCTCGCCACGGGCCAGCAACGCAAGCCAGTACGACCAGGATATAGAGATCGTCAGGATGTAGAAACAAATGACTGGCCTGGAGGCGGCCCACTGGCGAAGTGAGTACATTCAGCGACGCCTGACGCCTGGTATCAGCGGCACGGCCCTGCCGCGTCCGACTGCATGCGTTTGATACTCATTGAGCCTTCCCCTCCAGCCTACCGCCGAAGCGGTAAACTGGAAGGTCAC
>Ga0055479_10000038_pt1 | contig 16821 bp, 14 predicted proteins | sample Muzzi_PWC_D1_FD_57941 | JGI IMG/M metagenome (GOLD analysis project Ga0055479, IMG submission 57941) | Wetland microbial communities from San Francisco Bay, California, USA, that impact long-term carbon sequestration - Muzzi_PWC_D1 | ecosystem: Environmental > Aquatic > Marine > Wetlands ...
TCACCAGGTCTCCGACCGCTACCGCAATCCGGCCAACGCCCCGGATTCCTTCGAAAATACCGCACTCAGGGAATTTCGGTCCAATCCGGACATCCGCGAGCGTTATTCAGTCACCAGCATGGAGGGCGAACCGGTCTTCCGCTACATGAAGGCATTTTCAGCTGAAGAGAGCTGCCTGGAATGCCACGGCCGGCCCGAAGATGCCCCGGACTTCATCAGGGAACTCTACCCCCCCGGCACCAACCAATCCTATAATTATCAGCTCGGCGAGGTGATCGGCGCCGCTTCCGTAACGATTCCCATGGATCGCCTGGAGCGCCAGGTCATGACCAACCTGCGCAATGACGTCTTTTTGACAGGCGGAATCTTTCTCGCGCTGATTACCTGCCTGGGACTCCTTACCCGCTTCGCCGTGAAGCGCCCCCTGGCCCAGCTCGGCGGCGCCATCGAGGAGATTATTCGAACCGGGCAGTTCGAAGAAAAAATCGCCCGCCGCAGCCGTGATGAAATCGGCGTCCTGATCGACGGTTTCAACGAGATGATCGATCACCTGGGGGAAAAGACGCGGCATCTCGAGGAATCGGAAAAACGGTTCCGGATTTTGACTGAAACCGCGCGGGATGCCATTGTTTCGTTCCTGGCCAACGGCCAGATCATCCTCTTCAACCGGCAGGCTGAGCGGATGTTCGGTTACAGCAAGACCGAGGTTCTGGGGGTCAAGATCGATCTCCTGATCCACCCGGACTGCCTCTCCATCCGTCAAGATGGGGTAGAACAATATCTGGCCCGTGAGGAAGAGAGGCTGGTCAACCAGATCCATACCTTTCCGGCCCAACGGCGGGACGGGTCGCTGCTTACCCTGGAACTCGCCCTGTCGGTGGCCGATTCGGACGGACACCGCTTCTATACCGCCATCGTTCGCGAGGCAACTGAAGAGCCGGCCGGTCCGGAGTCGCCCGCTGATTCAGGCTCCCCTGATCCAAACAATGAAGGATGATGGCCGGAAGTGCTGTTCGGCTCACTCCATGTCCGGAGGAACCGTCGTCACCCACCTCGCCCTTCCGTGTCAGGTCCTGCCAGCCGGGATTCGGGTGAAATCGGCGAACCGCCATCGCCGCCGTCTGACAGGCTGATGGAAAACGCCCATCCAGGACGTTGCCTCCATCCCTCGTCAACGACATTCTTTCCAAGTACGCCTTTTTCTTCTCTATTTTGACGGTCTTGCCTCAGGACTTTTTTGGTCAGCCTGGGGGACAAGTTTTTCAACACCCTGCTAACTCTTGGCGACATAGCCGCAATGAATCGCCCGGCAATCGAAACCACATGATCGAATCCCCGCGCAGCGCTCTTTTGCAGGATCGCCTGACCCACGGCATCGTTATCGGCGACGGTGCCATGGGGACCCTTCTCCATGCTCGCGGTATTTCCCATGAGAGCAGTTTTGAACATCTCAATTTGACCCAGCCGGGCCTGGTACGCAAGGTTCATGAAGACTACCTGGCGGCCGGGTCCGATCTGCTGGAAACCAACACCTTCGGGGCCAACGCCCTGCGCCAGGCCGGGTTCGGCCAAGAGGTCAAGGTTCGGGATATCAATCTAGCCGGTGCCCGCCTGGCCCGGTCCGCTGCAGGTCTTAATCGCTTTGTCGCCGGCGCCGTGGGACCGCTGCCGAGGCCTCGGGGCGGGGAACAGGTTGTTTCGTCCGAAGAGGAGATCCGGGACGTTTTCCGCGAACAGATGACGGCGCTGGCCGAAGGCGGCGTCGATGCATTCCTGCTGGAGACATTTTCCGATCTGGCAAGCATGAAACTGGCCCTGGACGTCGCCGGGGAAATCGGCTTGCCGGCCATCTGCCAGATGGCCTTTCTGGAAGGGGGGGTCAGCCGGGACGGCGTCTCGGCGGAACAAGCCGCGGAATACCTGTCGGCCGCCGGGGCCATGGCCGTCGGCGCCAATTGCGGCTCCGGACCGCGCGAACTGGGGCTGATCGTGGAGCGGATGCTGGGATCGACCAACCTTCCGGTCACGGCTTTCCCCAATTCCGGGTTCCCCCAGTATCACGAAGGGCGTCTGATCTATTTGACCACCCCCGAATATTTCGCCGCCCAGGGGGAACGGATGGTCCGGGCCGGAGTTTCTCTGGTCGGCGGTTGTTGCGGGACCACCCCTGAGCATATCCGCGCACTGGCCCGAAAGGTGGCCTCCCTGAAGCCCGGCCCCCGGGTTTCCCTCTCCCCCGGTGCACCGGCCGTCCCGAAGGCGGGGCCGGAACGGCCGAAGCGAAACACGTTCCTGGACGATTGGGGTGCCCGTCCGATCATTACCGTGGAACTCGATCCGCCCAAGAGCCTGGATTGTACCGCGGTGCTGGCCGCGGCCGGCCGTCTGGCCGAAGCGGGAGTCGATGCCATCAGCCTGGCGGAAAATCCCCTGGCCCGGATCCGCATGGGAAACCTTGCCCTGGCGCAGAAAATTCAGCAGGAAACCGGCCTGGAGGTCATTGTCCACATCACCTGCCGGGACCGGAACCTGATCGGACTCCACTCCGACCTGATGGGCGCCCATCTCATGGGGATTCGAACCATTCTGGCGGTGACCGGCGATCCGGTAGCGGTGAGCGGCGAGTCGGGCGCGACCAGCGTTTACGACCTCAACTCCGTGGGGCTCCTCGAACTTCTTTCATCTTTGAATGGAGGACGGACGATGATGGGGGCCGATCTGAAAGGATCGACCCGATTTCTGCTCGGCGCCGCCTTCAACCCCAATCAGGCCAGCATGGAAGGCCAGTTGCGGCGTCTGAAAAAAAAGGTGGCGGCCGGCGCCCGTTTCGTCCAGACCCAGCCGGTCTACTCGGCCGAGGTGCTGACTGAGCTGTTGGAGCGGACCGCCCCTTTGAATATTCCGGTTCTGGTCGGAATCATGCCGGTGGTGAGTGAACGCAACGCTGAATTTCTGCACAACGAGGTGCCCGGAATCGTCCTCAGCGATGAGGTGCTGGCCCGGATGCGGGGAAAAAGCGGTGAAGCCGGGGCTCGGGAGGGGATCGCCATCGCCGGGGAGTTAATAAACGCCGGGCGTAAAACGGTCGGGGGGTTCTATCTGATCCCGCCCTTCGGGCGGGTGGAACTGGCTCTGGAATTGATTGAAATTATCCGTGCGGACCGTCCTTGAAGCCCAGGATCCGGTCCAGTTCGCCTTCGGCGTCAAGCGCGAACAGATCGTCGCAGCCGCCGATAAGCCGATCATCGACGAAAATTTCCGGTACCGTGTCTCTTTTCGAACGATCCCGCATGTCCCGTTCTTTGGCAGGGTCCCCGGTGACGTCATATTCGATGAACGATACATTTTTCAGGTGCAGCAATTCCTTGGCGCGCCGGCAGAAAGGGCAATAGGATTTGGTGTAGATTTCCACTTTTTTCATGATGAAATCCAGCACTATGACAACCACGGAATTCATTGAAAGTCTACCGGAATCCCGGTCGGATTCAAGGCTTTCCGGCGGCTGATAAGGAGAAGCGGATGGGGCGGTTAAAGCTCAGGCTTAACGGACTTCGGTTTTTGGCGTTGTTGGTCTTTGTGTTCGTTGGAGTCGCCTGCGACATGGCTACGCCTCCCACCAGCGTCAGCCTGGAAGATGCCGGCGGCAAATTTCTGGAGCGCCTGCGCTGGCGGGATTACCAGGGTGCAGCCAGTTACATGGCACCGGAGCTTCGACAGGACTTCCTGGACCGAATGTCCCTTCTGAAGGATCTGAAGGTGGTTGATACCAGGCTGGAGGCAATCGAATTGGGGGAAGGGGCCACCAATGCCCTGACCCGGGGGACCGTTGAGTATTACCTGTTGCCGTCGATTACCGTCCAGACCCTGACTCTGGAGCAGGAATGGATCTACGAGCCCGGCAGCCATACCCAGCCGGGATTCTGGCTCATCACCACCCCTTTCCCGTTCATTCCCGGGAGTCCGATGACAAAATAGAAAAACCGCAAATTCGCCATCAGCGGTTCCGGATGTAAATTTAAGAACCTCGGCAAAACGGGAAAGGCTTTCCGCCTGTTTTGCCAAAAGGTCCCGATTAAAAAATATCCCGTCTTTTCCATGCGTTAGTCATTTTTTCGGGCTGAAAAAAGGGAAATTTTCCCTTGATTTCAGCCCGTGCTTTGTGGTATTTACCTGCATACTGTATACAAGACAGGGGAGAGACGACTGCGATAAGTGCGTTGGTCTTTCCCTTTTTTCCGGAAAAATTTCCGGGTTCGCCCGTCGGCGGACCGGACGCTGGAGGTAGCCTTGAGTCAGGTTGTTTTTTCCACTTGGGGACGGAATGTCGTCGATAACCGGAAGGGTGGGGAAGCGGATCTCGCATCCCTGAAGCTGAAACTCCCCGAAACCTACCCGGACGGCAAAAAAGTCGGCGCGTTCATCGGGTGGGACGGATTGGTGGTTCTCGATCCGGAAACCGATGTGGTCGCACTGGCTGCCGAGTACATGCAGCGGGTCCAGGAAAAATATTGCTGCGCCAAGTGCACCCCGGGAAAAAAGGGGACCCGGGTCCTTCAAGACCTCCTCGCGAGGATTCTCAAAGGCCAGGGTGCAGAGCACGACCTCGATACCATCACCGGAATGGGCTCCCTGCTGGAAAACTGCAAATGTACCCTCTGCATGACCTCGGTCATTCCGGTCGTCGATACGGTCACCCATTTTCGGGAAGATTATCTGGCCTACATCAACGGCCACCGGCAACCGAAACCGGACCTTGACTACCGGGACAAACTGACCGCCCCCTGCATGGATCGTTGCCCGGCCCATATCGATATCCCGGCATACATCGAAGAGATTAAGGAATACCGATTCAATGAATCGCTTTCGGCCATTCGCCGCAACATGCCGATTCCGGCAGTCTGCGGCCGGGTCTGTCCGCACCCCTGTGAAAAGGGTTGCAGGCGGGCCCTGGTCGACGAACCGATCAGCATCATGGTGTTGAAACGGGTTCCCTCCGACCATGAATGGATGCATCGTCATGAACCGCCGATGCGGCCCAAGCCCTCGACCGGCAAGAAAGTCATGGTGGTCGGGGCCGGACCGGCAGGCCTGACCTGCGCCTTTTACCTGGCGCTCGAAGGGCACCAGGTAAAGATCATCGACATGCTTTCCGAGCCGGGCGGTACGGTCGCCGTCGGTATTCCCGACTACCGCATGCCGCGCCACCTGCTGCATCGTGATGCCCAGATTATCGCCGACCTCGGGGTCGAAATCGAATACGGGGTCAAACTTGGCCGCGATGTTTCCCTTCGGGAACTCAAGGAGCAGTACGATGCGGTCTTTCTCGGCACCGGCGCCTTCAAGTCGAAGCCGATGGGTGTCGAGGGGGAGGACGAGGGCTACGAAGGATTCTCAACCGGCGGCATTCACTACCTGCGGGCCGTGGCGCTCGGCGAACCGATCGAAACGCCCAAGCGGGTCATCGTCGTCGGCGGGGGCAATACAGCCATCGACTGCGTCCGCGTCGCTTTGCGTGAAGGGGCGGAAGAATCGATCCTGGTCTATCGCCGGACCCGCAAGGAGATGCCGGCCGAACCCTACGAGGTCGACGACGCCGAAGAGGAAAACGTCAAGTTCGAATTCCTGCGCAATCCGACCCGCCTTATTACCGAGAACAACAAAGTGGTCGGCGTCGAAGTGGTCAAGATGGAACTGGGAGAGCCGGACGAATCGGGTCGCCGGCGGCCGCAGGTCGTCCCCGGCAGCGAATACGTGATTCCCTGCGACATGGTCATTCCGGCCATCGGCCAGGACCCCGATCTTTCCTATCTCGAGGATGGCGATTACGGCATCAAGCAAACCCGCTGGAACAGTATCGTCACCCACGGCGGCACCATGATGACCGACAATGAAGGGGTCTTCGCCGGAGGCGACTGTGAATACGGCGCCATGACTGTGGTGCTCGCGGTGGGACACGGCCGGCGGGCCGCGCGGGTCATGCATCGCTATCTCACCGAGGGCCGGGTTTACCTCGACGAAGAGGACGCCATGGAAGACATCCTGAACCGTTTGGGGGTCTTTGACGACGCGGAAAAGGTTGGTATCCTCAGCGGCCTGCATCGCGAACATCAGCCGAAAGTCAACGGCGCGGAGCGGGCGCAGAATTATGATGAAATCGAGCTGGCCATGCCTGAAAGCCAGGCCGTTCGGGAAGCCGAACGTTGCCTGCGCTGTTATCGGGTAGCCATGGTGGCATTGACATAAAAGGCTGATGAAAAACGTCCATCTGCGGCGTTGTCTTCATCCCTCGTCAACGACGTACTTTTCTCGTACGCCTTATTTTTCGGGATTTTGACGGTCTTGCATCTGGACATTTTTGATCAGCCTTGGGGAAAAACAACCTGTTGAGCCTCCGGTTGCTTCCGTCGGCGGAAAATGCAGAGAAGTCGTCGACCGGGTGCCCGGAATTTGCGAAAGTGATACCCTGATGGTCAATCTGAAAATCGATGGCAAAACCGCCCAGGTTCCCAAGGGGGCGACAATTCTCGATGCCGCGACGGCAGTCGGTGTTCGCATTCCGACTCTCTGTTTTCTGCAGAAGGTTTCGCCCACCGGCGCCTGCCGGATCTGCGTGGTGGAAATCGAAGGGGTGGAAAAGCCGATGACCGCCTGCAATACTCCGGCGGTGGAGGGGATTTCGGTCATCACCCAATCCGAACGGCTGGCGGTCATCCGTCGCCAGGTGGTCGAGCTTCTCCTGGTCAATCATCCCCTCGATTGCCCGGTCTGTGACGCGGGAGGGGAATGCGACCTCCAGGACACCTGCTATGCACATGATGTCACCCGCCAGCCCTTTGCGGCCGAGGACGTCAATCATGATGTGATCGACGAATGGCCGCTTATTCAGCAGGTTCCCAGCCGCTGTATCCTTTGTGAAAAATGCGTCAAGGTCTGCTTCGAAGTGGTCGGTTCGGGCTCGCTCTGGATCAACGACAGGGGGGACCGGGCATTTATCGACAAAAAGCTGGAGTTGTGCGAATTTTGCGGAAACTGTGTTCAGGTCTGCCCGACCGGGACCATGATTTCAAAACCCTTCAAATTCAAAGCCCGTCCCTGGGAATTGCGCCAGACCCCATCGGTCTGCACCTTGTGTGCAGCCCAGTGCCAGATCAACGTTCAGACCAAACGGGATCGAATCTGTCGCGTGACCTCCGAGGACGGTGCTACCGTCAACGATGGGAATCTCTGTATCGGCGGATTTTTCGGATACGAATTCGTGCATTCAGACCGGCGCCTGGTCCAGCCGGCGGTACGGACAAGCGGCGGTTCACAACCGGTGACTTGGGAGGAAGCGCTGCAAACGGTCGCCGGAAAGATCAAGGACCTTCGATCCGGCCCGGGTGGCGGGGCGATCGCGGCTCTCGGTTCACCTCGATTCACCAACGAGGAAAATTATCTTTTCCAGAAGCTTTTCCGGGTCGGGATCGGTACCAACCAGCTCGATTCCGAAGCCCGTTTCGGATCTTTGCGGGCTCTTCAGGTTCTGAATGACAACCTGGGACTCCAGGGCGCCAGCAACCATCTGAAAAAAATCGGCCATGCGGACGCCGTTCTGGTCTTCGGAAGCGACGTGACGGCCGAGGCGCCGGCCATCGACTGGCAGATCGAGCAGGCCTGCCGCAAGCGGGACGGCAAGCTGGTGATCGCCAACCTGCGGCGGGTCAAGCTGAGCCGTTATGCCGAGGCCTTTCTACAGTATTGCCCCGGCAGCGAATCGGCCCTGGCCAATGCCCTGGCGCGAATTATCCTCGATCGAGGATTGGCCGACCAGGCCTTCCTGGACCGGTCGGTGAAAAATGTCGACGAACTGAAAACCCACCTCGGCGCGATCGACCTGGCGGAAGCCGTTCGCGCCACCGGGGTGAGTCTCGAACTGCTGAACGAGGCCGCCGAGTATCTCGGTCGGGCCGGTTCGGTCGCCATCGTCTTCGGCGCCGACCTGACCCGCAGTGCCGGGGCCGAGGATGCGATTGCCGCCGTCGCCAATCTGGCGCTGGTCGCCGGGGCCCTTCACGGGGATGCCGGCGGTCTCTTCCCGGTGGATGAAAAAGGGAACATGCAGGGTCTTCTCGATATGGGGGTTTGTCCCGAACGGCTGCCGGGATACCAAAGTTACGAGGCGTCGCGAGGCCGGTTCGAAAAGGCCTGGAACTGCACCCTTCCGGAAACAGGGGGCGATGCTCTGGCGATCCTCGAGGGGATTGAAAAGGGGGAGATCCGGTTGCTTTATCTGGCGGGAGCGAATCCGCTGGTTGGGTTCCCCGACAGCGGCCGCTGGCGTCGGGCCCTGGAAAAGGTCGAGTTTCTGGTCGTCCAGGATATCTTGTCCTCCGAGTTGACCGACCTTGCCCATGTGGTTCTCCCGGGCGCAACCTCCTTCGAAAAGCAGGGTAGCGTGACCTCACTGGATCATCGGGTGAACAAGCTGGGCCGGGCTCTGGAGCCGGTGGGCGAAGCTCGCCAGGACTGGACGATTCTCGCCGAACTTTATGGCATGGTCTCCCCGTCAGGCATCCAGCCTTCCTGGAAACAGATTGAGGAAGAGATCCGACAGTTGGTTCCCTTGTACGGCGCCTCTTGCTTTCTGGAAGGAGGCAGCGGACAAAGCTGTCTCAAAGAGCCTTTCCGCATCGAGGGGAAAACCCTTCTCTACGCTCCGGTGGAGGGCGCCGAAGCCGACGCCGGCCTGAAGTTGCTCGTGGGGAAAATCCTGCCGCATTTCGGTACCACCACGGTGGCTTCACCGGCCAATCTGGAAATCGCTCCCACCGGGTGGATCGGGATGCACCCCGAGGATGCCGCCGCCTGCGGCGTCGGGGAGGGGGCTATGATTCGCGTGAAGTCGGCTTCCGGAACCTCGCAGGGAGCGGTCAAAATCAGTCCGGATCTCCAGCCCGGCCTGCTGTTCGCACCCTATCATTTTGCTGACGTCAATCCCAACCAGGTTATTTCTTCCGGCAGCAATATGGCCGTCGTACAGGTTGAAAAAATCTGAGAACAAAGATTCCTCCCGATCGGCAGGAAAACAAAAACGCCCGGAGTTCAACCCCGGGCGTTTTTGCGTGCGGAAAGAGTTAGATATTTCAATCGATAACGTCCCCCTTGGTTTCGACGTCGAAAATCGCCATGACGCTTCCGGGGGTGAAGAGGCATTCCTCGGTTCTTCCGTCCTTTCGATCCCACACCAGGAACTCCCCTTTGGTTCGGGTTTCCCGGCGGATGCGGTTGCCGATTTGGCTGTGCAGGACCTGCCACATCTGTTCCACGTCCAGAAGCTCGTAACCGGCAAATTCCTGGTCTTCTTGAATGTCGCGGGCAAATTTTTCGACCAGTTCGTAATCGACGAAATCGTTTTCCCGCCGCCACCATTTGATGAAGCATTGAGCTTCTTTGGCCCGACCGGTCATTTCCTCGACAATCTCTCTTCCCTTCATTGCGCTCTCCCCTTTGGCGCGGAATTCCGACCCGGGAATTCCGGCCTGTTATCGGAACGTTGCCGATCAAGATTCACTCTGGTACAAGTATAAAATTTAAAAACATGACTGCAAGGGGCGCGCTTTATTTGATACGAAGAAGGGCTTCAATGGTCGCGGTATCCCATCACGACCAGGACGCAACTGCCGTCGGCAATGATATTGATGCCGGCTTCTCGGCACCGTTGCACGGCTTTCGGACTCTCCGCGCCGGGTTGCATCCAGATGTTCTCGATCCCTTTTTGGATGGCCTTCTCCACCACCTCTTCGGTGATGGCCGGGGGCGTAATGATCGAAAGACTCCTGACGTCCGGGGGGAGATCCCGAATGCCTGCGACGCATGGAATTCCTTCGATTTGGTCGGCCCGGGGATTGACCGGCACCGCTTTTCTGCCGTTCTGGAGGTAACAGCGCAGGACTTTGTTCCCGTATTTTGCCCGGTTGGTCGAAGCTCCGACGACTCCGAAGGCCGCCGAGCCGAGAAATTTCTCAATGGCTTCGCGCATGGTCGGCTCCTGGTTGCAGGGGAATGGGATCGGCGAGCGTTGCGAATCGACAAAGCCGGCTGACGATCAATAACCGGATCGCAGCAACAGCCGCCGAATCTCCGATTCGTCCTCCTCCGGAACAATCAGCCACAGACGCTGCAGGCAGGCCGGAGTGTGGGTGGTGAGGGCGCGCTCCAGCTGGTCGAGGAAATCGTCTGGGGTCAGCGGCCCGTGACGGGTTCCGAGCAGCGGCAGGGCCAAGGAATCCAGATGCCGGGCTTCGGCCGCCCGCAGGACCGCCTTCAATCCACTGATGACCCACTCCTTGCGGCAGGTAGGCTCCCGGTCAAAATCGTGGACCACCACCATCAGGCGCAGGGGCTGGCCCTCCTTGACCACAACCTGGCCGGGGGCTAAGGGGTCCGCGTCCAGCGCCCCGGTCATCACCCGGATGACATGCTCCCGGGCCGAACTCAATTCCTGGGTAGCGCTCATGACCAGCCAGGTGTCCTCTTCCTTGACTTCGGCGGCGACGGGAAACGGCGGCGCCGTCGGCGGCGCCACGATCACTTTCAGCGAGCCGATAGAGTGATCGGTGCGTCCACCCTGGAGGAGCCGGAGCTGCGGCCGATTTTTTTTGGTGGCCATAGTGTTCTATCCAGATATACAGAGGGCTTCTTTGTAAGTTTACCAGCTTTGGCGGCCTCCCCGATAACGAAAACACGAGGAAAGTGGAGCCCCAGGTGGAGAAACCATCGGCCAATAAAATGAAATCTCGCAACTTTCATACCAGGGATTCGCCCTTTGGTGACGTCGACGGGTGTCTCCGCCCGCATCGTAGTCATCCGTCGCCCCTTGGGTCCGGCAGGCGGGGGGCCGATTTTCAGACGGAAAGATGGTTTTTGGCTAGGACCTTTCGATGGAAATCGGCGATTTCGGCAGCGGCCTCGAAAACCGAAGTCGATCAACCTTCCGCCACGGTTTTTTGCAAATTTTGGCGTTTTCCAACGTGAATTGACGCAATGAACACGTCCGGGGACGGAAACAGACTGATAATACGGGGGAATTCAGAGTTTGATCAAAGGAAGCCTATTTGGGAGGAAGAGTCGCGTGAAAGGCCCGGGCCCGCCCGATCCATCGGCGCAGGGTGTTTTCATCGCCCAGCCTTCTTTCGGATATCATGACCCATCCTTTCATCGGCCGCCCCGTGACATCGAAGGGAAAAACGTCCGGTTCCCCCAGCGCAGCAAGCGCCCCGGCCTCGCCCAGCCGCAGGATCAGATAGTCCTGCCAGACTCCGCAGATCATGTTGCCTCCGCCGAGAAAGCAGACTCCGCCGAACATTTTGCGCCGGTCCGACCCGGGCCAGCCCGCCACGATGGTCCGGATGCGGGCTTCGAGATTTTCATCGTAGGACATGGTCTCTCCGGAACAGGACATCATCGGAGGGGGAGGGCGAAGCCGTCACGGGGCATCATTCCTCGTGCCACAAGGTCAGGATAAAAGGGTCTTGATAAAATCGAGCAGCGGACCCGGGAAAATCCCGAGAATCAGCGTGGCGGCCAGGCAGGCGACCACGGCGGCGTATTCCGAGGCACTGCATTTGGGTCCGGCCGGAGCGTCGCTGTCGGCCATAAAGAGGACGATGACCAGGCGCAGATAGTAATAGACTGAAATCAGCGAGGCCAGGATTCCCAGCAGCGCCAAGCCAATGTAACCGGCTTCCATGGCTGCGAAAAAGATGCCGAATTTGGCGATAAACCCAGCGGTGGGAGGAACTCCTGCCAGGGAAAAGAGAAAGACCGCCATGGCTCCGGCCCGTACCGGATGGCGGAAGCCGTATCCGCGGTAGTCATCCAGGACCTGGGGCTCCCGGCCCGACCGGCTGAGGGCGGCGATGACACCGAAGGCCCCCAGGCTGACGGCGGCATAAGCGGCCAAATAGAAGACCACCGCGCCGTGTCCAGCGCCTTTTCCCGCAAGGATGCCGATCAGGACATAGCCCATGTGGACCACCGAGGAATAGGCCAGCATCCGTTTGACGTTTTCCTGACGCAGGGCGCAGAGGGTGCCCACCACCATGGTCGCCGCCGCCAGGACCCAGAGAAGGGGAGCAATCACCGGCCAGCCGACTTCCAGGCCGCGAAACAGGGTGATCATGGCGGCGAAAACCGCGCCCTTGGATCCGGTCGCGAGAATGCCGGTCACCGGGGCCGGGGCACCCTGGTAGACGTCCGGAGTCCACAGATGGAAGGGGACCAGGGATACCTTGAAGCCGAGGGCCACGACCAGCATGGCCAGGCCGACCAGGCCCAGGGGTCGCAAGCCTGCCCCCGTGCTCAGGGTCGCCATGGCTTCGGGCAGGTGAAAGGTTCCAGCCGCGGCATAAATCAGAGCGATGCCAAAGGCGAGAAACCCGGTGGCGACCGCGCCGAGGATCAGGTATTTGAGGCCGGCCTCGGCTCCCTCCGCACTTCGCTTGTTGAAGGCAATGAGAATATAGAGGGCGAGGGTGAAAGACTCCAGCCCGAGAAAGAGGCCGACCAGGGAGGTCGCCGCGGAAAGGATAGCCATGCCCGCCGCGGCGAACAGGACCAGGGAAACATATTCCCCGCCCGGAAAGGTCTCGTCATCCCCGTACCGGAGGGAAAAGCCGAGGGTCAGCACCGCTGCCAGGGACCAGAGAACGGTGAAGAAGCGGGCGTAAGCGCCGGTCCCGAACATGCCCGCGACTTCGGCGACCGGAGGGATTTGCCAGATCGCGGCCAGAGCGGCGCAAAGAGCGATGCCGATCCCGGAAAAAAGGAGGGAGCGGGTGGAGATCGGCCAGGTGCCGACCATCAGCAGAAGCGTGGAGCCGCCCACGAGAAGCAGGATCGGCAGCATTGCGAGGAGATCGGCTCCGGTCATGGCAGCCCTCCCGCGGGGGCCAGCAGGAGTCGGACCGGGTCCCGCAGCGGTTCCAGAAAGGTAGCGGGGTAGAGACCCAGCCAGAGAACCAGGACGGCCAGTGGGATGAGGACCAGTCCCTCTCTCAGGGTCAGGTCGGGCCATGGCTCCATTCCCCGGGGTGGCCCCCAGACGACTTCCAGCACCAGGCGCAGCATGTAGGCGGCCGCGAAGACGACCCCCGCCATGGCGAACGCTCCCCACCACGGGTGCGCCTTAAAGGTGCCGATCAGGATCAGGATTTCCCCGGTAAAGTTATTGAGACCCGGCAGACCCAGGGAGGCCAAAGAAAAGAACAGGAAAAAGCAGCCCAGAACCGGGGTCCGGGCCCACAGCCCGCCCAGCCGATCGATGCGCCGGGTTCCTGCACGCTGGTCGATCATTCCGACCATAGCGAAGAGTGCCCCGGTGGTGACGCCGTGGTTGACCATCTGCAGCATACTCCCCTCGAGAGCCGTGACGTTCCAGGCGGCGATCCCCAGGACCACGAAGCCGAGGTGGGCCACGGAGGAGTAGGCGACCAGCCGTTTGGCGTCCTCCTGAACGTAGGCGATCGCTGCGGCATAGAAGATTCCCACCAGGGCCAGCACCGCCAGCAGCGGCAGAAAGGCCTGAGCCGCTCCTGGAAAGAGGGGGATGCCGAAACGGAGCAGGCCGTAGACTCCTGTTTTGAGCAGCAGGCCGGCAAGGATTACCGAACCGGCGGTGGGCGCCTCGGTGTGCGCATCGGGTAGCCAGGTATGCACCGGCACCAGAGGTACCTTGACGGCGAAAGCCACCAGAAATGCCGCAAAGAGCCATGGGGCCAGAGTGGGGTCGATGTCGGTCTGGCGCAGGGCCGACAGGGCAAAAGTCCAGTCGCCGGTCTGCCGGCCGTGCAGGATGTAGAGGCCGAGGATGGCCAGCAACATCAGCAGACTGCCGGCCAGGGTAAAGAGGAAGAACTTGACGGCGGCGTAGATACGGCGTTCATGCCCCCAGATTCCGATCAGGAAGAACATCGGGATCAGCATCAACTCCCAGAAAAGATAGAAAAGGACCAGGTCGAGAGCCAGGAAGACCCCGATGATGCCGGTCTCCATGAGGAGCAGCAGGGCGAAGTGCAGGCCGGTCCGCCGCCTGATCTGTGACCAGGAAATCAATACCGAAAGGACCAGGAGGAAGGTCGTCAGCAGCACCAGGACCAGGGAGAGACCGTCCATGCCGAGGGTCCAACGGATGCCGAACCGCTCGATCCAGGCGTGGTCTTCCATCCGGAGCATCCCGGCGCCGCCGCGGTCCTGCAGAAAGAGGACCGCGGCCAGCAGAAAGGTCGCGGCCGTCGCGGCCAGCGCCAGCCATCGGCACAGTCCCTCCCGGCGGGCAGTGGCAAGACAGGCGGCGCATCCCAGCAGCGGCAGGCCCAGCAGCAGGCTCAGAACCGGGAAAATGTCGGGTCCGCTCATCCGATTATCCTCCCCACCCCAGGTTCACCAGGAACCAGCCGAGAACCAGCACCAGCCCCCAGGCGAAAGCCGCCAGATAACGGGAGATGCGGCCCGTGGTCAACTGCCGCAACCCCTCGCCCCAGGCGCCGCACCCTCGTGCGGCAGAATCGAGGAGGCCGTCCACCACTTTGCCGTCGATGCCGCGCCAGAAAAACCGGGAGAAGGCCCGGAAGGGGGCCAGGATGGCAAGCTCCACCATCCGGTCGGCTCCCCAGCCGCGCAGCAGGAAACCGGCCAGAGGACTTTCCTCCCGGGCCGGGCCTCGGCCGTAAAGGCGCTTTGCCAGTAACCACCCGCCCAGGACCATCAGGGCCGAGGCGACTGCCAGAACCGATTCGGCCAGATGGGACGGAGCATGAGCCGATCCGGCCAGGGATCCTAGATAGTTGGTCAGGGTTTCGCCGCCGCCGACCATCGGCGGAAGGTTGAGAAGTCCTCCCCCAAGACCAAGCAGGGCGAGGGGTACCAGGGGCCACAGCATGAGGGGCGAAAGATGATGATCCGGTTCATGCTCCCGGCACTCCCCGGCGAAAACCAGGTAGAGGAGCCGAAAGGTGTAAATCGCGGTCAGCAAGGCTGTCACCAGTCCGACGCCGAGCAGCAGCCAGAAAAGCGGATGCCCGCCGCCGGCCGCGGCCGCCAGGATCGCGTCCTTGGAGAAAAACCCGCCCGTCAGGGGGACACCGGCAAGGCAGAGAGCGGCGCCCAGGAAGGTCCAGAAAACCACCGGGCTGCGGCGGCCCAGTCCGCCCATGCGGGAAATATCGTTCTCTCCGCCGTAGAGATGAATGATGCAGCCGGCCCCCATGAAGAGGCAGGCCTTGAAAAAGGCGTGGGTGAAAAGATGGAACATGGCGGCCGAGACGCTGCCGGCCCCCACGGCGAGGAACATGTAGCCGATCTGGCTCATGGTGGAATAAGCCAGGACCCGCTTGATCTCCCGTTGAGTGAGGGCGCAGGTGGCTGCGTAGAGAGCGGTCAGGGCTCCGACGGACGCGATCGCCCCCATGGCCGCGGGGGATTGCTGGACCAGCGGAAAGAACCGGCAGAGAAGATAGACTCCGGCGGTCACCATGGTCGCGGCATGAATCAGCGCCGAAACCGGGGTCGGCCCGGCCATGGCGTCGGCCAGCCAGGTCATCAGCGGCATCTGTGCCGACTTGCCGCAGGCGCCGGCCAGCAGCAGCAGCACCAGAATGGTGGCAAGGACCGGAGGCAGGTAATGCGCCCCCGCGTTGATCTCGGTGATCGAGAGAGTGCCGAAGAGGCGAAACAGCCAGAGCAGCCCGATGCCGAGGAAAACATCCCCCACTCGGGTTACCAGGAAGGCCTTGCGTCCCGCCTCGGCGTTTTTCCGCTCCCGGTACCAGTAGCCGATCAATGCGTAGGAACAGAACCCCACCCCTTCCCAGCCTAGGAACAGGACCAGCAGGTTGTCGGCCAGGACGATGGCGAGCATGGCGAAAACGAAGAGGTTGAGCAGGGCGAAAAAGCGGGCGTAAGCTTCCTCCTCTTTCATGTACCCCACCGCGTAAAGGTGAATCAGGGCGGCCACGGACGTCACCATCAGGGTCATGGAAGCGGACAGCCGGTCAAAGTAGATGGCCATCGGCACCTGCAGCTTGCCGCTGGCGAGCCAGGTATAGAGCACGGTCCGCGTCCCCCCGCCGTCAGCCAGGGGCCAGCAGGCAAGGGTCACCAGGGCCGCGGCCGCGACGCCGCCCACCGCCAGAGCCACGGCCAGTCGACGGGGCAGAGCCCGGCCGGCCAGAGCGTTGAGCGCTCCGCAGAGGAGGGGAAGCAAAGGAATGAGGAAAAGAATCTTTGGGGTCATCCACGCATCTCGTCAAAGGCATCGGCGTCGATGGTTCCCCGCCGCCGCCTCAGGTAGACCACCATCGCCAGGGAAATCGAGACTTCCGCGGAGGTCATGGCCATCAGGAAGATCACGAAGATCTGGCCGTCCACCTGGTTCCAGAGGGCCGAGGCGCCGGCCAGGGTCAGCCCGACGGCGTTGAGCATGACCTCGACACCGATCAGGATCATGATCAGGTTGCGCCGGACCAGGACGCAGGCCAGGCCCATGAGGAACATAGCCGCGGAGATCGCCAGGACGTGCGCAAAGGGAACGATCATTCTTCCCTCCCCGGGGATTTCCGGCGCTTTTCCCCGCGGCCGACGTAATAAGCCCCCACCGCCGCGAACAGGAGCTGAAAGGAGACGATTTCGATAGCCAGGGCGTAACGTTCGAAAAGAACCCGGCCGAATGCCCGCGGGCTGACGTGAAAGCTGGGAACGCCCGCGGCGGTTCCCGGATCCACTCCCACCAGCAACAAGGTGCAGACCAGCAGCACCAGTGACAGCAGGACCACCGGACCCCATCGC